>JAESFK010000419.1_pt1 | contig 23130 bp, 20 predicted proteins | sample 9269391 | NCBI WGS metagenome assembly JAESFK01 (sample SAMN14506231, study PRJNA617097) | algae metagenome | isolation source: Drouetiella hepatica UHER 2000/2452 and co-occurring heterotrophs from... | place: Slovakia: Slovak Paradise National Park, Hrabusice, Kosice Region | collected 2000-01-01
CCGTGCCTTTCAGCAACCCTCGCGCAGGATTTTGAATTGCGAAAAGGTCGAGTGGTTCCTACTCGTTCGATTTTTCATCTGACACTCTTGCTTGACCGGAAAGCTCCATCATTCGATGGACAGTCATATCGAGAAACATGGGCAGTTCATCAAGCATGAACATTGCATCTTTCGAGCTGCCGGCCATCTCCCGCATCATGTTACCTCGGCTAAGATGCTTCACTGAGCGACGAAGGCGAGCCACTACCCGTTCGGCTTCATTAGGTCCGACGTCGCGAATTTCGCGATAAGATTCCGAAAGCAGTTCAGCGAGCCATGGATAATCGTCTCTAACCAAGCCTGCCATTAACAATAAGGCAGTGGGCGCATCGCCCATCTCTCCCGCGATAAAGACCATTTCTTCAAACATACGGGGGTGGAAACGCATTTTTTTAACGGCGATACACGCGGTCCCGTTCCATAAGCTCGGGCTCGAAATCCCGCATTCTGGCGTTCAGCCCGCGAACTCCTGTTACCAGTTCCTCCATGATTTCGTGCTGGGGACGCATGTGCTTATCCGACGGCTGTGTATCGGGGATTTTATCAAGTTCGGCTTGAAGGGATGACCAGAGTTGGGGGACAAGCCGGTTCACGATTTGCTCGCTGGTTTGCCCGTCAGCAACCTTGTTGATGGCTTTTACTACTTCCATGAGGCCGCCCTCTTCAACCTTTTGCGCTTGAAACTGCGAGAGTGGGCCACTCAAGTCACTTAGCTCCAGCTTAAAAAGAAGGGGGATAACCTTGGCATCAAGCATGGATTTAGACAGAGCACCCGCCTCAAAAAGAATCCATTCAGACTGTAGATTTTCAGGAGTTATACATATGATACCAAAATTCGCCGTCTCCAGTTCACCTGCAATGGACTGCGCCCACCGGTCACCTGCACCAATGTCTTTATCAGACACCCAAGGCTTCACATACTGAAGAACAAGGGGCAGCCAATCACGCAAAGCTATTGCGACGGCCTTGCTTCGACTTCCACTCCAACTAATGAATACTTTCAAGTATACCCCCTGCCTTGTAGATCGACGCAAACTTCTGGTTGACTGAAAAGTGATAGAAATACTGTTTGACATAATTCATAAGTTTTACAATGCAACATATTCTGTTTATAGTTTTTCCAAAATATTTTATTCGGCATATTCACATCGGTAAATGCCTCGGAATGCACTAATATCGCACCAGACACAACAGTACTCCACACTCAAAACTCGTATTTTTGTCCCGATTCTTCGAGCCGTTGCCGCCTACCCGTCCCACCCATCTAGAAACACCACACGCTCGACGCCTGCGAACTTCGCCACCCGGCCAAGCTCCGCTTGCAGCCGCTCGACCCGGCCGGATGATGCGCGAACACCCTTTTCCCACCACAGCCGCTTGACGGTGAGCGCGCCGGTCTTGCGCTCCGCCTTCATGTCGATGCGGCCGATGATCCGGTCGCCTTCGAGCAGCGGGAAGACGTAATAGCCGTATTCGCGCTTCGGCTCGGGCACGAAAACCTCGATGCGGTAATAGAACCCGAACAGGCGCTCGGTGCGATTGCGGTTGCGGATCAGCGGATCGAAGGGGCTGAGCACGCGGATGCGAGCGGGCGGCTCCGTGAGGCCACCGAGATTTTCGGGGAAACCGGCGAAGGCATAGGACAGGCGTGGCTTGTCGCCATCGGCGGGCTCGATCATCACCTCGGTCAGTTCGTCGCGATGCGCGGCAACCCATGCCTTGGCCTCTTCCGGCGAGATCAGGTCGAAGAACGCGGCGATTTCGCCGTGAGTGGCAAAGCCGAGCCGGTCGAGCGCTGAACGGCATGCCCAGTCGAGGAAGGCCTCATGGCTCACCTCCGGCTCGTAATGATGGCCGGGAATCACCCGTTCGGCGAGATCGTAGATCTTCTGGAAGTTCTGCCGGCCGGCGATGGCGAGCTTGCCGGTATGCCAGTAATATTCGAGCGCCGTCTTGTTGGGATGCCAGTTCCACCAGCCGCCCGACTTGTGGTCGGCGACCTTGAGATCGCGCGACATGACAGCGCCGCCTTCGGCGATCCGCTGAAACGTCTCTTCGAATGTGCTGTCGAACCCTTCGCCATGCCATTTCAGCCAGCGCTCCCTAAGCACCGGCTCGCGCCGGGCAAACCGGTGCTTCCAGTAGCGGAAAAATTCGGACGGCAGGATCGAGGCGTCGTGCGTCCAATGTTCAAACAGCGCCCCGTCCTTTTCCAGAAGCTCGGTCAGGTGCTCCCGCTTGTAGGTCTGGTTGCGCGAAAACAGGATCTGGTGATGGGCGCGCTCGACGGTCGAGATGCTGTCCACCTGGACGAAGCCGATGTCATGGATGAGATCGAGCAGGCCCTGCTTGCCGAGCGCCCGATTCGGGGATGCGGCCAAACCCTGCTTGTTGAGGAAGATGCGCCGGGCATCGCGGTTGGAAACGAGAATCGCCATAGGACAATCTAGGCAAATGTTCACACTTTGTTCAAGTCCAAACAGACCCTATTTCCATCCGCAGGGAAATCGTCCTATAGAGCCTCAACATTCGAACGCGGGGGACGCGGATTGGACATACGCTTTTCCGGTGTGTCCGTCAGTTTTGGCGGACGCACGGCTCTTCAGCCGCTGACGCTGTCGCTGACCGAGCGGCGCATCGGCATTATCGGGCTGAACGGGTCCGGCAAGACCACATTTGCGCGGCTGATCAACGGGCTGGTCAAGCCGGCCACCGGAACGGTGACGGTCAACGGTCTCGACACCGTGCAGGACGCCAGTGCGACGCTGGCGGCGGCCGGTTTCATCTTCCAGAACCCGCAGCACCAGATCATCATGCCGATCGTGCACGAAGATATCGCCTTCGGGCTGAAGAACCGCGGACTAAAGGCCGACGAAATCGAGCGCCGAACGGCGGCCGTGCTCGAACGGTTCGGCATTACGCATCTGGCCAGGCGGCGCGTCCACGAGCTTTCGGGCGGTGAGACGCAGCTGGTCGCCATTGCCAGCGTGCTGGTGACCGGCCCCGGCATCCTCATTCTCGACGAACCCACCAACCAGCTGGACCTGAAGAACCGCCTTCTGGTGGAACGGACCATTGCCGGGCTCGGCGAGCATACGATCGTCATCAGCCACGATCTGCCGCTGATCGAACGCTTCGACCGGGTGCTGCTGTTCCACGAAGGTAAACTTGTCGCCGATGGCCCGGCGCGTGAGAGCATCCGCACCTATCACGCGGTGGCCGGATGCTGAACGGGCTGAATGTCGAGGGCACGACGCCACTGCACCGGATGTCGGTGCGGATGAAGCTCGCCATCCTGCTGGTCTGCGGGCTGGCGCTTTATGCCGTTTCCTCCCTCGTCATTCTGATCCCGGCCTTCGCCATTGCCGCCCTGATCTATTTCACCACAGGCCTTGCGTTTCGGGAGGCCATGTCCCGGCTGAAACCGATCCTTTTCACCATCCTGATCCTCTTGATCGCCACCGCCTATCTCACCTCGATACGCGAGGCCGCCGAAAGCTTCTTCCGGCTGATGACGATCGTGCTGTTTGCCGGCGCTGTGACCGCGACGACGGCGACCGGCGCCTTCATCGATGAAATCACCCGGCTTTTGCAGCCGCTCGATCGCCTCGGTCTCGTGCGGGCCGCCGATGTCGGGCTCGCCTTCGGGCTGGTGCTGCGTTTCGTGCCGGATATCTTCAACCATTACCAGTCGATCCGCGAAGCGCACCGGGCGCGCGGGCTGAAGGTCCGGCCGTTGACGATCCTTGCGCCGTTGATCATCCTGACGTTGAAGGACGCCGACACGATCGCCATGGCCATCGATGCACGCGGTTTTCGCCGGCCGCGTGAGAAACGGCACGACTGACGGGCCTGATCGCCTCTGAACCTTTCTTTTCCGGCCTTGGCCGAATGCATGTGTAAACACCGATAGACAAAGGACCTGCCATGACCACCAGAGACCTCGTTCTCATTGCCCTCTTCACCGCGATCATCGTGGTTCTCGGCCTCATTCCGCCGGTGACGCTCGGCTTCATTCCGGTGCCGATCACAGCCCAGTCGATGGGTGTGATGCTGGCGGGCTGCATCATCGGCGCCAAGCGCGGCGCACTCGCCTACGTGCTCTTGGTACTGCTGGTCGCTATCGGGCTTCCGGTTCTCGCCGGCGGCCGTGGTGGGCTTGCCATCATACAAGGGCCGACCGGCGGCTTCGTGCTCGGCTGGATCGCCGCCACCTTCGTCACCGGCCTGATCGCCGAGCGGCTGGTCAAGGAAGGCCAGAGCGAGGTCAGGCAGTTCGCCGGCTTCTTCATTGCCTCGATCGTTGGCGGCATTGGCGTGCTCTATGCTATCGGAATGCCATGGGTGACCGCAGTCACCGGTACGCCATTGTCAGCCGTCGCCACCGGTTCGCTTGCCTTCATTCCGGGCGATCTCCTCAAGGCTGTCATTGCAACGCTTGCAGCCCGCGCCGTTCTCGCCGGTTATCCTCTGCTGCACGCACGCGCCTGAGCGCCTGTGGCGGAGCATCTCGCAGCCCTTGTGGCGAACTACGGCAGGCCGGAGGATGTGATCCGGCTTGCCAGCCTTCCCCGCCCGGCGGTTGAACCGGGCATGATCGAGATTGCCGTCGAACGTGCGGCGATCAATCCTTCCGACCTGATCCCGGTCACGGGCGCCTACAGCAATCGAACCGTTCTGCCGTTTGTCCCGGGCTTCGAGGGTGTCGGCACCATCAGCCGCGTTGGTGCTGAAGTGACCGGTTTCAAACCCGGAGACCGCGTGCTGCCGCTGGGTGCAAGCGGCCTGTGGCAGACCACCCTGCAGCGCCCCGCCGAATGGTGCTTTGCCGTGCCGGACGATCTTTCGACCGAACAGGCCGCAACGGCCTACGTCAATCCCATGACAACGTTGCGGCTGATCGCGGCGTTGAAGGATCATTTTGGCGGTTCATCCGGGCTGGCTGGCCGCAGGATCGGCTTGACGGCAGCCGGCTCCGCCGTTGGCCGGATGCTGCTGTTGACGCTCACCGCCGAGGGCGCCGATGTCACCGCCATCGTTCGAAGCGAAAGCACGGCTGCTCGCCTCCCGTCACTACCGGGTCTTCAGATCCGTGTGACCGGGCAACGGTCCATAGACAAAGATATCGTTTTCGACGCGGTGGCCGATGCCGCCGGAGGCGAAACGGGCGGCGGCCTGCTCCGGCACGATCTGTCGGCAGGCGGCCTCTTTCTGCAATATGGGGCGCTCTGTGGCACACCGATTGCCCAGGATGCCCTTTCGGCCCGGCCGGATGTGCGGTTTTCGTTCCTGTGGCTGCGCTCATTCGTCCACTCGGCAGGACGACAGGCTTTGCAGAGCGCTCTTGCGCAATGTTTCGACGGCCTTCGTGACGGCACGTTTGCCAGCGAGATCGCGGCGACCTATCCGCTGTCCCACCTCAGCGAGGCCTTGGCCCATCAGAACGCCCCGGACCGTATCGGCAAGGTCCTGATCGACCCGCGCTGTTGAAAACACCGCAAGCGCCCTACCTAAAGCATGGACCTCGAACCCCCGAAGCCATAGGTTCCCCTGATGACCACGATCCTGTTCGAAAACCCGATCTTCCTGGAACACAAGGTTCCCGACGGCCACCCGGAACGGCCCGACCGGCTGAAGGCGCTGAACCTTGCGCTGGAGCATGAGCGGTTTTCACCGTTGTCGCGTCTGGAGGCGCCGCAGGGCAACGAGGATCTGGTGCTGCTGGCCCATCCTGAACAGCATCTGCGCACGGTGATGTCCGCCATTCCCGAGGACGGCATCGAGGCACTCGAGGCCGACACCTATGCCAGCCCCGCCAGCCTGCAGGCCGCCCTGACCGGCGTCGGTGGTGCGGTCGCGGCCGTCGATGCGGTGTTTTCCGGCAAGGCCGACAATGCCTTCGTCGCCTCGCGCCCGCCCGGCCACCACGCCGAGAAGAACAGGGCGATGGGCTTCTGTTTCTTCAACAATATCGCCATCGCCGCCCGCCATGCCCAGCAGAAATACGGCGCCGAACGTGTCGCCATCGTCGACTGGGACGTGCACCACGGCAACGGCACGCAGGACATTTTCTGGGACGATCCGTCGGTGCTGTTCTGTTCAACGCACCAGATGCCGCTTTATCCAGGGAGTGGCGCGAAGACCGAAACGGGTGCCGGCAATATCGTCAACGCGCCGCTGTCGCCCGATACCGGCAGCGAGCATTTTCGCGAAGCGTTCAAGTCGCGCATCCTGACGGCGCTCGACGATTTCCGCCCGGATTTCATTCTGATCTCCGCCGGTTTCGACGCCCATCACCGCGACCCCTTGGCGCAGATCAATCTCACCGCCGAGGATTTCGACTGGGCCACCGGACGGCTGCTCGATGCCGCTGGCAAGACCGCCAACAACCGTATCGTCAGCCTGCTCGAAGGCGGCTACGATCTTGAAGGGCTGGCCGAATCGGCCGGAACCCACATCTACCGCCTGATGAGAGGATGACCATGACTACCACAACGCAGACGGGCGCGCCCCAGATCGACGTATCCGCCCTCTCCTTTGAAAAAGCCGTCGAAGAACTCGAAGCCATCGTCTCGGCGCTGGAGCGCGGCGACGTGGCGCTCGATAAATCCATCGAAATCTACGAGCGCGGCGAAGCGCTGAAGAAACATTGCGAGGCACTGCTCGGCGCCGCCGAAAACCGCATCGAGAAAATCAGGCTGGACCGGGCCGGAAAGCCGCAGGGCGTCGGGCCGCTCGACGGGGAGTGAGTGGGTGAACGCTGATCTTGATTTTAACGTCATGAAAGCATAAAAAGGTCATATATGACCTTTTTAAGGGAATTCTGATGGCAACGATTAGCTTGAAAGACGCGAAGGCGTCGTTTTCTCATGTTATCGATAAAGCTGCATCTGGCGAGTTCGTGACGATTACACGACATGGCCGCGCAGCTGCAGTGATGGTCAGCGTCGGGGCAGCGGAAGCGGCAAAAAAGACGCTCGGAACCAACCGGCCGAGCCTTGTGCGCTATCTCAGAACATTCCCGGTCGATCTTGACGCCGGTGACGATGTTTTCGCTCGCAATCCGGCCCCATCGAGAGACGTGGACCTGTGAGCGGGTTCCTGCTGGATACGAACGCCATCTCAATGTTTGCGCCATCCAGAGCCGAACCATCACAGGCTTTCGCGGCATGGATGGATGAGCAGGAACAGTCAAACGCCATCTATCTCTCCGCAGTCAGCATTCACGAAATCGAAAAGGGCATTAGGATTCTGGAGTATAGGGGAGCTACATCAAAGGCCGATACGCTGGCTATCTGGCTTCTTGGACTCACTTCTGCCTACGCCGACAATATCCTGCCGCTCGATGCGGTCGTGGCCAGAATTTCCGGCGAACTGGAGGCATCTGCCGCATCGGCGGGCTACAATTCAGGTGCAGCCGACGCCATGATTGCCGGAACGGCAAAGGCCCATGGCCTGACCGTAATTACCCACAACCTCAAGGATTTCGAGGCTTTCGCAGTGGCAGCCAAATCGCCTGATCAAATCGCCGGCTGATTGCGCAAACAATCGTTGACCGCGATGCAACGACATTCGATGATCCTGGCCATGCAGGATAACGAACCGGCTTTCGAATAGTAGTTTCACAATCCTGCCCATTAGAGAGGATGCCCGCCCCATGAGCTTCTTTCCCGGAACAGACCCCGAGGCCGGTGATGCGCCGGCGTGCGACGCGATCGAGCATCTGATCATTCCGCGCACCAGCGACATCGGCAATCTGCAGGTCCGCCGGGCGCTGCCGACGGCAAAGCGCCGGCTGGTCGGGCCTTTCATCTTCTTTGACCGGATGGGCCCGGCCCTGCTCAAGGCCGGGCAGGCGCTGGACGTGCGGCCTCATCCGCATATCGGGTTGTCGACAGTGACCTACCTGTTCGACGGCGAGATCAAGCACCGCGACAGTCTGGGCACCGAAATGGTCATCTCGCCTGGTGACCTCAACCTGATGACGGCGGGGCGCGGTATCGTGCATTCGGAACGGTCTCCGGAAAACCTGCGCGGCAAACCGCAATCCATTTCCGGGCTGCAGACCTGGCTGGCCCTGCCGGATCAATACGAGGAGATCGACCCGATCTTTGCCCATACGGAAAAGCGCGACCTGCCCTCCTTCCACATGGACGGTCTGGAAGGCCGGGTCGTCATCGGCCAGTTCGAAGGCATGAGATCGCCGGTTTCGGTGTTTTCCGACACGATCTATGTCGATCTCCGAATCGAACCGGGCAAGAGCGCACCCTTTGCAGCCGAGTGGGAAGAGCGGGCGCTCTATATCCTCGAAGGCGAGGCGATCATCGCCGGCGATCATTTTGCCGACAACCAACTGCTGGTTTTCCGGGCGGGCGACGCGATCACCGTCACCGCTGGTCCGTCGGGCTGTCATATCATGCTGTTCGGCGGCGCTGCCCTTGGCTCGGACCGGCATATCTGGTGGAACTTCGTGTCTTCGTCCAAGGAACGGATCGATCAGGCCAAGGAGGAATGGCGAACCGGCCGTTTCGATATCGTCCCGGGGGACGAGGAAGAGTTTATCCCTTTGCCGGAACGGTGATATTGGTTAAACTCGCAGCCGTGCCGCAAGAAAACCGGCTTTTGCAATCCATAACGAACCTGTTTAAAGACGCGGCTCCCAGCGGACACCAACACCAGACATCGCGGCTCCCTTGAAGGCGCGAGAACGAAGGCCTTAGCGTGACACAATTGCCAGTCCATCCGATGCCGGCGACCCCTCTTCTCGATCAGGTAACCTATCCCGACGATTTGAAGAGGATCGACGACAGGGACTTACCGCAACTGGCAGCCGAACTGCGCTCGGAGATGATCGATGCGGTATCGCGCACCGGCGGGCATCTGGGTGCGGGTCTCGGCGTCGTCGAACTGACCATTGCCATCCACAAGGTCTTCAACACACCACACGACCGGCTGATCTTCGATGTCGGCCATCAATGTTATCCGCACAAGATTCTCACCGGCCGCCGCGACCGTATCCGCACGCTACGCCAGGAAGACGGTCTCTCCGGCTTCACCCGCCGCGCAGAGAGTGAATACGACCCCTTTGGCGCCGCCCATTCCTCGACCTCGATTTCCGCCGGCCTCGGCATGGCGGTCGCGGCCGATCTCTCCGGCGAGCATCGCAATGTCATTTCCGTCATCGGCGACGGCGCCATGTCGGCCGGCATGGCCTATGAGGCACTCAACAACGCAGGCGCGCTCGATGCGCGGCTGATCGTCATCCTCAACGACAACGACATGTCGATCGCGCCGCCGACGGGCGCCATGAGCGCCTATCTGGCACGCCTTGCCTCCGGCCGCACCTATATGGGCTTCCGCGATCTCGGCAAGAAACTGACCGCCTATCTCGGCAAATCCGTCGACCGGGCGATTACCCGCGCCGTCGAACACGCGCGCGGCTATGTCACCGGCGGCACCCTGTTTGAGGAAATGGGCTTTTATCATATCGGCCCGATCGACGGCCATTCCTTCGAACACCTGTTGCCTGTGCTGCGCAATGTGCGCGACAATTCCAAGGGGCCGGTGCTGATCCATGTGGTGACGCAGAAGGGCAAGGGCTATCCGCCGGCCGAAGCCGCCGCCGACAAGTATCACGGCGTCAACACGTTCGACGTCATCACCGGCGCGCAAGCCAAAGCCAAGCCGAATGCGCCGGCCTATACGTCCGTCTTTGCCGAGGCGCTGACGCAGGAAGCCGGCTATGACGACAAGATCGTCGCCGTCACCGCCGCCATGCCGACCGGCACCGGGCTCGACAAGTTCGCGCTGGCCCACCCCTCGCGCTGCTTCGATGTCGGCATCGCCGAACAGCATGCGGTGACCTTCGCCGCCGGTCTGGCGTCCGAAGGCTACAAGCCGTTCTGCGCGCTCTATTCGACCTTTTTGCAGCGCGGCTATGACCAGGTCGTGCACGACGTGGCAATCCAGGGCTTGGCCGTCCGCTTCCCGATCGACCGGGCCGGTTTCGTCGGCGCCGACGGCCCGACCCATGCGGGTTCGTTCGACACGACCTATCTTGCCACCCTGCCGGGCTTCGTCGTCATGGCGGCGGCCGACGAGGCGGAACTGAAGCATATGGTCCGCACCGCGGCCGCCTATGATGCGGGTCCGATCTCCTTCCGTTATCCACGCGGCGAAGGTGTTGGCGTCGAGATGCCGGAGCGCGGCCAGATTCTCGAAATCGGCAAGGGCCGGGTGATGAAACAGGGCTCGAAGGTGGCGCTCCTGTCCTTCGGCACCCGTCTTGCCGATTGCCTGCTGGCCGCCGAGGACCTTGATGCCGCCGGACTTTCGACGACGGTCGTCGATGCCCGTTTTGCCAAGCCGCTCGATCACGACCTGATCCGCCAGCTGGCCAAGCATCACGAGGTACTGATCACTATCGAGGAGGGCGCTGTCGGCGGCTTCGGCAGCCATGTGCTGCAATTCCTTGCCCATGAAGGACTGCTCGACAATGGCCTGAAGATCCGGCCGCTGGTTCTGCCGGATATCTGGATGGAACAGGCCAAGCCGGAGGCGATGTATGCCAAGGCGGGCCTTGACCGCGCCGGGATCGTTTCGACGGTGTTCAAGACGCTCGGCCAAAAGGAAATCGGCGTCGGGGTTGCAGGCTGAACGATCGCTAGCGATCCTGCCGGTTTATTGCAGTGTTTTCATCGGAATGCTGTCGCGGCCGCCTGCCTGTTACAGAGCCTCGATAATTTCGGTGACCGTCACCAGCTTGGCGATCTTTCCATTCATGTAGCCAAGCGACACCCGCGCGTGCTCTTCATCGTAGGAGCCGACGCACTCCGCAGTCAATAGGACACGGAAGTCGCGTTGATAGGCGTCTATCGCGGCCATGCGGATGCAGGCATGCGTGTTGATGCCGCACAGGACCAGTTCGCCTGCTTCAAATTCTGCCAGACGTTCTTCGAGTTCCGTCCGGAAGAATGCGCTGTAGCGCTTCTTGACGATTGTCACATCATTCGGATTCCAGTCGAGACCGGGATGAAGCTGAGCGCCGCGTGTGCCCTCGATCGCTATCTTGATGCCCCTATCGCGCATCTCAAGAAATGCGTCACTGAGATCGGGCCGAAATTCCTGCCGCACCCAGATGACCGGGAGATCCGATCGCCTGAAGGCTGCGACGAGTGCATTGGTATTGAGAACCAGACAAGCCGCCCTGTCTGTGTCCCAATGATCGAGGTAGTCGTTGATGAGGTCGATGATGACGAGACAGCGTTTGGTCATCGTCACGTCATATCGGGCGTTATCCCGCTTTTTTGTGACAGGATGGGAACGCCGTTCACTGGTTTCGCCAGAGGATGGGTGTCGCCGGAACGGAAAAAGCCCCCGGCCGGGGGCTTTCCTTGACGATTGCGGATGCGTCCGATCTCAGGCGGCGCGGCGCGATGCGTAAGATGCGCTTCCAGCCGGTCCCCTGCCGCTGTCCAACTGGAACTGCGCAATCAGCTCGCGCAGGCGGCTCGCCTCGTTGGCGAGCGTCGCGCTTGCCGCGTTGGTTTCCTCGACCATGGCGGCGTTCTGCTGGGTGACCTGGTCCATCTGGTTGACCGCCGTGTTGACTTCGGCAAGACCGACCGACTGTTCGCGCGCAGACGTGGCGATCGCGTCCATGTGCTGGTTGATCGTCACGACATAGGTTTCGATGGTCTTCAGGGCATCGCCGGTTTCGCGCACCAGCTTGACGCCGCCTTCGACCTCGACGCTGGAATTGCGGATCAGCTCCTTGATTTCCTTGGCGGCCTTTGCCGAGCGTTGCGCCAGTTCACGCACTTCCTGGGCAACCACCGCAAATCCCTTGCCGGCCTCGCCGGCGCGGGCAGCTTCCACCCCGGCATTCAGCGCCAGCAGGTTGGTCTGGAAAGCGATTTCGTCGATGACGCCGATGATGCTGGAAATCTGCCCGGCGGATTCCTCGATCCTGCGCATCGCCTCGACTGCATTGGCGACGACGGCCCCGGACTGGGCAGCACTGGCATTGGCCTGGACCGCCACCGAACGGGCCTCATCGGCGCGCTTGGAGGAGTTTGAAACGTTGACGGTGATTTCGTCGAGCGCTGCGGCAGTCTCCTCCAGCGATGCCGCCTGCTGTTCGGTGCGGCGGGAAAGGTCGTCCGAGCTCTGGCTGATTTCGCGCGTGCCGTCATCGATCGAACCGGCAGACTGGGTGACGGCTGCCAGCGTATCGCCCAATTGCTTGACGGCGGCATTCAGATCGTGACGCAACGCCTCGAAATCCGGGGCGAAGGCGTCGTTGAGCTGGAATGACAGATCGCCGGCGGCAAGGCGGCGCAAGCCGGCTGCAAGACCTGATGTTGCCTGCTGCAGGCGCTCCTGGGCGGCGGCTTCGGCCTCCTGCGTCAGGCGGATGCGGTCGGCTTCGGCCCTGGCGCGGTTCGCCAGCGCTTCATTCTCCAGCGCCTTGTTGGCAATGGCAGCCTGGCGGAAAATTTCCACCGAACCGGCCATTTCCCCGATCTCGTCACGCCGGCCCGCATAGGGGACGGCGGTCTCCGTATCGCCTGAAACCAGACGGCGCATGGCCTCCTGCATTCGTTTGAGAGGTGCCGTCACGCCGCTGATCACCATCCAGATCGAAAATCCGACCACGATGACAGAGGCCGCGGCAATGACGCTCATCCACAGGACGATCGTAGATTTCAAGGTGTTGGCCGCGACGAATTCTTCCTGAGCGACCCGCAGTTGCAGGGAGACCAGATCGCTGATCGGCGTGGCAAGCGGATCAATGGTCGGATAAAGCTGATCCGTGACAAACTGGTCCAGCGACGTTTGATCCTTTCGCGAAACGATATCGATCAGCGCATTGATCGCATTCTGGGAATTGCTGCGAAGAAGCTTGAAGCCATCAGCCAGTTTTTGTTCTTCATCGGTCATCGCGGTTGCCGCATAGATCGACCAGGAACGATCAATGGCTTCTACAGCGACACGCAGAGCCTTCTCGCCACTTGCCCAATCAACCGCACCGCTCCTGATCTTGTGGGCCGTGTCGACGATGTTGACGGCATACATATCCGCGACAACCTTCAGTTGGGCCATGGGCTCAACCCGGTCGATGACGATCGTACGGGTCCGTTCAGAAATGGATTGCAAAGCAACGAAGGCAACTCCGCTGGTGATCAACAGTAAAATCGCCACGAAGGCGATGCTGGCAATGAGCTTGAATCTGATGGACATCTGTAAACCCTGCGTTTGCGTTAGGCTTCATACTGATCCAGCATCCCACTGTTAACATTACTATTTTATTAAATTAGCAGATAAACACTTTATATTCAGACTGAAACCCCCGCTTTTCAACCATGCCGTTTCATACGCTCGTGACACACTTTTTTGACGGGGAATTGTATCTTCTGCGCCGCAACCAAAGTACGCCCTTGCATCGCGGCAACGGTTTGCAGGTATCAAACGCGCAAACCATATGTTCTTCAGCAAACTTGCCACGCTTGCTACAACGGAATCCCGGAGAATTTTGTGTCCTGCTCCAAACAGCCGCAGGCGGGCGCATTATTTGGCGAAAAACTGGCAAAGTGCTTGCAAGCCGGGCCTCGACGCGCCATGAGAACCCATGTCAAACGAACCCAAAACCTCCGTCCGCCTCGACCAGCTGCTTTTGAACCTGGGGCTTGTCGCCAGCCGTTCGCGCGCACGCGACGCCATCCAGCGCGGCACCGTCACCGTCAACGGCCGCGTCGTCACCAAGGCAAGCTCCACCTTTCCCGAGGATGTGACCATCGCCATCGACGACCCGGTCCAGCCCTACGTCTCGCGCGCGGCGCTGAAGCTGAAGGCAGGCCTCGAGCATTTCAAGCTGTCGCCCGAGGGGCTGGACTGCCTGGACATCGGCGCGTCGACCGGCGGCTTTACCGAAGTCTTGCTGCACAACGGTGCTGCCCATGTCATCTCCGTCGATGTCGGCCATGGCCAGTTTCATCCGCGCTTGGAGGCCGATCCCCGCGTTACCAATATCGAGGGCCTGAATGCGCGCGTGCTGGACGAGGATCACCTTGAAGACCGGGCGATTTCCTTCGTCGTTTCCGATGTGTCCTTCATCTCGCTGAAACTGGCATTGCCGCCGGCGCTCGATCTGGCCGAACCAGGCGCCCATTGCATTCTTTTGGTCAAGCCGCAGTTCGAAGCCGGCAGAGAGGCGATCAGCAAGGCTGGGCTGCTCAAGGATCCAGCAAGCGCGCCTGCGGTGGCGGCCGAACTGGAACGATGGCTCACCGAGGACATGGGCTGGACGAGCCTTGGCCTCATCCCCTCGCCGATATCCGGCGGTGACGGCAACGAGGAATATCTGCTGGCTGGCCACAAGCCGCTGGATGACGACGCTGCGGATGAAGAAGCTCCGCAGGACGAAGACGCATGAGCACCGAGACGCTGACCATCGAGAAGATTGGCCAATCCGGCGACGGCATCACCCGTGGTCCGTTCGGGCCGGTCTATGTGCCTTTCACCCTGCCCGGCGAAACCGTGGCCTTGGCGGTCAACAAGGACAAGGGCACGGTCATGTCGATGTCCGATGTCTCACCGGAGCGTGTCGAGCCGAAATGCCGGCATTTCGGGCCGGACGGCGAGAACGGCACCTGTGGCGGCTGCAGCCTGCAGCATGCCAGCGACAGCCTCTACCAAGACTTCAAGCGGCAACTGGTTCTCGATGCCTTGAAATCGAAGGCATTGCAGGCCGAGGTCGCTCCGCTAGTGCTTGCCCATCCCGGCGAGCGCCGGCGCACGGTGTTCACCGCACGGCGGACCGAGAAAGAGCTGCTGCTCGGCTATAACCAGCCTGAGACCCATCACATCGTCGCCATATCGGAATGTCCCATCGCAAGCCCCGGCATCGTGTCGCGGCTTGCAACCATCCGGACGGTGGCCAACGCCATGGCTGTCAATGCCGAGCCGTTCCGCATCACCGTGCTTGAGACGCTTTCGGGCCTCGATCTCGCCTTCGACGGCATCAAGTCCATGGACGACCGGCAACGGCGCATGGCGGTCGAAACCGTTCTCGGTCAAAAAGCCATTACCCGGTTGAGCCTCAACGGCGAAATCCTGGTCGAACCGGTCAAGCCGGTGATCGATTTCGGCGGCGTTTCCGTTTCGCCGCCACCCGGCAGCTTCACGCAGGCGACAAAGCCGGCCGAAGAGGCAATGGCAGAACTGGTGATGGCGCATCTGGGCAAGGCCAAACGCGTCATCGACCTCTTTGCGGGATCGGGTACATTCTCGCTGCGCATTGCCCGCAAGGCGCGCGTGCATGCCGTGGAAAGCGAAGACAAGCCGCTGAAGGCGCTGGATTTTGCCGCGCGCAACACGCAAGGGCTGAAGCCCGTCACCGTTGAAAAGCGGGACCTGTTCCGGCGTCCGATGATGACCTCGGAACTGAAGGCCTATGACGCCATCGTCTTTGATCCGCCGCGCGCCGGCGCCGAAGTCCAGACCAGGGAAATGGCCCGCTCCGGCGTCAAGAAGATCGTCGCCGTCTCCTGCAATCCGGTGACGCTGGTGCGCGACCTGCGCATTCTGGTCGATGCAGGATACCGGATTACGTCTGTCACCCCGATCGACCAATTCCTCTGGTCGTCGCATGTGGAAGTCGTGGCGACGCTGGAAAAGTGAATGTGCAGACGGCCGATCCGGAGCGTCACGTCTTCGGATTGCGCCTGATGTCCAGCACCTTGCGCAGGCTTTCAACGGCCGGAAGCGCCTCAACGATCCCGGAGAGCGCGATTTCACCGGCGATACCGCGCAACTCCGGGCCGAGCGCCTCGATTGCCGCATCCCGGGCGGCCCTTCCCTCCGCTGTCAGCGAAACCCGCTTCGAGCGGCCGTCATGCAGATCGGGCACGATGGCAATGAAGCGCTTGCCCTCGAGATGACCGAGCGTATTGGTCATCGCGCCCTTGCTCACCTGCATCGCCTGGGCGATCGACAAAGGCGTGCGCCCGTCGCCCAGCCGGACCAGGTGATTGAGCACGACGAATTGCGGCAAGGTCATGCCCGCGGGCATGACCTTCTCGAACGCATTGGCTGACAATTGCGCGACGATGCCAATTTCATTGAGAAACCGGAACAGCGTTTGCAGATCGTTTTCGCTCGCCGTCATGCGCTCCTGATCCGGGTATCCACGGGCCAGCGGGGTGCGCCCTCAATGGCCGGACCATAACCGAGACGAACGAACATTTGAAGCGTCTCGCCTTGATCGACCACAAGCGCTTCACGCATCGCAAGGAAGTGCGGACGCATTTCAGCAAACTCCTGCAGAGCCTGGCTGAACGGGTGCATGGAGACGCCCGCCGCCGTCGCCGCCAGGTTGAGGCGGACGTAGTCACGCCCGGCGGCGATCTGATCGGCGCGGCTGTTTCCAGCCGTTGTGAGCCAAAGGAAAGCCATCGCCGTATCGACGGGCTCTTTCAGGATGGGAATCTGCTGCTGGAATGCCGTTGACGTCTGGTCGAGCATGGCATCGCGCGACAGCAAACCGGCCATCGACAACCCTTCCATCAAGGCGCCGGACAGATCGATACCATCCGGATTGGCCTCGATCTCCGCCCGGCCGATGCGGATGAGGTCGATGCTCTCCTTCAACGCATGCGGCGTGGTGATCTCCGTAAAATAGGCGTCCCAGACGAGCCTCCGTAGCGCCTCGACGCGGGCGGGATCGTTGGTGTGGGCAATGACCGACATCCGGGCAGCGGCGGCAATCCCGGCAAGTTTGCCAGCCTCGACCGGCCGGGCCAAATCATACGGTTCCTTGTTCGAGCGGCGCGACAGGACATGGGTAAACAGCGGATCGCGGCGGACCGCGGCATCCTGAACGAGCCGCACACGTGCCACCGGGCGGCTGTCCAGCCGTGGCTGCGGCTCTCCTTCCGGAAACAGCGTTATGTCCGCCCTGTATCCCTCCTCGGCGGCAGCCTGCGCCAAAAGTTCGAGAAAGCAGCCAAGCCCGATGGTGATCTGGCGGTCGTGGGGATCGGTTTGCGGCAAACGGCGGTCGTCCTGGCAATACAAGATGATTGCGTTGTCATGGGAGAGATCGGCCAGCCAAGGCTGCCGGTTGTGCGGGTTGGGCGCCAGGATGGCAAAGGATAACAGCCTGCGCCGCAGATCGGCTTCGCCACGGCCGGCATCCTGCCACGGCTTTCGTGCCGACGCGGGATCGCGGGTGGAGGCCCAGAGACCGCCACCGGCCGCCGCCAGAACCACGCCGCCCCCGATTATGCTGATAAACATCCGCCGTGTCGCTGCCATGCCACCCTCCATCTGGTTTAATATAAAACTATATAGTTCTACATTAAACTATTTGTCAATATGGCAGCTGGACGTGCAGGAAACGAAAACACCCGCGCCGGGGCCGGCGCGGGTGTTTGAGATGCAAGGCCTGAGAGGATCAGGCGGCGCGGCGGGCGTAGCCGGTTTGTCTTGCGGCCGGTGCCGACGACTGCGTATTGCCGATATTAAACTGGGCAAGCAGGTCGTTCAGCGCCGCAGCTTCCGAGGCCAGACCATGGCTGGCGGCGGTCTGCTCCTCGACCATGGCGGCGTTCTGCTGGGTGCCCTGGTCCATCGTGTTGACGGCGGTGTTGATCTCCTGCAGTCCAACCGACTGCTCGCGCGTGGCGGTGACGATCGCACCGATATGCCCGTTGATCTCCTGGACTTCCGAGACGATCGCCTGCAGCGACTGGCCGGTCTCGCCGACCAGCATCACACCGGCGCGAACCTGATCGCCGGAAGTGGTGATCAGCGCCTTGATTTCCTTGGCAGCATTGGCCGAACGCTGGGCAAGTTCGCGTACCTCCTGGGCAACGACCGCAAAGCCCTTGCCGGCGTCCCCTGCACGGGCGGCCTCGACGCCTGCGTTCAGCGCCAAAAGGTTGGTCTGGAAGGCGATGTCGTCGATGACGCCGATAATGTTGGAAATCTCACCGGAGGACTTCTCGATGCCCTGCATGGCGTTGACGGCGTTGCGGACGACTTCGCCGGACTTTTCGGCCCCGGCGCGGGTGCGGGCAACCAGCTGGCCGACTTCTTCGGCGCGGCGGGCGCTGTCCTTGACCGTGGTGGTGATCTGCTCAAGCGCTGCGGCCGTTTCTTCGACGGAGGCTGCCTGCTGCTCGGTACGGCGGGCGAGATCGTCGGCAGCATGGCGGATTTCGCTGGCGCCGGCATCGATGGCGCGGGCGTTGGAACCAACCGCCTGAAGCGCCTGATGCAGCTTGGTCACCGAGTTGTTGAAGTCGGCGCGCAAGCGGTCGAGATGGGTGACGAACGGAACCGAGATGCGGTAGCCGAGATCGCCGTCGGCCAGACGGCCGAGACCGGTTGCCAAGGCCTCGACGGCCTGCTGGATATCGGCGGTTTCCTTCGCCTTCAACGCTTCGCGCTCGCGGCGCTCCTGCTCGGACAGCGAACGGCCGGTCTCGGCTTCGCCTTCGAGACGCGCGCGTTCGATGGCATTGGCGCGGAACACGGCAACGGCGGCGGCCATCGAACCGATCTGGTCGCGGCGCTCCTGACCGGGAATTTCGGCCTTGAGGTCGCCGGCGGCAAGGCGTTCCATGGCGCCGGTCATATCGGTGACCGGGCGGATAACGAGGCGGCTGAGCAGGGTTGCGAGGAACGCAATCATCACACCGACGGCCAGAAGCGTGGCGATGGTGGCGGCGATCCGGAACTGGCCGATGGCGGAATAGGCAACATCGGCATCGACGGCAAAACCGACATACCACTCGACCGTTGGCAGACCGGCGACCGGCACGAAGCTGACCAGCATCGGCTTGCCATCAAGCTGCGTCTGCATGATCGACGAGCCGATCGACGGCGTGGAGGCCGGGAAAGCATCGGCGAGCGTCTTGGTCACCAGCTTGGCATCGGGATGCACGAGGATCTGGCCAGACTTGTTGACGAGGAACGCAAAACCTTCGCCGCCGACATCGATCGCCTTGACCATCGAAACCAGTGTCTTCAGCGAAAAATCGCTGCCGGCGACGCCTGCGAGCTTGCCGTCCTTCTTCACCGGCGCCGCGGCGCTGATGATCAGGTCGCCGCTGGAGGCGTCGATGTAGGGATCGGTCAGCACGCTTCCGTCGGCCTTGACCGCGTCCTGATACCAGGGGCGCTTGCGCGGATCGTAACCTTCCGGCATCGGCATGATCGGCCAGGTGGTGAATTTTCCGGTTTCGTCGCCGACATAGGTGCTGATGAACTCCTTGACGAGAACATCGTTGTTCAAGGTGGCCTCAAGCCCGGCCTGATCGGCGGCACCTCCAGCGGCATTGGCAACCATCGCCGTCAATGTGACGCGGCCATTCAGCCAGTTGGCGACGCTCTGGGCAGCCTGCTTGCCGGAGGAGGAAATGTTCTCCTCGACCGCGCGGGTGGTCACGGCATGCTGGAGACTGTCAATGTAAACGGAAAAGCCGGCAAAGGCGGCGACGACGACGAAAGACGCGGCGACAAGAATGCGCGTCATCAGGTTCGATCTTTTGGACAACTCGGGTTTCCCTATTGCGGCCCGGCTTTGCGCCGGGCGGAGGCTCGATCTGGTCCGCATGCGGGTTCGGCAACCGGCGCCATGGCGCAGGACTGTTCCAGAATGCGAAAACGGGATGACATGCCACGGCGGGCGGAGACGGCGCGCATCATGCGGCCCGTCAGGAACCGGATATCCCGGCCTGCGATGCTCGCAAACATATCGGCACGTACTTAAGGCAGTGTTAAAATTTCATAGTTCGAAAAGTGAGGATTTTAAGGACTTTCCAGCTATTCAGCCGCCTGTTTCAGAGCGGAAAACAGCTGCGGCTTTTTCAGACCCCAGGCAGTTGCCAGGTGCATGGACGAGGAAATCCCGGCATCAAGCATGTACGGACCCGGCGTATCGGCCTTGGTTCTCGACGCCGGCCGTGGCTTCAGCGGTGTCCCATGGCCCATGCCTTCAATCAGGTAGAGTTCGACCGCAATCCGGCCCTCAGCATCCTTCCAGACGCGGTGGAGATGGCCATCGACTTCGTTTTGCGCATAGGCCTCGCTTTCGAGGCCATGCACATCAAGCCATTGTTGTAAAAGCGCATTTGCGTTGGACAACGATACCGTATGATCCTTCGTTCCGTGCCAGATCGATACGGTTGGAAAATCGCGCGTCACCGGCGATGCTGATCGCACGAGATCACCCCATTCCTGCCCTGTCCGTTCCGGCGCGGATTTCATCGCGGCCAGCGCCCTGTGTACGTCACGCGCTGCACCGCAGGGCAGCCCGGCGATGACGCCGCCACCACGAAACACATCGGGATAGGCCGCAAGCATCGCCGCCGCCATCGCACCGCCGGCGGACAGGCCGGTGACAAAGACCCGCTTACGGTCGACGCCGTGCGCAGACGCCATCTTGGCGACCATCTGGCGGATCGACATCACCTCGCCACGGTCCCGCGTGACGTTGCTCGGACGAAACCAGTTGAAACAGAGATTGGGGTTGTTGGAGCGCTTCTGCTCGGCATAGACGACCGCAAAGCCGCGCTCACGCGCCAGGGTCGACCAGCCGCTGCCCTTGTCATAGGCTTCCGCATTCTGGTTGCAGCCATGCAGGACAACGACGAGAGGCGACTTTTTCGGCAGGTCCGCAGGCACATAGCGAAACATGCGCAGATGGCCGGGATTGCTGCCGAATGCCTTGACCTCTTCCAGCCTGGTGGCCGGCTTTCCAGCGGAGCGGGATTTCGCCGCTGGCGCTAATGCCGATGCTTTGGCGGGGCTTGCGGAAACAAGCGCCTTGCGCGTCACCTTGACGGCCTTGGCGATGGTCTTTTCCCAACGCCGGTGCTGTTTGAGCATATCGGACAGGGAAAACTTGAAACGAGACCGCATGGACGAATCCTTGGCTTTGCCGGCACGCTCCCAATGCCGAAATTCCTCCACACAACAGGTTTCAATATGGGGCACACCCCGCCGTCCGGCAAGGTAGCGAGGGATTATTCCTACGGTCAGCTTCGGGGCGCGGGGTGCCCCCCTCTGTCACTTCGTGACATCTCCCCCACAAGGGGGGAGATCATTCTTTTCCCTTACTACCATCAAGTAAGTGACGCACAGAGCAAGCGGCCAATCTCCCCCCCTTGTGGGGGGATGTCGGCATCGCCGACAGAGGGGGGTGTGACCGCAGGCTCTCAACTCATGTCAAGCAAACTGACACCTATCAGCGGCGCATGAAGGCCTCGAAAGCGGCGCGCGCTTCAGCGCTTTTCAACTGGGCGGCAAAATGTTTTGCCTCCTCGTCGATGCGTGCCAGCACATCGGAGCGGTCGCCGCGAATAAGGTCGCGGGCAATGCGCAGGGCTTCCGGCGGCTTTTTCGCCAGGTTTGCGGCAAGCGCCAGCACCTCTTCCTCGATCGCATCGGCACCGGCGATCTTCCAGATCAGCCCGGCCTCCTGCGCCTCTGCCGCCGTGAACGGTTCGCCGGCGGCCAGAAGCGCAAAGGCCCGCTGATGACCGGCGATGCGCGGCACGATCAGGCTGGAGGCCGCTTCGGGCACCAGCGCCAGATCGACGAAGGGTGTTTTGAAAGTCGAGCGCTCCGAGGCGATCGTCAGGTCGCAATGCAGATGGATGGTCGTGCCGATGCCGATCGCCAGACCGTCTACGCCGGAGACGATGGGTTTTGCGGCGCTGGCGAGCGCCTTCAGGAACTCGATCACCTCCTGCCCCATCGATCCGCCCATGGCAAAGGCCATGAAGTCGGCCATGTCATTGCCAGCCGAAAAGCAACCTTCGGTACCGAGAAACGCGGTGACGCGGATGGCATCGTCGGTTCCGGCGACCGTCAGCGCGTTGGCCATCTTGGCGTACATCGCCCGGGTGATGGCATTCTTCTTGGCAGGCCGGTTGAAGCGGATGACCTGAACGCCCGGATAGGCTTCGGGCCGCTCGATCAGAACGTCATCGGTCATGGTCATCTCCTTCAATCAGGCAAATATGCATTCAGACAAGTGTGCAATCAGGCAAGTGCGATACGGGCGGCGGCAAGGCTCGCAGCGCCGGTGAGGATGCTGTTCTTGAGCGCCGCCGTTTCGGACAAGAGGTTTTCGGCGGCGAAACGGCAGAGCACGATGCGGGCATCACGGCCCCCGTCACCCGCGTCCGCCAACCCGCCCTTGGCGAGATAGACGCCGGTCAGGGTCAGGCCGAACAGCCGCTGATAGGTCGTGGCACCGGCAAGCGCATCTGCGGACTTGCCTTCGGCGAGACGCGCCAGCAACCACTCGGTCGTTTCTTCCAGATCGGCGATCGCATCGTCGAGACGGCTGCCGGTTTCGCCGAAATCGGCCAGGTTGGATGCTCCCACCTCTTCGGCTACTGTCTTCAGTTCGGCGATGAAGCCGCGCACATGGCCGCCGTCCGACAGAGGCAGCTTGCGGGTGACGAGATCGATCGCCTGGATACCGTTGGTGCCTTCGTAGATCGGCGCGATCCGGGCGTCGCGCAGATAGCGCGCGGCACCGGTCTCCTCGATGAAGCCCATGCCGCCATGCACCTGGATGCCCATGGAGGCAGCGTCGACGCCGACGTCTGTGCCGAAAGATTTGGCAATCGGGGTCAAGAGACTGGAGCGCTCCTGCCAGTGGCGGGCTTCGCCGCCTTCCGACACATGCGCCCGGTCGACCGCATGGGCGCAGGTCAGCGCAATGGCGCGGGCGCCCTGCGTCAGGGCTTTCATGGTCAAAAGCGTGCGGGCGATATCCGGATGCTCGATGATCGGGCTCATGCCCGTGCCCTTCCAGCCCGGCGCCTTGCCCTGCGTGCGTTCGCGCGCATAGTTCAGCGCATGCTGGGTCGCGGCGTCGGCCATCGCCACGCCCTGTATGCCAACGGCAAGACGGGCATTGTTCATCATCGTGAACATGCAGTTGAGGCCCTTGTTCTCCTCGCCGACGAGATAGCCGACGGCACCCTTCTCATCGCCGAACCGGCCATCGCCATAGACCATGGTGCAGGTCGGCGAAGCATGGATGCCGAGCTTGTGCTCCAGAGAATG
>JAESFK010000420.1_pt1 | contig 23118 bp, 26 predicted proteins | sample 9269391 | NCBI WGS metagenome assembly JAESFK01 (sample SAMN14506231, study PRJNA617097) | algae metagenome | isolation source: Drouetiella hepatica UHER 2000/2452 and co-occurring heterotrophs from... | place: Slovakia: Slovak Paradise National Park, Hrabusice, Kosice Region | collected 2000-01-01
CGAACTCACCCAGATCGCCTGGGCTAAGGACTGCCAGGTGATGATCGAAGGCCCCGGCCATGTGCCGATGCACAAGATCAAGGAAAACATGGACAAGCAGCTGGAAGTCTGCGGCGAGGCGCCTTTCTATACGCTCGGACCGCTGACCACCGATATCGCCCCCGGCTACGACCACATCACGTCGGGCATCGGCGCTGCGATGATCGGCTGGTTCGGCACGGCGATGCTCTGCTATGTCACGCCGAAGGAGCATCTGGGCCTGCCCGATCGCAACGACGTCAAGGTCGGCGTCATCACCTACAAGATCGCAGCCCACGCCGCCGATCTTGCCAAGGGGCATCCGGCCGCCCAACTGCGCGACGATGCGCTGTCGCGGGCACGCTTCGAGTTCCGCTGGGAGGACCAGTTCAACCTGTCGCTCGATCCGGAAACGGCACGCTCCTTCCATGACGAAACCCTGCCGAAGGAAGCGCACAAGGTGGCGCATTTCTGCTCGATGTGCGGGCCGAAATTCTGCTCGATGCGAATCTCCCACGACATCCGCGCCGAGGCGCAGAAGGAAGGGCTGGAGGCGATGGCCGCGAAATTCCAGGCGGGCGGTGCGCTCTACATGCCGCTTGGGCCAGATGGAACCGTTGTGCCAGCCGGAGAGTGACCATGCGCATCCTCATCAAAGGGGCCGGCGTCGCCGGCCTTACGGTCGCCTGGCAACTCTACCGCCACGGGTTCGAAGTCACCATTGTTGAACGCGCCGAAAGGATCGGCACCGGTGCTTCAGGCTTTGCCGGCGGCATGCTGGCCCCCTGGTGTGAGCGGGAAAGTGCGGACGAAGCCGTGCTGACACTCGGCCGAATGGCCGCCGACTGGTGGGAGGCTGCTCTCCCCGGCCATGTAAAGCGACATGGCACGCTGGTCGTCGCAGGCAACCGTGATGCCAGCGAACTCGACCGCTTTGCCAGCCGCACCACCGGCTGGGAGTGGCTGGACGAAGCGGCGATTACAGCGCTGGAACCGGACCTTGCGGGCCGGTTCCGCAAAGCCCTGTTTTTTCGGCAGGAGGCCCATCTTGATCCGCGGCAAACACTTTCCGCACTGACCGGCGGACTGGAGGAAGCCCGCGCCCGCTTCCTGTTCGGCACCGACGGCGTGCCAGAGGAAGCCCGCCACGACCGTATTGTCGATTGCACTGGATCGGCACAGATCGGGTCCCTGCCCGATCTTCGGGGTGTGCGTGGGGAGATGTTGCTTCTCAATACCTGCGAGATAAGCCTTTCCCGCCCCCTCCGCCTGCTGCACCCGCGCCACCCGATCTACATCGTGCCGCGCGGAAAGAACCGCTTCATGGTCGGCGCGACCATGATCGAAAGCGATGATGCCGGCCCCATCGCCGCCCGCTCGCTCATGGAGTTGCTGAATGCAGCGTATGCGCTTCACCCCGCTTTTGGAGAAGCCAGACTTATCGAAACTGGTACAGGCGTGCGCCCTGCCTATCCCGACAACCTGCCGCGCGTGACCGAAGAGGGGCGCACCCTCCATGTGAATGGCCTTTACCGGCATGGCTATCTGTTGGCGCCAGCAATGGCTGGAGAAGTGGCGCGGCTTCTCATTCGAGAACAGAGGCAACTGGAAAGGAGGGCGTCATGACGTTCATCATCAACGGTGAGGAACAGGAGGTCGCGGCGGCGACACTCGCCGACCTGCTGACCGCTCTCGATTACGACGGCGAATGGCTGGCCACCGCCGTCAACGGCGAACTCGTGCATCGCGAAGAGCGTACCGGCTTTCCGCTGGGCGAACGTGACCGGATCGAAATCCTCTCACCCATGCAGGGGGGCTGAAATGTTGAGGCTCTATAACGGCGAGGTTCAATCCCGCCTGCTGCTCGGCACCGCGCGTTACCCCTCGCCCGCCATCCTTGCCGATGCCGTCCGGGCGTCGAAAACCGATATCGTCACCGTCTCGCTGCGCCGGGAGACCGCAGGCAGCCGGACGGGCGGCGCCTTCTTCGAGCTGATCCGCACGCTCGGCGTCCGGGTCTTGCCGAACACCGCCGGCTGCCACACGGTCTCGGAAGCGGTTTTGACAGCAAAGATGGCGCGCGAAGTCTTTGCCACCGATTGGATCAAGCTTGAGGTGATCGGCAATCACGACACCCTGCAGCCGGACGTCTTCGCGCTGGTGGAGGCCGCGCGCATTCTCAGTGATGAAGGCTTCAAGGTTTTCCCCTACACCACCGATGATCTTGTCGTGGCGGAACGGTTGCTGGAAGCGGGCTGCGAGGTGCTGATGCCCTGGTGTGCACCCATCGGCTCGGCCATGGGTCCGGTCAACGTGCCGGCACTGCGCAGCATGCGGGCAAGCTTTCCCGATGTGCCGCTGATCGTCGATGCGGGTATCGGCCGGCCATCCCATGCCGCCACCGTCATGGAACTTGGCTTCGACGCCGTTCTGTTGAACACTGCCGTCGCGGGCGCCGCCGATCCGGCCGCCATGGCCGCGGCCTTCACCGGCGCCATCGAGGCGGGTCATATGGCATTTCACGCCGGCATGCTGGAGCCGCGCGACATGGCGGTTCCCTCCACCCCGATCATCGGCAAGGCGGTGTTTTCATGAAACTCGATCCTTTCTACCTGATCGTCGACAGCGCCGAATGGGTCGAACGCCTCGTGCCGCTCGGCGTCAAGCTGGTGCAGTTGCGCATGAAGGACTGCGCCGATGCCGAACTGCGCACAGCCATTCGCCGCGCCAAAACCGTCTGCGCAGCACATCAATGCCAGTTGATCATCAACGACTACTGGCGCGTGGCGATCGAGGAAGGCTGCGATTTCATCCATCTTGGCCAGGAAGATTTGGCCGTGGCCGATATCGCCGCTATCCGCACTGCCGGGCTTAAGCTCGGGCTTTCAACCCATGACGAGGCGGAACTGGAGACCGCGCTCAACGCGGCACCGGATTACGTGGCGCTCGGGCCGGTCTGGCCGACGATCCTGAAGAAGATGAAATGGGCACCGCAGGGGCTGGAAAAGGTGCGTAGTTGGAAGACGCGGATTGGCTCGCTGCCGCTGGTGGCGATCGGCGGCATCAATACCGGCCGGATCGACAGCGTCTTTGCCCATGGCGCCGACAGCGCCGCTGTCGTCACCGACATCACCCTCAACGCCGATCCGGAAGCGCGGGTGCGAGAGTGGATCGAGCGCACGGCACGCTTTCGATGAGGACGCCAGAATGAGGCGCATGCCGCATGTGTTTGTGGTCGCGGGCTCGGATTCGTCCGGCGGCGCCGGGATCGTTCGCGATATCGAGACGCTGGCCGCATTCGGCGTCAAGGCTTCGGTGGCGATCACCGCCGTGACCGTCCAAACGCATCGCGGCGTCGAACATATCGACACCGTTGCACCGGACCGCGTCGCGCAGCAGATGCGTGCCGCGTTGTCCGCCAATCCTATCGCGGCCATCAAGATCGGCATGCTGGCGACGTCAGCGACGATTGCCGCTGTTGCTCAGGTGCTTGCGGATAACCCCGCAATCCCGGTGGTTCTCGACCCCGTTCTGATCTCGACGTCCGGCCGGGCCTTGTTGAGCCCGGATGCGACGAATGCCCTGCGCGACCTGTTCGGATCCTGCACCGTGATCACGCCCAATCTGCCGGAGCTTTCGGTTCTGGCCGCATCTTCGGTCGAGGCTTTACCGGGCAGCGTGACCGATCACGCCCGGAGCCTTCTCACGGTGGGCGCGCGGGCGGTTCTGGTCAAAGGGGGGCATGACGACGGGGCGGAATCCATCGATATTCTCTTTCGGGTGGGGCATGCCGGCAAATCCTTCGCCTCGCCTCGCCTCACGGCAACGATGCGCGGTACCGGCTGCATGCTGAGCAGCGCGATTGCCGCGCGCCTGGCCTTCGCAGACACGCTCTCCACCGCGATCGCGCAAGCCAAGGCCTTTGTGCACGCCAGGCTCCGCGAAACGTGAACAGTAATCTCCCCGCCAATTTGCGATGATAGCCGGCAAATAAATCCCTTGGACTGCCTGGCACCACGCTCCGTTGCTAATCTTTCTTAGGGGTAGCGCTTCGGACGCGCTATATTTCGGAGGTGAAGACCGTGGTGGAGAGAGTCGCACCGATGCAGCATGACATGAACGGCAAGAGTAAACAGCGCGTAGAAACAGACGACGAGCAGCCTTTTTTCGATCAGCTCCGCATGATGCAACGGGCCTTTGTTGCCTCGCCTGTCCGCAAAACAATCGTCTGGCTCGCAATCGGGATCATCGCCGTCATACTGGCGACCGCGTTTGGGCAAATCATGCTGAACCGTTGGTACAAGCCGTTCTACGATACGCTCGAGCGGCGCGATCTCTCCGCATTTCTGATGCAATTCATCACCTTTGGCCAGATTGCCGGTACGCTGTTGATCCTCAACGTGCTGCAAACCTGGCTCAACCAATGGATCCGCATCAAGCTGCGGGAGGGCCTGACGCTCGATCTGATCGGCGAGTGGATGAAGCCGGCGCGGGCCTTTCGGCTTGCCAATGCCGGCGCGATCGGCATCAATCCCGACCAGCGCGTGCACGAGGACGCCCGCCATCTCGCGGACCTGACCGCCGGCCTCACCATCGGCCTGTTCCAGTCGGGCATTTTGCTTGCCAGCTTCGTCGGTGTGCTCTGGTCGCTTTCGGCCGGCTTCATTTTTCACGTCGGCGGCTACGATCTCAACATTCCCGGCTACATGGTCTGGGCGGCCTTCCTTTATGCCGGAACGGCTGCGGCGCTAAGCTGGTTCGTCGGGCGCCCGCTCGTCAAGATCAACGGCGACCATTATGCACGCGAAGCGGCGCTGCGCTTCTCGCTGATGCGGGTCAACGAACATATTGAAGCCGTGTCGCTGTCGTCCGGAGAGGCAAACGAGAAGGGCCGCCTGCAGCGTGATCTCGCTTCGGTGCTTGAAATCAGCAACAAGCTGATGATGGCACTGACGCGGTTGACATGGGTGACGGCGGGTTACGGCTGGGTCACGGTGGTCGCACCGATCGTCATCGCGGCCCCGGTCTATTTCAACGGCGATTTGAGCTTCGGCGGCCTGATGATGGCTGTCGGCGCGTTCAACCAGGTGAACGCATCCTTGCGCTGGTTCATCGACAATATCGACAGCATCGCCGACTGGCGCGCGACACTGCTTCGCGTCGCAGCCTTCCGCTCCGCGATCCTGATGACAGACGAGCGGCACGAAAACGACAAGCGCATCGAGTTTGCAAAGGCCGATGGCCACCAGTTGACCATTGACCGCCTGGAAATCGCCCTGCCCTCCGGCTGCATCAAGCTGGCCGATCAGCATGTCAAAATCCGGCCTGGCGACCGTGTTCTCGTGACCAGTGATTCGGATGTCGAAAAGGCACCGTTCTTCCGGTCCCTTGCCGGCCTTTGGCCCTGGGGACAAGGGCGCATTGCCTTGCCCGATGGCGACGATATCGCCTTTGTGCCGCGAACTCCCTATTTCCCGCCCGGCACGCTGGAGGAGGTCCTCAGCTATCCGGAAAATCCTGGCCATTTCAAACAAGCAGATCTGGTGTCGGTTTTGTCCAGGGTCGGTCTGAGCAAGCTACAAAACAGCTTCGATCAGGACATGCGGACCAAACTGAAGCTCAACGAAGTCGAGATCAGGCTTCTGGCCATTGCCCGGCTCGGGCTGCACAAACCGAGCTGGATCATCATTGATGAGACGCTCGACACCCTGGATCGCGATGCCTATCAGCAAGTCCTGGCCTTTTTGGAGCAGGAGCTTGGGACTGCGGCCGTCGTGAACATCGGCAGGGTGGCTTCGGGCAATCGCTTCTTCACGCGTGTTCTGCAGCTGCAGAGCAGCCCGGCAGGAAAAACAATCCGCTTGCTCCGGCCCAAAAGCCTCCGCACGGACAATCCCGAACTGGCGGATTGAACAGCTGGGGCCTGTTCGCACAGGCCCGCTTTGAGCTTTACCCCTCCGAAAAACGAAGGGGTAAAGCTGGGACGTTTAGTTGACGGCCGTCAATGTTACCGATGTGCCCCCAGCAGCAAGGTTGAGGCCGAGCTGGCCTGTTACACTGAGGGTCTGAAGGTGGATGGAGCCGGACGTGCCCCCCACCAGAATGTTGGCGCCGATGCCCGCTCCAACCGTGGCTTCCGCGCTTGCACCCTGATAGAGACCGCTAAGCGATCCCTGATGGTAACCCGCCGTCGGCGCCAGAACCGCCCAGACGAGCTTGCTGCGCGTCGTGAAGCCCAGGTCGACGCCCATCTTTCTGACAGCGCCGGTATAGCGGTCTGTGCGTTCCTTGCCGACCGAGGAATGGAAGGTGCAATCGATTTCCTTGGCCGAGCCCAGAACGTAACCGGCACCACCGCCGACCTCGCATTCGAGGTAGCCGATCTTGACGCCGCCGCGCACATCACTTTCTTCATAGCTGGGAGCCGGGGCACCGTTTGCCAGGTCGGCAGCCTGAGCGGCAAACCCGCCCGTCAGAGCCAGGGTCGCGGTGGTGAGCGCCAAAGCGAGGGTTCTTTTCATCATTTTTCCTTCTCAAACCGTGACCGGCGCATGGGATGCGGCCGTTCAGTCGATAGATTCATCAAAAGTCATCAACTGTTTCGCAGCGACCCCAGCGGAGACCATGAAAACAGGGCAAGCCAGAGCGGGGATCGGTTGCAGATGACGGACACTCAACTGTTTACCTGTTATTAGGACATTTCGAAGGCAGCGCTGCCGCTCACCGCGCCGGTCCACGACATACGAGCCGCCCAGTCATCAAAACCACACAGAATCGGCACCCTCCTCTCAGACCAGTGCCGCAGCCTTGCGACCTTATCCGCCGCCGGGAAATGTCCGATCCTCCCGCTCCCGGCGAAATGGCCCTGCGGACTGGAAAGGGGTGAACAACTGGAATAGGAAAGACATCATGAGCAAAACAGCACTGATCTTCTGGGGCGGCTGGGAAGGCCATACGCCGGCACGCAGCGCCAATGTCGTCAAGGATATCCTGACCGGCCATGGGTTTGACGTCCGGTTGGAACAGGGAACGGCGGCTCTTGCCGATCCGCAGATCGCGGCGCTGGATCTGATCGTTCCCGTTGTCACCATGTCGGCGATCGAAAAGCCGGAATTGGCAAGCCTCGTTTCAGCGGTCCGCGGCGGTACCGGCCTTGCCGGTTTTCACGGCACGATGGGCGACAGTTTCCGCAACGAGCCGGAATACCAGTTCATGACCGGCGGCCAGTGGGTTTCCCATCCCGGTGATATCATCGACTACCGCATCGACATCGCAAAGCCGGACGATCCGATCGTCGCCGGCATCGAGAGCTTTGCCTACCGCTCCGAGCAATATTACATGCATGTCGATCCGAGTAACGACGTGCTGGCAACCACCACCTTTACCGGCGAACATTTCGCGTCGATCGAAGGCGTCGTCATGCCCGTCGTCTGGAAGCGCCGCTACGGCAAGGGCCGCGTGTTCTACAGCGCGCTTGGCCATAGCGCCGATGAGTTCGAGGTACCGCAGATGAAGACGATCTTCGAACGCGGTGCGCTCTGGGCCAGCAGAGACTGAACCCGCTTACGGGATCGCATAGACCGGGATCTCCCGCGTGATGCCCCGCAGCGCGGCATTGTGGGAGACCGGTTTCAGGTCTCTCGCAAACAGCAGGTCCGCTGCCTTGGCATCGCCGACGACCTCACCGGTGACGAAGATCGCCTGGGAGGTCGCGAGCCCCTGCACACGAGAGGCGATGTTGACCGTCTGGCCGAAATAATCCTGCCGCTCGTTCATCGTCACCGCGATGCAAGGGCCGGTATGCACGCCGATCTTGAGGATCAGGTCTTCCCGCTCGCTGCTTTCATTCAGCGTCCGCATGGCATCGCGCATTCTCAATGCGGCGGCAACGGCTCGGTCCGGTGTCGGAAATGTCGCCATGACCGCATCGCCGATCGTCTTGACCACGGCACCAGTCTCGGCGGCGACGATCTCATGCAGCACCTGGAAATGCGCCCGCACCAGATCAAAGGCCACGAGATCGCCGACGCGCTCGTAAAGTTCCGTCGAGGCGCGCAGATCGGTAAACAGGAAGGTCAGGCTGGTGATCTTCAGCCGCTGATCGACATCGAGCGTATTGGTCCGGTAGAGGTCCCGGAACGTCTGGTTGGTGAGCAGCCGCTTGGCCGTCAGGAACGGCCGCCGATTGCCGAGCAATCCGTGCAGCACCTCGCCGGCGATGCAGATGGTCGGCAGAACCCTGGTATCGGTCCTGTTTTCGAGCGCGATGCGCAGCGGTCCCGGATGCATTTCGATGACCTGATTTTGCGTATGATCCTTGTCGAACACCAGGCTCAAGTTCTGCCGTTCGCGGGTTGTCTCACCTTTGATGTCGAGGAATTGCGCATTGTGGGTCACCGGTTCGAACACGATGATGAATTCCGCCGGCAATTGCAGCGAGAGGACGGCCTTCTCCCCGGGCGCTAGCTCGACATCCTCAAGCACGAAACCTTCGACCAGCGCCTCGAAATTCTCCTCCGGCAGGTCGACGCCCGATCCCCAGTAGATCTGCCGGAAATATTCGGCCATCGGCAGTTCGTGCGGATTGTGCGCGGCGATCTTGCGGACCCGCGGGCTGACCGTGAAGGTGACCTCCACCATCTCGTCGAGCGTTGCGGAATAATTGTTGGCGCATAGCGCGCAGACATAGCAGTCCTTCTGCATCGTCTTCAGCGTCGCGTTGGAATCCAGCACACCGCCGCAACCGGGACAGAGCACGTTCCAGGATATATCGAACATGCCGATCTGTGCGGCGTGGAGGAAGGTGGCGATCGTGCGCTCCTCGTCCAGTTGATGGCGCGCAGCAAAGGCCAGCACGTTGATCCGGCAAAGATGCCGGTCAGGGCTACCGGCAACAACGCTCTGGATCGCATCGGCCGCATGCGGATAGCCATTCACGGATTGGCGCAGCAGTGAGAATAGAGCCTGGGTTTCGGTTTCGCTCATGACGTCACCTTCGGTTCGCAATATTTGGTATCCGGGGCTGCAACATGCGGAACCCGCTTCCGCACGCTGCACGGCTCCACTGTTCTACACCCGTTCAGGCCAACTGGCATCCTGCGAATGCAGGCGAAGGGTCACAACAACGCGACAGGGAATTGACCGCGCCCTGTCATCCTGCGCGCGGCCGGCGCCATCGCGCGAAACGGACAACCCGCCAGAGGGGAGACAACGGCTGATGGGAAAGGCTGCCTGTCTTTCGATCGCTTATTCGCCCGATACGCAAAGGATCCTGCGTACCGGTCGTGGCATCAAGGTGAAAGCCCCGGAATGAAACCGAATTGCTGACAGCACAGCATCCGTATTCTGATCGTTTGAGAACCAATAAAATGGTGCCCGGAGGCGGATTTGAACCACCGACACGCGGATTTTCAATCCGCTGCTCTACCAACTGAGCTATCCGGGCATCCTGCCTTGCGGGCAATGGTTCCGCTTGAAGAACCGTGGGGCGGTTGGTTGCGCCCCGGAAGCGAGCGGGGTTATAACATCTTGTTCGGCGGTGTCCAGCACCAAATGACGTTTTTTCGACAGGAAAATGTCATTTGGTGCAAATAATTGAAAAACAACGGATTTCCCGTAAAAATCAATGCGCCGTCATTCGTCGTCGTTGGCTTTCGATTCATCGTCGGCTACCGGAATGGCATAGGAACCCTTCAGCCATCTGTTGAGATCGACATTGCGGCAGCGGTCCGAGCAGAAGGGATAATGCTCGCGGTGCGACGGGCGCTTGCACTCCGGGCACGGCACGGTCTTGCGCAGCGGCGCCACGTTGGAGGCGCCCTTGGTTTCTTCGGAACTCATGGCCTTAGCCCTTCATCCAACTGTCGTGCACATCATAGCCCTCGCCTGAAAGCAGGCTCACGGTCTCGTAGAGCGGCAAGCCGACCACATTGGTATAGGAACCCACCAGCTTGACGACAAAGCTGCCAGCGATGCCCTGGATGCCGTAGGCGCCCGCCTTGCCGCGCCACTGGCCCGACGCCAGATAGCTGTCGATATCGTGGCTGGAAAGACGCTTGAAACGAACCTTGGTGTCGATGACCTTCTGGCGCACGGTCTTGTCCGGCGTGATCAGGCAGACGCCGGTATAGACGCGGTGGCTGCGGCCGGACAGGAGATGCAGCGCGCTCGAGGCTTCGCTGACCAGTTCAGGCTTGGGAAGGATGCGCCGGCCGACGGAGACGACGGTATCGGCGGCAAGGATATAGCTACCCTCCCAGCCGGGCTCTCCCTTGATAGCATCAAGCGCAGCCCTCGCCTTTTCGGCAGATAGCCGCCAAGCGAGCGAGCGCGGATGTTCGGTGCGCTTCGGCGTCTCGTCGAGATCCATCGGCATCAGGCGCGCCGGCTCGATGCCCGCCTGCGCGAGCAGTTCGACACGCCGCGGCGAACCGGAGGCCAGGATCAGCTTATGTGTCAATGCCATCGCAACAGGGCCATCGATCTCGAGTTTGCGGCGGGAACGCCGCGCCGCGCTTACTTGAAGCGATAGGTGATACGGCCCTTTGTCAGGTCGTAAGGCGTCATTTCGACAAGCACCTTGTCACCGGCGAGAACGCGGATGCGGTTCTTGCGCATGCGGCCAGCCGTATGGGCAATGATTTCATGCTGGTTTTCGAGCTGGACGCGGAAAGTCGCATTGGGAAGCAATTCGGTAACGACGCCCGGGAATTCGAGAACTTCTTCTTTCGCCATGTAGGATATTTCTTTCTGTGCTTCGATAGAGGCGCGTACCGCACCTTTTAAAAATTTGGCGGAAACTACACAATCGCCGCTGTTTTGTGAACAGCAGCGATCTCATTTTCCGGTTTTGCCACCTTTTCCGGTTTTGTCAGGGCCCTATGCCATCTTATCCGGCATTTGTCCAAGCAAACGATGCTTGAGCAGGGTCGCAATGTGATTTCGGACCTCGCGATAGGCCGAAACGATCTGTTCGCGCGTGCCGGCCGCGACCGTCGGATCGGGTGTCGGCCAGTAAACCACATCGATCGCCATCGATCGCGTCAGCTCCAGCGCCGCATGATGGGCTTCCGGCGCGAGCGTGACGATCAGGTCGAAATAGTCGTCTTCCAGTTCGTCCAGCGTATGCGGCTGGTGCCGCCCGGCTGTCAATCCGATTTCCTCCAGCACCACATCGACGAACGGATCGCGTTCCCCCGGCCGGACACCCGCCGAAGCAACATAGGTGCCGGGCGGCAGCATCGCCTTTGCCAGCACCTCGGCCATCGGCGAACGGATCGCATTCATCCCGCACATGAACAGCACCGAACCCGGCGATTTCGCGCTCCGCTGCGGCTCGTTGGGGGAAGCAGCGACCGTCACCTTCACCCCCGCCAGTAGAGCACGCAAACAAGCGTGAACAGACGCCGTGCGGTATCGAAATCGAGCTTGATCTTGCCTGACAGCCTGTCCATCAGGGTCTGCGAGCCTTCATTGTGGATGCCGCGCCGCCCCATGTCGATCGCCTCGATCTGGCTTGGCGTCGAGGAGCGGATGGCCTCGTAATAGCTTTCGCAGATCATGAAATAATCCTTCACGATCCGCCGGAACGGCGTCAGCGACAGGATATGTGTGGCAACCCCAGTACCGTCCTCGGTGGTGATGGCAAAGACAAGCTTGCTGTCGATCAGAGACAGGTTGAGCCTGTAGGGACCGCTGGTGTGGCCGGTTGGCTCGAAAAAATTCTCCTCGATCAGATCGAAGATCGCCACAGCGCGCTCATGCTCGACATCGGGCGTGGAGCGGCCAATGGTTTCGTCGAGCACGATGTCGCAGAGGCGGTGGCTGGACGTCATCCCTCGCCTCCGAGATTGAGACGGATGGCGACAGAGCGCGCGTGTGCCTCAAGGCCTTCGGAACGGGCAAGCGCAATGGCCGCCGGTCCGAGATCGCGCAGCTGATCGGCACCAAGGCGCAGGATCGAGGTGCGCTTCATGTAATCGAGCACGCCGAGGCCAGAAGAGAACCTGGCCGAACGCGCCGTCGGCAGAACGTGGTTGGAACCGCCGACATAATCGCCGATCACTTCCGGCGTATGGCGGCCGACGAAGATGGCGCCGGCATTGCGGATCTTCGGGATCATCGCGTCGGCATCGGCAAGGGCAAGCTCCAGATGCTCGGCGGCGATACGGTTGGCGAGCGGCACGGCTGCCTCAAGATTCGGCACCAGGATGACCGCGCCAAAATCGCGCCAACTGGCGCTCGCCGTTTCCGCCCGTGGAAGGGTGCGCAGCTGGCGCTCGACAGCCGCTTCGACCGCTGCGGCAAAGGCTGCGTCGTCGCTGATCAGGATCGACTGGGCGCCGGCATCGTGTTCGGCCTGAGCCAGCAGATCGGCGGCGATCCAGTCCGGATCATTGTCACGATCGGCAATGACGAGCACTTCCGAAGGTCCCGCGATCATATCGATACCGACCGTGCCGAACACCTGCCGCTTAGCGGCGGCGACATAGGCATTGCCCGGCCCCATGATCTTGGCGACCGGCGCGATGGACGCCGTGCCATAGGCAAGCGCTGCAATCGCCTGGGCGCCGCCGATGCGGTAGATTTCCTCGACGCCAGCCATGCGCGCGGCAGCCAGAACCGCCGGATTGATCACGCCGCCATTGGCCGGAACGACCATGACAATGCGCTCGACGCCGGCGACCTTGGCCGGCAGCGCATTCATCAGGACCGAACTCGGATAGCTCGCCGTGCCGCCCGGCACATAAAGACCGACGGCATCAATCGCCGTCCAGCGAGAGCCGAGGCCCACGCCCATCGAATCCTCGTAGATATCGTCCTTCGGGCGCTGACGGGTGTGATGCGCCTCAATGCGCACGGCAGCGACCTTGAGCGCGCCCAGCACTTCGGATGGCACGGCATTGATCGCCGCGTCGATCTCGTCAGCCGTCACCGCCATGCCGGTCACGGCAAAATCGAGGCCATCGAACTTCTTGGTGTATTCGGCAAGGGCTTCATCGCCACGCAGGCGAACGTCCTCGATGATCGTCTTGACGATTGCGTTGACGTCTTCGGACACTTCCCGCTTGGTCGTCAGAAAGGCTGCGAATTCCGCTTCGAAGCCTGGGGTCAGATAGTCGAGACGGATAGCCAATGAAAACGTCCTTATGGGTGGTCAGTATGCGTGGTCGGCAGAAGCGCGCGGCCGTTGCAGGCCGGCGGACAAGACATCAGGCCCCGGCGGGATGGCGTGGCTTGAAACCGGTTTCCCATGCGCCGCCGGTATCTGCAAGCTGAACCTCGACACATTCCACATCGACCATGATCGAGGCTTCGCCGGACAGGATGAACTCGACGGTTCCATCCGGCCCTTCGCCGTTCGGTTCGAACTGGATCGCCAGCAACGACAGAACCTTTTCGTCGTCCTTGCGGTCGAAACCGATCGAGCGGACGGCAGCAACACGCTTGAAGGCAAGCAGGCTGCGGCGCCGCTCGAAAGACTTGCCGCGGCCTTCGGCCGTTTCCCAAACGAAGCGATTGATCACCAGCGACAACTGTCCGGAGCGCGGCGCATAGTCCAGTCCGGAAACCTTGAAGACCGCATCCTGCACATGGGCGGATACGATCTCCAGATCTTCCTGATCCAGCGCCATCAGCTTCAAACCGTCCATACCGTACATCCCTTGCCTGCGCAGCCAATGGGCTGCCGTCACCATGACAATGGACATAGGACGCCGGCATCAAATCCGCAACAGCGAGAGCCTCAGCAAACCACCAGATCAGTCGCTGACGCGCTCCACCTGGGCGCCGCACTTGTTGAGTTTTTCTTCCAGCCGCTCGAAACCGCGATCGAGGTGATAGACGCGCGATACCATGGTCTCGCCTTCGGCTACCAGACCGGCGATGACAAGCGATACGGACGCCCGCAGGTCGGTTGCCATGACCGGCGCACCCTTGAGGCGCTCGACGCCTTCGATCTTCGCCGTCTGGCCCGACAGCGTGATCTTGGCGCCAAGGCGAGCGAGTTCCTGCACGTGCATGAAACGGTTTTCGAAGATCGTCTCGGTGATATGCGACGTACCGGATGCCTTGGTCATCAGGCCCATGAACTGCGCCTGCAGGTCGGTCGGGAAGCCCGGGAATGGGTCGGTGACCACATCCACCGGCTTGATGCCGCCACCGTTGCGCACGATGCGAAGACCGCTCTCGGTTTCGGTGATTTCAGCACCGGCGCGGCGGATGGCTTCGATTGCCGTGTCGAGCAGCTTGGCATTGGTACCTTCCAGCACGACGTCACCGCCGGTCATCGCAACGGCCATGGCATACGTGCCAGTCTCGATCCGGTCGGGCAGAACGCGGTGGCGCGCGCCAGACAGCGAGGTGACCCCTTCGATGGTGATCGTCGCGGTGCCGGCACCGGTGATCTTGGCGCCCATCGCATTGAGGCAGTTGGCGAGATCGACGACTTCCGGCTCGCGGGCGGCATTGCCGATCACCGTCGTGCCATTGGCAAGCGTTGCCGCCATCATCATCACATGGGTGGCGCCAACAGAGACCTTCGGGAAGACATAGCGTGCGCCGATCAGGCCGCCCTTCGGCGCCGTGGCGTTGATGTAACCGCTATCGATTTCGATATTGGCGCCGAGCGCCGTCAGGCCTTCGATGAACAGATCGACCGGCCGCGTGCCGATGGCGCAGCCGCCCGGCAGCGACACACGGGCCTTGCCTTCGCGGGCGAGAAGCGGGCCGATAACCCAAAAACTCGCGCGCATCTTGGAGACCAGTTCATAAGGGGCGGTCGTATCGACGATGTTGCGCGAGGTGAAGTGAATGGTGCGCGAATAGCCCTCGCCCTGGCGCTCGCGGCGGCCGTTGACGGAGATGTCAGCACCATGATTGCCGAGGATGCGTATCAGCTGCTCAACGTCGGCGAGATGCGGCACGTTTTCAAGCGTCAGCGTGTCATCTGTCAAAAGCGAGGCGATCATGAGCGGCAGTGCGGCATTCTTTGCGCCGGAAATCGGGATAATGCCGCGAAGCTCGTTGCCGCCGGTAATTCTGATGCGATCCATAGGGTACCTTACGGGCGCCGCCCGCCTTTCCTGATAGTCCGGACTTTAAGAGATTGGCGCCTCCATAAAGGATGCGCCGTGAAATGAGAAGCAAATTGAATAAGGACGGTATAGCCGCATCCGGATGGATGCAGACACGACACCGGTACAGTCTGACTGACCTCGCCCGTAAACCCCATCTGCATCGATGTGGTATCAGGCATAAACACTGACTTCGCCAACCATCGCGATCCGCCCCCGGATCCGGTCAATGGTGCTGGCACGGATTATTCAGCCGATTCGTCCGTTTTTGCGGCAGGCAGGCCAGATGTTTCATCGGCAGCCCCGGCGCGGCGCGCACGTCCTTGCTGCTTGCGCCTTAAAAGATTGTCACGCAGCGTCTTGGCGGCCCTTTGCCGGCGCGCTTCGGCCTGCCGTTCTGCCTCATGCCCAGGCTCAAGCTTGCCGGGCGTTGCCGCTTCATCATTTGGTGTCTGATTGTTCTTATCGTGCATAAGCGCTCAAATACCGCAAAACCAAGCGCTCCGGAAGAGCAGCCCGTTTTTCGAGTACGCCATCCAACGAAAACTTCGATTTGCGGCTTGCGCTCCGCAACAAGCTATGGCAATAGGCCCTCGCTCGCGCCGGACAAACACTGATCCGACCGCACGATGCTGCTATAGCTCAGGGGTAGAGCACTCCCTTGGTAAGGGAGAGGCCGAGAGTTCAAATCTCTCTAGCAGCACCATTTTCCTAATATGCCATTTTTTCAATAAATCAGAACAACGCGCACGCTTGCAGCTTACAAGCTCTTGACTCACGCCTTAAATGAGAACATAAAGTGAACAGAATGAGTCACCCCACATCGGAGCACCTGCTCGGCCATCTAAATTTTGAGGCAAGACATGAGCCATGTTGATGAAATTACGGCGCGAACCCAGGCGGTTCTGGCACGGTCTCGGGCATTCAGGGAACGGTCGCAGGCCATGCGGGAAGAACACAAGGCGCTGATCGAGCGGGCCTCCATCAAATCGGGACAGCTGCATTTTGTGTTTCCATCCTCAAGCTCAAACACCGCGAAGCATTGAGGGAGTAATTTATGTCTCCCAGGTGATGCTGTCGTCGCGTCTGCCGTTGAGGAGTGTGCGTAATTGCCGGAGACGCAGCCACTTTAAAACACGCACGATAAAAGACGGTTTGTGCAAAGGATCATCTTCCTCATTTCATTGAAGCCGCCCCGCTGCAAGCGATAGACCCATACGTCTTGAATGCATGAACAGCGGCACCATATGAATTTGCAGCAGTATCCTTGCGGAGCACCTCTATGAAAGCCGTCGTTTTCCTGAGTGCAGCCATGTTGATGTTGGCCTCGTGCACCACGCCGGATGTCGAGCCGATCCCCGGGAGCATCACGTATGGCGGCCAGCCGCGCACGAAGCTGACGAAATCGCCGATCGGCAGCGTCGTGCACAATTCGTTCCGCACGGTTACGGGCGTTGCCTATGAGACCTATATCATCCAGCCGGACCGTTCGTTGAAGCTCATTCGCCGCGAGATTCGCAGCGATCTTTTTGATTAGAAAAGAGATTCTCCTGACGATCGAGTGGGCCACCGCCTTTTTTGACGGGCAAAAACGCGACGAAGCTGCCGCTCTTTCCGATCCCCGCGCGAAGCGACCGGCCATAGGTAGCACCGTGCCGACGCCGCTGACAGGCTCCAACTCAAGCATGGAACAAAGTGCGCATTCGACTCCTGCGCCAAAAGGGCTACGAATTTCCCTGCTCTTTACTGCAGGGTCGCCCCGGACGATTTCAACCGCCGCATTGATCTGGACATCGGTCACGCAGTTCCTGTAGATGCCACCGTGATCCCTTCATGCATGGGGAGCACGGCCAGTTCGAGAGGCGATACCAGAGTGGAGCTTCCTCCAATTGCGGGAAAACGATGGTTTCCTCCCGCCCAGATGCCACTCGGCGCGACTGTCTTCGTGCGCCGGGCATTTCCGTGGTTGCACCGTCATTTCGGCCTGCCCGAGATGGACTCGACGCTCTCGCCCCGGATCAAGGGCGTGGTATCCTGGGGTGGCCGTTTGCCCGCCACGACGGCGGTGGGGATTGCCCGGCTGCGCGGCCTACCACACTGGCACCTGGAGGACGGCTTTCTGCGCTCGGTTGGATTGGGCAAGAGCGGATCCATTCCCTTGTCGATCATCGCCGACGATCTCGGTTTACCGGTCGATGCCGGCCTTTCCTCCCGCCTGGAACTCCTGATCGGCGATCCCGCCCGTCCGCGCGATGCGGCGTGCGGCAAGACAATCCGGGAGCGTTTGGTCGAGCATAAACTCTCAAAATACAATCACTTGCCCCACAAGGAACCGAAAATAGAACGCAGCACGCGGCGGCGCCTGCTGCTTGTCGACCAAGTGGTTGGCGACGTCTCAGTGGGACGGGCGCTTGGAAGTGCTGCCTCTTTCGAGCGGATGTTGCGCGACGCAGTGGCAAGCGGCGGTCAATGCCTTGTGCGGACCCACCCCGACGTCATGGCCGGCTACCGCAAGGGCTATCTGACGGAGCTCGCCGCCAGAACACCCGGCGTCGTCTTCGTCGATGATCAGGTTTCGGTGGCCTCTATCCTGGATGTGGTGGACGAGGTCTGGACGGTCTCCAGCCAGTTCGGCCTGGATGCCTTGCTGCGCGGACTTTCTGTACGCTGTTATGCCGTACCGTTTTACGCCGGATGGGGCCTCACAGAGGATAATGTGAGCGAACGGGTCAAGGCGGGGATTGCTCAAAGGCGCACCGCGCGGCCGACTATCGACGACCTTGTCGAAGTGGTTTTCTCACTCTATCCCTCCTACAAAGATCCGGCGACCTGGAAAACGATCCATGTCTTGCAGGCTATCGATCTCATTGTGGAAGGGGTGGCAGCTCGGTAGTGAATGCGGCAACACGGAAATCTGCCGGTTTGATTGGACAGTATCTCCCGATCCATAAGTGGCACACTGCCTCAGTTTAACACGCTTCGGGCGGCGCCATCGCGGTGAACTGGGCGCAGATGGGGTATTTGGCTTGAGCCCATCTTTGAGGATTTTGGATAGGGTGCTGTACTTCTGGTTGATGATAAACGTGTTTCGTTTTTCAAGACCACAAACTTTAGATTTTTGATCCCGGACATTGATGGTGCACTCTTCTCGCAAGCTAGGAGGGATTCGCTATGGGGCAGATTTTACATGGGAGCGCCACCGAACAGGGCAGGCTCCATATGTTTGTCGCCGTCGACCGGAACTCGAAGTTTGCCTATGCCGAAGTGCATGAGAAGGCAACGAGGCAGCCTCGGCCGGCTTCCTGCGCAGCCTGCTCAAGGCCGTACCCTACAAGGTTCACACCGTACTGACCGACAATGGCATCCAGTTCACCATGCCGGGTGCCGGTGGCTCCGCCGTCCCGCTGATCAAAGGGGCAATGGCCGCAGGGGAAATTTTCCGCGCCCATGCTTTCGAATATGCCTGCGCCAAGGCCGACATTTAACACCGCACCACAGAGCCGAAACATCCATGGACCAATGGTCAGGTCGAACGCATGAACCGCACAATCAAGGACGCGACGGTCAAGCGCTTCTACTACGACGACCACGAACAACTCCGTCAGCAACTCGCTGACTTCGTCGCCGCCTACAATTTCGGCCGACGTTTGAAGACCCTCAAAGGGCTCACCCCATACGAATTCATCTGCAAATGCTGGACAACAGAGCCGGAAAGAATCAATCTCGATCCGACCCGTCAATTCCGGGGACCAGGCCCGAAGCCACCGCATCACAACTTCAAGGTGATGTTTTTTAGAAAATCAACTCTGTCGTTTTTTATGCCTGCGTTATCGGGCGCGTCAATCTTCCGCCAACCTCAGCAGATATTTGCCATATGCCGTCTTGGAAAAGAGATTTCCGTACTCGATCAGCTTGTCGCGGGAAATCCAGCCGTTGAGATAGGCGATCTCTTCAATGCAGGCCACGCTGGTGCCCTGACGGTGCTGGATGGTCCGGACGAACTCTGCTGCTTCGAGCAGACTGTCATGGGTGCCCGTATCCAGCCAGGCATAGCCGCGCGACATACGTTCAACGAAGAGACTTCCCGCATCCATGTAGATGCGGTTGATATCGGTGATTTCATATTCGCCGCGCGCCGACGGCTTCAGGTTGCGGGCATAGTCCACGACTTTGTTGTCATAGAAATAGAGCCCCGTGACGGCCATGCTGGATTTCGGCTTTGCCGGCTTTTCCTCAAGCGAGAGTGCTTTGCCAGTCGCATCGAGTTCCACCACACCGTAGCGCTCCGGGTCCGTGACCTCATAGGCAAACACCGTCGCACCGGCCTTGCGCTCGCGCGCACTGGCCAGAAGCTCGCTGATCCCCGCGCCGAAGAAGATATTGTCGCCCAGAACCAGCGCCACATCGTCATTGCCGATGAAGTCTGCTCCGATTGTGAAGGCCTGCGCCAGGCCATCCGGGCTTGGCTGCTCCGCATAGGAGATATTCAATCCCCAGCGTGAGCCGTCCTCGAAAAGACGCCTGTAGCTGTCAATATATTCCGGAGAGGAGATGATCAGAATATCGCGGATATTCGCCAGCATCAGGACCGATAGCGGATAATAGATCATCGGCTTGTCGTAGATCGGGATCAGCTGTTTGTTGACGGCAAGTGTTGCCGGATGCAGCCGCGTGCCGGAGCCGCCGGCAAGGATAATACCCTTCATGATATTGTCTCCGCAGAATTGTTTTCTTTTTGACCGATCCCGCTCAGTGTTTCGGCCAGCGCCGTTGTCCACGCGCGAGGGCGGATGGCATAGTCTTCGGTGAGTTTCTCCGTACTCAGGACGGAATTGGCCGGGCGCTTGGCCGGGGTGGGATAATCGGCAGTGGTGATCGCTTCAACATCCGGGACAGGGTTGCCGGCTGCCGCATGCTGATGGAAGATTTCGCGCGCGAAACCGCACCATGTCGCCGGTCCGTCATTTGAAAAATGATAGGTGCCAGTGGGCGCCTCCGGATCCGCGACCATCCGCAGCGCAATGGCCGCCAGCGTGGCGGCGATATCGCTCGCCGCTGTGGGGCAGCCATGCTGATCGTCGACAACCCGCAGCACCGGCCGGTCCGCCGCCAGCCGCAACATGGTCTTGACGAAGTTATTGCCATGCGCGGAAAAAACCCAGGACGTCCGCAGGATGACATGGCGCGGATTTCCTGCGCGGACGGCCAGTTCGCCCGCAGCCTTCGAGGCCCCGTAGACACCGGCCGGATTGATTGGGTCGTCTTCATGATATGCGCCGTTCTTTGCGCCGTCGAACACATAGTCTGTGGAAACATGCAGCAAGGGAATGCCGGCCTTGCGGGTGGCTGCGGCGATGGCCGCAGGGCTCAGCGCATTGACGGTCCAGGCCGTCAGCCAATCGCTCTCGGCCTTGTCGACCGCGGTGTAAGCTGCAGGATTGATGACCGCATCAAATCCACCATCGGTAATGAAAGCCTCGGCCGCAGCCAGATCGGCAAGATCGAGCGTGTTGCGCGAGGGGGCCACGATCTCCACGCCTGCCGGCCATCTGAATGAAGAAAGCGCCCTGCCGACCTGTCCGGTCCCGCCTGTCACTAAAATCCGCATATTGCCGTCCACCCCTGTCATATTTCGAATAGCTCAAGCGGCTGGCCGTCATAGGAAAATGGACTGTCGAAGGCCGACAGCAGCGGCTGCTTCTCGTCCTTGGGGCTAAGGAGCGGATCAACACCCGCCGGAAGCGGCCAGACAATATTGACATCCGCGTCGTTCCAGAGAATGCCGCTATCATTGGCTGGCGCATAGAAATTCGTCACTTTGTAGGTCACTTCGGTCGAGGGTTCCAAAGTGACAAAACCGTGCGCGAAACCGACGGGAATATAGAGTTGCCGGCCATTTTCTGCCGACAGTTCGGCGCCCACCCATTTCCCATAGGTCGGAGATCCGCGTCGAACATCGACGGCAACATCGAATATCTTTCCACGGATGCAGCGGACAAGCTTTGCCTGGCCATAGGGCGGCGTCTGGAAGTGTAATCCCCTCAACGTCCCGGCGGGAGTGGAAAGAGAGTGATTGTCCTGCACGAATTCATCCGCGATGCCGATGTCCGAAAATTTCTTCGTGCTGTAAACCTCGGTGAACCACCCGCGATCATCGCCGAATCGCTTCGGATTGATCAGCATAACTTTCGATGACATATGCAAACCCTGTTTAAAACGCTTTTGCTGGATTAGGCTAAGAACCCGTGGATGCTTGATTGCGGCGTGCATCTGCCCGTGCCAGATATGCACCTGCCCGAGCCCGCACGTCACATCGACCGGTAGGCTCGCGCCCGCAAGCCTATATATTGAAATGACCGGCAACGAAAGGTCGGAATACCACTGCATGACACAGGAAGCGGATAGCCATTTTACCATTAGTGATGGCGATGACGCTGCCGGCATTTCGGGTTGGCCGGTGATCGTCGATGTAGCGGACCCGGACAGAGTGCTGGGAGGCAGCGCAACGATTTGCCTGCATAGACAGGACCGCTTTCCCAGCCTTCTCAAGCGCTCTATGCTTCTCGACGGCGGAGGACGAGGGCGTTTTTATGGATGGATGCCGGTCAGCCTACACAAACTTTCCGTCCAGCCGAACCGGCCTGCCCTGACAACCGGACGGCGGCCGGTCATCCGCGTCCGCCGGATATCCTACATCAGGGTAGGCGTGCTCATCGCAATCAACGCGCCGGTGGCTGCGTTTCGCGTGCTGCGGCTGCTTACTGCTGGAAACATCAAAGGCTTCGAATACCGCTTCGCCCGGCTTTATGATGCCCTCAACGCACCGTCCTATCCGGCGTGGATCAAGGCGCTGGCAGAGAGTGCGCCATTTGATCCCGCGCCGCTGCCAGGAGGCAATCCGGCGCCGCTCGTCTTCGTCTCGATTGCCGGGGGCGATCTTTCTCAAGTCGAGGCAACGCGCCGGACCGTCGTGCAGCAAACCTATTCAAACATCCATGAAATTCCCATTGAAGACGCGTACGCCTCCGGAGCGAGAATGACAGAGGCCGTCTATTGCATGCGGCTCCCGGCTGGCATGCTGCTTGATAAAACCGCTATCGCCCGGATGATGCAGCCTCTCATCGCCGATCCGCTGCTTGCGGCCGCCTATTGCGACGAGGATCGGATCGATGCGAGCGGCAAGCGCTTTTCGCCCTTCTTCAAACCAGCATGGAACCCTCCGCTTGCTGAAACCGGTTGGCTGGCACCCGACGGCGCGCTCATTCGGTTGGACGCTTTGAAAAAGGACGCTCACCTGGCCGGCGCTGCCTCCGGGCAACATCTGATGGCTGCTTCCCGCCAAGGCCAGATCGTGCATGTGCCGCGCGTGCTGATACACCGCCAGACTGCAAGACTGCCCGCCGAACCGTCACGGCCGAAAGCCCCCCGGACGGAAACGAAGGCCAGTGTCATCATCCCGACACGCGACCGCGCGGACCTGCTTTCGGTTTGCCTGGATGGGCTTTTCAACGCAACGCGTGCGGATGATCTCGACGTCATTGTGATCGACAATGACAGCCGGGAACCTGAGACGGCAGAGCTTTTTGATCGATATGCTGCCGACCCCCGTTTCCGGCGCATTCCCATGCCCGGCCCTTTCAATTTTTCGAAGGCCTGCAACCTGGGTGTCGCTCATGCCCGTTACGAATTGAACCTGCTGTTGAACAACGATGTCAATCCCATTGAGCCGGGGTGGTTGGAGCAGATGGTGGCGGAACTCGACGATCCGCGCGCCGGTGCTGTTGGAGCGATGCTTCTTTTCCCGGACGGATATGCGCAGCATGCGGGCGTCACGCTCGGTTCCGGATCGGTCGCCCGTCACAGTTTTCATTTCCGCCATCCGCAGGCAGGAGAGGATTTCGGCCTGATGGCGCAGAGGCAGGAGATGAGCGCGGTAACGGCGGCTTGCCTGCTCACTCGCCGAAGCCTCTGGCAGCAGGTGGGCGGCTTGAACGAGGCGCAACTCGCCGTCGCTTTCAATGACGTT
>JAESFK010000421.1_pt1 | contig 22938 bp, 22 predicted proteins | sample 9269391 | NCBI WGS metagenome assembly JAESFK01 (sample SAMN14506231, study PRJNA617097) | algae metagenome | isolation source: Drouetiella hepatica UHER 2000/2452 and co-occurring heterotrophs from... | place: Slovakia: Slovak Paradise National Park, Hrabusice, Kosice Region | collected 2000-01-01
TCCTTCTTGTTGTTGCCGGCCTCGTTCTTCGGATCGTTGGGGGCGGCGTTCTTGTCCTTGTTCTGCTCGTCGGGGCCTTTCATGTCGCCGCCCTTGGCCTCCGGCTTGTTCGGATCCTTCGTCGAGTCGTTTGCGGCGACGCCGAGATCGGGACCGGCGCCTCGCTCGATCGGCGGGCCGCCGGCGGAGCCTGCGATCACGCCGCCGGGGCCGATGACGCCGGCAGCGCAATCGCCGCCGCGGCGTGACAGTTCGTCGGCGAGACGGGCCAGTTCCAGGCGCAGTTCCTCATTGTCATGCACCAGGGTCGCGACGCGAGTCTGCTGCAGTTCCATGGGCTGGCGGACGGCGAACCCCAAGGCGCGCTCGCGCGCCTCCGCCTCGATGTACGGCTCGATGCGCGGCAAATAGGGACGCACCAGCCAGGCGAGCAGCGCCAGGATCAGCATCAGCACGACGCCCAGCAGCAGCCACTGCCACCACACCGTACGCGGGGCCGCGACGGCGGCAAGGGCCGGCGCCGAGGCCATGACGGCTTCGGGCCGAGAAACCTGGGGAGCGGCGACGCGCGGCGCAACGGCCGGCGGCAGGCTCGGCAGGAACACGCCGGGCAGGGCCGCATCGGCGGTGAAGCCCCAGAAGGTCATCACCGGACGTCCATCCACGACATAGAGCGTCTCTTCGCCCGGCGCGGTGAGCGCCTGACGCAGCAGGCGTGCGAAGTTGCGCTCGGCGTTGGAGCGCTCCATCGCTTCCATCTGGGTTGCCAAGCCTGCGATCTCGCCGTGCAGACGGTGCACCCTGTCGAGCATCTCGCGGCGCTCGGCATCGCCAAGATCGGCGAGGCGTTTCACGTCGCCGTCGAACGGCGCATACCAGTTGATCGTGCGGCCGCTCGGCTCGGCCTCGGGGACTGCCAGAAGGTCGGCATGCTCGCGCGAGAGACGCGCGGCGATGGCGGCACGCAGTTGTCCCGCGGCGCGCCAGACCGGATCGCCGGCGAGCCCGAGCGCGCGGTAGCGCTGCAGCGGTTCACTGACAAGTAGCGGGCCTGCGGCCATCTCAGCTCCTCACCGTCTGCTGCCACGCGGGCAGGAAATGGCGTAGTTCCAGCGCGTGCCCCATTGCTCACCCGTTACGATCACATCGACCGAATAATCCCCCGCCACCGGATTCCAGTCGAACCCGAACCCGCCACGACCGCCACGCGGACCACCGGTGCCGGCGATGTTCTGGCCGCGATAGATCACCTTGATGTCGTCGGGTCGCTGGAAGAGCTGATAGTTCAGCGCCACGAAGCCCGGCTTGTCGCCGAGATAGTGCTTGTTGCGCGTTACGCCCTCACCGCCGGAATCACCCGACCAGTCGCAGGGAAGCTGGCCGGGCGGCGGCCGATTGACGGGCGGCGCGGACGCCTGCTGCGGCGGCTTCGGGGCCGGCGGAGGGGGCTTCGGCGGCTCGACCTTGGCCACGGGCGGCGGGGCCGGTGGCGGCTTGGGCGGTTCGACCGGCTTGCACTGTTCGAGCTTGTCCTTGAGCTCGGCCTGCAGCGAGGCGAGCTCGGCCTTGAGCTTCTGCTCCTCATCGCCGGCCGATTCGAGTGCCGCCTTCAGCAGCGGTGTCGGGTCGGGTGGGGCCTCGGGCGCCGGCGGCGCCGGCGTCTCGACCATCGCGACGTTCAAGGTCGGGTCGACCGGCACGCAGGCGCGCAGCAGCCACGAGGTCAACAGCAGGAGCAGGAGGAGCAAAAGGCCGAACAGCAGCGCGCTGAACCAGGGTGCCCAGCCGACGATGCGAGTCGCCGGGAGCATGGCCGCCGGTGCGCTCGCAAACACGGCCTCGGGCCGCGCCGCCGCGGGAACCGTCGCCAGCTGGAAGGCCTGCAGGCCTGCCGCGGCGTCGCTTTCGTAGCCCCAGGCGACGATCACCGGCTGTCCGTCGACCACGAACACGAAATCGTCGGAGGGGCGCGACGTCGCCAGTTCGAGCGAGCGCCCGATCAGCCGCGCCTCTTCGCTGGTCTGCGAGGCCATGAGCTGCGCGCCCAACGAGCGGATGGACGCGAGGTGATCCTCGACGATGCGCAGGACTCCCGTGCGCTGGGTCTCATCCAGCTCGCTGAAACGCTGGACGGTGCCGTCGCGCGCCGCATACCAGTCGATGCCGTCACCGGCCTCGCGGAGCTGCGGATCGGCCAGCAGATCGGCCGGACCGTCGCCCAGGCGACGGCGGATGACGGACAGCAACTGACCGGCGACAGCATGCAGCGGTTCGCCCCGCACGCCCAGAGGGCGCACGCCCAATCGCGTCGTCATCAACAAAGTGGGGCGTTCGCCCATGGATGCCTGGGGCCGGATTTATGATTGCTGGCTGAAGCATCATAACATCGTTCGAATCCGGCTTGTTTATGTCGGATTGAACACCGAACCGCGGTGAATCAGCCGGGACTGAGGAAGGCCGTCCCGCCGGCGGCCTCGATTCGCACAATCGGTGTCGCAAACACGGCCGAGAGCCTCTCCGGATCGAGCGTCTGGCGGGTCGGTCCCAGATTTGTCACACGGCCGTCCTCCACGATGCCGACGCGGTCGGCATAGCGCGCCGCCATGTTGAGGTCATGCAGCACCGCGAGTACGCCCAACCCCCGATCGACGCGGCGCCGGGCGCTGGCGAGGGCCGCGTGCTGGTGCGAGAGGTCGAGGCCGGTGATCGGCTCGTCGAGCAGCAGGAACGGCGTGGCCGCGGGGTCGGCGTCGCACTGAGCCAGCACGCGGGCGAGCTGGACGCGCTGCCGTTCGCCGCCGGACAGTACGGTGTAGGGCCGGTCGGCGAAGGCGAGCGCCTCGGTCTCGGCGAGCGCCTTTTCCGCCACCGCCTGCATCTGCCGTTCCGACAGGGTGCCGCGAAAGGCGAGCAGCCCAAGCATGGCGATCTGCAGGCCGGTGAAGTCGAAGGCCACGGCCGAATGCTGCGGCAGCACGGCGCGACGGCGCGCCAGCTCCAGCTTGTTCCAATGTGTCAACGGCCGCCCATCGAGCAGAATCTCGCCGGAGGACAGGGCGCGATCGCCGGCCAGGGCATTGAGCAAGGTGCTCTTGCCCGCGCCGTTCGGTCCGATGATCGCCACGAACTCAGCCGGCGCGACGTCGAGCGAAACGTCGCGCAGCAGCGACTTGGTGCGCGCGCGCACCTCGATGCCGATGGCCTGGAGCAGCTTCACAGCCCGCCTCGCGCGGCGCGGCTGGCGAGGAGCCAGAGGAAGAAAGGACCGCCCACCAGTGCCGTGAGCACGCCGATCGGCAGCTCGGCCGGCGAGACCATGGTGCGGGCCAGCGCATCGGCCAGCACGAGGAAGGCGCCTCCGAACAAGGCGGCGGCCGGCAGCAGGGTGCGGTGCGAGGGGCCGAGCAACAGGCGCACGATGTGCGGCGCGATCAGGCCGACGAAGCCCACGATGCCCGAGATCGCCACTCCGGCCCCGACCGCGAGCGCCACCTGGGCCACCAGCCGCCTCTTCAGGCGTTCGACATCGACGCCGACATGACCGGCCTCGCGCTCACCCAGCGCGAGCGCGTCGAGCAGATGCGCGGTGGGCAGCAGCGTCGGCACGCTGACGAGGAGGATCAACAAGGCGGGCGCGATGGCGGCCCAGGTGACCGAGCCGAAGCCGCCCATCGTCCAGAAGATGAGTGTGCGAAGCTGCTGGTCGTCGGCGACGAAGACCAGCATGCCGATGCCCGCCGACGTGAGCGCGTTGATCGCGATGCCGGCCAGCAGCAGCGTGCCGACCAGGGTCACGCCCTCGCGCGCGGCGATGCGATACACGACGACCGTGGCTGCGAGCCCGCCGAGGAAGGCCGCAATCGGCAGACACCAGGGGCGCAGGTCGGGCGGCACGACGTGCATCACCTTCTCGCCCAGCACGATCGTCGACACGGCGGCGAGGGCGGCGCCGCTCGACACGCCCAGCAGGCCGGGATCGGCCAGCGGGTTGCGGAACAGGCTCTGCATCGCGGCCCCTCCGGCCGCGAGCGCGGCGCCGACGGCGAAGGCGGCAAACACGCGCGGTGCGCGGATCGCATAGAGAACGGCGGCCGTGGTGTCGTCGAGCGGTGCGCTCGACAGGCCGACAGCCGACAGGATCTGGCCGAAGCCCACAGGGAAGGCGCCGATGCAGAGGCTGGCCAGCACGCTCGCCAGGGCGGCGAGGGCGAACAGCGGGATCGGACGGCGCAGCGCGAGCGCCGTCACGGGGCGCGGGCGAGGTCTGGATGCAGCGCCATGGCCAGTTCCCGGGCCGCCTCCGGCGTGCGTGGGCCGAAGCCCAGCAGGAGCAGCGTGTCGAACTCGATGATCCTGCCGGCCTTGCCGGCCGGCGTGCGGTTGAGCGACGGCTGGTCGAGGATGGCCTGCTTGCCGCCCATCGCTTCGACGGTCTGGCGCGTCACCAGGACGAAGTCGGCCCTGGACGCGATGACCGATTCCGGGGTCAGCGGCCGGTAGCCGGAATAGCCATCGACGGCGTTGATGCCGCCCGCGAGCTTGATGATACCGGCGGCGGCGGTGTCACGACCCGCGGCCTGCGGCGCCCCGCCGGTCATCGACAGCAGGAACAGCACGCGCGGACGACGGGTCGACTTCGCGAGCGTGGCGGCCAGCGAAGCCATGGCCTCGCGGCCCTTGGCGATCATCGCGTCGGCCTCGGCGACCGTGCCCGTCACCTTGCCGATGGCGGCGATCTTGGTGATCACGCTGTCATAGTCGTAGAGGTCGGGCAGGATCATGACCTCGATGCCGGTGGCCTTGAGCTGGTCGAGCGCGCCCGCCGGACCGGCCGCCGTGGTCGCGATGATCAGGGTCGGCTTCAGCGACAGCACGCCCTCGGCCGACAGGGCGCGCATGTAGCCGACCTGCGGCAGCTTCCGCGCGGCCTCGGGGTACATGCTGGTCGTGTCGACGCCGACCAGCATCTTCTCGGCGCCCAGTGCGTAGACGATCTCTGTGATGGAGCTGCCGACCGACACGATGCGGGGCGGCTGCTGCGCATTGGCGGGAAAGGCCGCGGCAGCCGCCATGGCCAGTCCCATGCCGAGGACGATGCGGCGCTTCATCAGGAGGCCGCCTGCTTCTCGACGGTCGCCACGATGCCGCGCCATTCCTCGAGCTCCGGCTTGCCGGGCTTGCGGGCACCGAACATCAGCAGGATGTTGCGATTGCGCCCATCGAAGGCTTCGATCGAGGTGACGATGCCATCCTCGGTCGGCTTGCGCACCGAGAAGACGCGGGCCACGCCGTCCTCGCGCAGGTGCAGGTTGAAGTCGGGGTCGAGCACGTTGAACCAGCCCTGCGTCCCGACCAGGCGCTTCACCGGGCCGGTATGGATCTGGATGCAGCCGTGGCTGCCGACGAAGACCATGATCGGCGTGCCGTCGGCGGAAGCCGCCTCGAAGGCGGCGCGCAACGCACGCACCGGCAGTTCGCGGGCGAGATCCTCGCCGACCAGGCGCAGCGCCTGCACGCGACCGACCTTGAACTTGCCCAGCATGCCGAAGAACTCGTGCGTGTCCTTCATGCCGAGCCAGGCCGCGCGCAGGCCCGCGATGTCGATCTCGGCGTCGGGGCGATCCACCGTATCGGGCGCGCGCGGACCGACCTTCATGTCGGGCGGCGTCGCGGCCGCGTAGCGCGCGATCAGCGCATCGAAGGCCGGCCGGTTGGTCTCTTCCGTGGCGTAGATCTTGTGCACGGCGTCGCCGGCGCCGTCGAAGAACTGCAGGCTGAGCCGTTCGCCCTGCTTCAGCGGCTCGCGCACCGCGAAGCCGTGCTTCCACGAGCCGAGGAACAGGCGCAGGTCGATGTCCGGGCCGAGCACGATCCCGTGCGGGGCCTTCACGTCCACGCCCTCGAAGCGGCCGTGGCGCTCATGCACGCAATGTTCGTTGCGGGTCAGGCACATCACGCGGCCGACCTCCTGCATGTCGTTCAGGATGCCGCGCCAGTCGGCCTTCAGCGGGGTCGCGGTCCTGCCTACGCCCAGCGCCACCAGCTCGGCTTCGCTGACGCCGAGCGTCGCCGCCGCGTCGCGGATGCGCAGCGCGGGTTTCTCGCCGCGCAGGGTGTTCCAGCGGGCGGCGAGGTCCGTATCCGGGGATGAGAGCATCAGACTGTCCTTTCAACGAAGATGAAACCGAACCGGGATTTCGACCCAGGCGGCGACCGGGCGGCCGTCGCGCAGGGCCGGAAGGAAATGCCAGCCGCGCACCGCGGTGAGCGCGGCGCGGTCGAGCAGGGGAAAATTGCTGCTGCGCCAGACCATGATCTCGGCCGCGGTTCCGTCGGGCTGGAGGCGGACGCGCACCATGACCTCGCCCTGCTGGCTGAGTTCGATCGAGCGCGGCGGATAGACGGCCGGTGTGGGCGGGATCCGGAAGCGCGGCTTTCCCTCGAACACGACGAGCGACGAGGAGGCGGCGGCCTGCTGCTGCGTGATGCTGGCGTTGCCGAGATCGGGGGAGGGAGCCTTCGTGACCGCGGCCTGCGCCGCCGGACGCGGCGCGGCCGCCGGCTTGGGCTGCGGCGGCTTGGGTTTGGGCGGCGCGACGGGCTTCAACTCGGCGGCGGTCGGCGGTGGCGGTTCATCCGGCGGGGGCAGATCGAGTTTGATCTCGGGTTCCAAGGTGGCGACCTCCTGCGGCGGCGGCGGGGGGGGCTCTGGCTCGGGTTCCGGTGTCGCCTCGGTTTGCTCGACCGGCGGCGTCGGCGGCTCGGGCTGCTGGTGCGGTTCGGGGGGTGTTTCGGGCTGATCGGCTTCCGCCGCGGGTCCGGCGGTCGGTGCCGCGAGCGACAGCTCGACCATCAGGGCGGCCGGCTGGTCGTCGTTGGCGTTGCTGCCGGACATGCCGGCGAGAAGGAGGGGAACGATGGCCAGCCCATGCAAAGCAAGCGACAACGCCACCGGCACGCGGGGACCGCGTGCCGGTGGCGCCGGCAGTCGCTCGGCAGAGAGGGCTGCCGGCACTACCATTTGGCCAGGAGGTTGACGCCGAAGTACCGACCGGGCTGGGCGTAGAGATCGAGCTGCGGATTGGTCGGCGAGATGCCGATCGTGTCCGGGGCGTTCCAGTACTTGGCGTTGGTGATGTTGAACGCGCCGGCATTGATCTTGAAGTGGTCGTTGAACGTGTAGCCGACGGTGGCGTCGAGGTTGAAATAGGCCGGCGCCTGGAAGTAGGTCGGGCTGCTGACCTGGGTGTGGGCCGCCGCCACCGTGCCGATGAGCTGCGCCACGATGCCCTTGTCGAAGCCGTAGCGGATGCGGGCCTGCGTGGTCCACGGCGACACCGAGTCGACCGGCAGGCCGGTCCGCGTGTCGGTACCCTGCGCGAAGGCGGTCCAGCCGGCGACCGCCCATTCCGGCGCAAAGCGGTACTCGCCGCGCGCCTCGATGCCCCAGATCGTCACGTTGGTGAGGTTGACATACTGGTACTGCGTGACCGGGCCCACCATGCCGACGACGGTGGTTTCGAGGAAGTTGTTGTAGAGGTTGTAGAAGCCGGTGAGCTGCCAGCTCGATCCGTTCTCGTACTTGCCGCGGAAGCCGACTTCGAAGGAGTTGGCCGTCTCCGGCTTCAGGTTGGCGTTGGGCAGGATCTGATAGAACGACGCGGCATTGGTGAAGCCGAAGTTCGCGTTGTCGTACGGCGGCGCGCGGAAGCCCGTCGCATACTGGAAGTAGCCGGAATAGGTGTCATTGAAGTGGTAGAGCAGGCCGAGCTTGGGCGAGGCCGAGACGTAGGTGGTGGCCGAGGGCACGGCGTTGAGCGTGGCGCCCGTCGAGTTCCAGAAGTACTTATCGGGATTGGGCGTCATGTTGTAATAGTCGAGACGCACTGCCGGGGTGATCTTCAGGCGCCCGCCCAGGGCGCTGATCTCGTCCTGGACATAGATGCCGGCCTGCACCGTGTCGGTATCGGGGAAGTTCTTGTTCGGATAGGTCTCGCCGCCCACGTTGTTCGTGGTGGCGCCGGTCGCCAGCGTGATCTGCGTGCGGTTGCGTGGCCGGGTCGTCGTCGTCCACGAGAAGCTCGCGCCATAGGTGAAGAAGTTGTCGAGGCCGCCGATCTCGCGATCGGTGTGCATCTGCAGCTCCGCACCGGTGACGTTCTGCGTGTAGTAGAACTGCGAGGTGCGGGCATTGCTCGGGACCACGCTGGTGACTCCGCCGCGCAGCGTATAGGTATCGGCCTGGGTATAGACCGAGTTGAAATAGGCGAGGAAGCTCAGCCGGTCGACGAAGCCGATCGGCGCGTTGTGCTCCCACTGGGCGCTTATCCGGTAAGTGTTCGTATAGTCCTGGCCCCATTCGTCGTAGATCCGCGCGAACAGGCTGGGGAAGGTGCCGACGGCGCTGAGCACGTTGGTGCTTTGGGCGCTCTGATTGTAGGAACCGGTGAGGCGGATCGTGTCGACCTCGGTCGGCTTGATCACCAGCTTGGCGAAGAAGTTGTTGTTGGACCACATCGTGGGGTTCGGGCTGACCGTCGTCTGCGCCGGCTGGTACTCCTGGCCGTCGCGCCGCGTGTAGATGCCCATGAACTCGACGTTGCCCGAGCGCACCGCGCCGGTGAACGATTCGGTGAACTGCTGGTTGGCGCCGCTATAGGCGGCCTTGGCGCTGGCATAGACGTCCTTGCCGTTGCGCATGTAGTCGCCGGGATCCTTGGTGGTGTAGGCCACCACGCCGCCGATCGCGTCGGATCCGTAGAGGGCCGAGGCGGGGCCGCGGATGATCTCGACCCGCTTGATGTCCTCGAGGTCGGGTTGCTCGCGCGAGTAGGTGCCGGCACCCTGGTTGCTGTCGGGGAAATCGGGCGTACGCATGCCGTCGACCATCAGCAGGACGCGGTTGCCGCCGATGCCGCGGATCACGAAGTTCTGGAAGCCGGCGCGGTTCGGGTTGTTGCCGACGGTGACGCCGGGCTCGTTGCGGACGAGGTCCCGGACGTCCTGCATGTTCTCGCGATCGATGTTCTCGGTCGTGATCACGGAGACGGTGGCCGGCACGTCGTCGAGCGGTCGCCGGCTGCGCATCGCCGCCGTCGTCACGGCGTCGAGCTGGGTGGGCACCGCCTGGTTGGCTGGCGGTGCCTGCGCCGGATCGGCGGCGGCCGGAGCCGTCGGTGCTTGTGCCCACGCGGGCATGCTCAGTGGCGCGCTGATGGCCGTTGTGGCCATCAACGCATAGACGGTGCGCAGCTTCATTTGAGCCAAGTCCCCAGGAAAAAAAGGACGCCTGGCTTGCGGACCCTCGCGGGACCGGCTGGCTGGGCAGTTTGACCGAGGAGGGATGGCCCCTCGGGGTTTCGAACTACTTCGTCAGAATGAGCTTGTTCGAAGCGGTCAGGCGCAGCCGGTAGAGTTCGGCGCCGTGACGGATCGTGAGCTCGCGCCGTCCTTGCAGGAGCGCGGCGCTCTCGACGGCCGGAATGGACACTTCCAGCCTGTCGCTCTGCGCATCCAGCACCCGAAGCGGACGGATCATGTCGTTCATGGCGTCTCTCGCTGCCTCACCAAAGAATGAATTTGCGAACGACTCTTAATCTCATACACTGTCGTTCCCGTCAAGGTCCTTCAATTTCCGGTGAGGCCATGCAAACCATTCAGGAACAGCGACTTAGCGCCCTGCAGGGCGATCCCAAGCCGGGCTGCGGGAAAGCCGATTGCGCCTGCGCCTTGCCGATCAGCGAGCGGTTCGTGCTGTGGGCGTTGCGCCAATGGCAGCAGGACCGCGCGCTGCCCCGCGAAGGCTCGATCCTCCATCGCGGCTTCAAGGTCGCGGGCGTTCTCGACGCCCTGCCGGACTTCGCCATCGCCATGGACGCGTTCCTGTTCGGCGCGCGGCGCGCCATGGAAATCCACGTGCCGACCTGCTCGAGCGTCAGTCACGATGAAGCCGTCCTGGTCGCGCTCTGCGGTCTTGCCCAGGCCGATCATGACGGGCCGTTGCTGGCGTCGCTCGACATCATGATGGCGCCCACCGCCTCTCGCGTGGCTGCGATAAGGTTGAAGGCGTTTGCCGTCGCTCTCGGCGCCGCGGGCCTCCGGATCGCTCCGGCGGCCGGTGCCGCCGCCGGTCGTCTCAATTGAAAGTCGCCGCCATGACCGCTCCGATGCCCGATCGCCTCTCCGACCTGCAGCACGCCATGCGCGTGATCGCGGATGCCGTGGAGGGCCTGCCCGCGGAGTGCCGCGATCTCGCCGGCAACGCATTGCTCAATGTCGCCGCCGAGGCGGTGGCTCAGGATGTCGGCTGCACCGAAGCGGGCCGCATCTTCGCCCGCCTGGGCGATCTCCTGTCGCGCGGCCTGCAGCCGCCGGCGCAGAATGCGGTCTCGCTGTCCGGCTTCGATGCATGACAACGGACTTTGCCCGCACGATACCGATCCTCGCCTCCCTCGACATCGCCGAGACCAGCGCCTTCTATGTCGACTGGCTGGGCTTCGCGGTCGGCTATCGGGACGGCAGCTACCTGATCGTCAAACGCGACGACATGGAACTGCACTTCTGGAAGACCGACGATCGGAAGTTCCCCGAGAACACGTCCTGCTACATCCGCGGCGGTCAGGTCGCCGCACTCCACGAGGAGTACTCGGCGCGCGGCGTACCCAACCTGTCACCCTTCCTGGTGCGGCCGTGGAACATGAAGGAATTCTACATCCACGATCCGCACGGCAACCTGCTGAAGTTCGGCTGCGGCGAATGGTGAAGGGCTGGAGGTCTTCCGTCTTACACCGACCCCCTCACCTCATCCTGAGGCGCGCCGCTGAAAAAGCCGGATCCGGGCAAATAAACGAAACAAACGAAATAAACGAAGCAGTCGAAGCGAGAGTCGCACCCCTGAAACCGGTATCCTGGTACCGCGTACGGGGTCGATGTTGCCCGCCGGTGCCCGGAAAAACCTGTTCAACAGCCTGTTAGATCTCTATTCGGCTGCCCAGCTCGACCACGCGGTTGGTCGGCAGGCCGAAGAAGTCGCCGGCGCTGGCCGAGAAACGCGACAAGGCGAGGAAGAGTTTCTCCTGCCACCGCGGCAGCAGCGGTTTGCTGGCGTCCACATAGGTGTTGCGGCCGATGAAGTAGGACGTGCGCATCGGGTCGAACGGGATGCCCTTGTCCTCGAGCAGGGCGAGCGCGCTCGGCACGTCGGGCTGCTCCATGAAACCGTAGTGCAGCACAACCCGATGGACGCCCTTGCCGAGATGCGTGACCTGGCTTCGGCCTTCCGTCGATACGAACGGTATGTCGGGGACCTCGATGCTCAGGAGCACGACGTGCTCGTGCAGAACCTCGTTGTGCTTCAGATTGTGCATCAGCGACCGCGGCGCATTGGTGGAGGTGGCGGTCAAGTAGACGGCGGTGCCCTGCGGGCGGTGCACGCGGGCCGGATTGATGCTCTCCAGCAGCGTTTCCAGCGGGAGTGCCTCTGCTTGCTCGTGTCTGGCCACGGCCGCCCGGCCGGTCAGCCAGGTCCACATGCAGAGGAAGATTACGGCGGCAATCGCCAGCGGCACCCAGCCGCCGTCGAGGAACTTGAGCATGTTGGACGAGAGCAGGGCGAGGTCGAGCGTCAGGAAAGTGCCGAACACCAGGATGCTGAGCGGCCAGCCCCAGTTCCAGCACCGCACGGCCAGGACGAAGACGAGGATGCTGGTGATCAGCATCGTGCCGGTGACGGCGATGCCGTAGGCCGAGGCGAGGTTGGTCGACGACTTGAAAGCCATGATCAGGATGACGACGCCCAGCATCTGCAGCCAGTTGACCACCGGGAGGTAGACCTGCCCGAACTCGCTGGCCGAGGTGTGCTGGATGTGGACCCTCGGGCTGAGGCCGAGCAGCGCGGCCTGCTTGGCCATGGAGAAGGCGCCCGAGATCGTCGCCTGCGAGGCGATCACCGTGGCGGCCGTGGCGAGGGCGACCAGAGGATAGAGCGCCCAGTCCGGCGCGAGGTTGAAGAACGGATTGGCGAGCGCGGTCGGGTCGCTGAGGATCAGAGCGCCCTGCCCATAGTAGTTGAGCAGCAGCGCCGGCAGCACGAGGCCCAGCCAAGCGAGCCGGATGGGCTTGGCACCGAAATGGCCCATGTCGGCGTACAGCGCCTCGGCGCCGGTGATGGCGAGCGTGATCGCGCCCAGTGCGACGAAGGCCACGATCTTCTCGCGCATGGCGAAGCCCACGGCATGGTGCGGCGAGAGGGCCGCCAGCACTTCCGGGCGCTGCACGATCTGGTGCGCGCCGAGTACGGCCAGCACGATGAACCAGATGAGTGTTATCGGCCCGAACCATTTGCCGATGCCGCCGGTGCCGAAATGCTGGACCGAGAACAGCGCGACGATGACGCCGATCGCGATCGGGATCACCATCGGCTGGAACGCAGGCGTGGCGACGGTCAGTCCCTCGACGGCGCTCAGCACCGAAATGGCGGGCGTCAGCAGGCAGTCGCCGTAGAACAGGGCGGCGCCGGCAATGCCCAGCATGAGATAGAAGCGGCGGCGCCAGTGCGACGAGATGTTCGCCTGGCTGGAAACCAGCGCCATCAGGGCCAGCACGCCGCCCTCGCCCTTGTTGTCGGCGCGCATGACGACCGCGACGTACTTCAGGGTGACGACGACGATCAGCGCCCAGGTGATGAGCGACAGCATGCCCAGCACATTGTCGGGCGTGGGCTGGATGCCGGTGTACTCGCTGAAGCACTCCTTGACCGTGTAGAGCGGGCTGGTGCCGATGTCGCCGAAGACGACTCCGAGAGCGGCCAGGGTCAGCGCCGCCCGGCGCCGCCGGCCGGCGGGTTCAACTACTGCGCCGTTGGCGGCCATTTGTGTGACGCTGCTCCCCCTGCGAACGATTGATCCTAACCGCGAATTCCGGGACGCTGCAGTCCAGAATTCGTAACAAAGGAGGAAACGATGGCCGAGAGCGAGAATTACAAGAAGGGCAGCGAAATGCGGGCCAATCTCATGGGGGAGAAGTTCGCCGCCGACATGAACAAGTCGGTCTATGACGACCCCATGATGCAGAAATTCGGCGACTACGCCCGCGAGGCGGTGTTCGGCATGCTGTGGTCGCGTCCCGGCCTCGACCTCAAGACGAAGACCCTGATCTGCGTCATTTCCGACACCGCCCAGGCACGCTGGCCGGAACTCGCCATCCATCTTCGCATGGCCCGTCGCCAGGGTTGGACGGAGGATGAATTGTCCGAGGCGCTGATGCATCTTTGCGGCTATATCGGCCTGCCGTCGGTGCGCGAGGCCATGCTCACCGCCAAGGACGTGTTCGAGGAACTGCGCAAGGAAGGTTAACGAGGAACCTCACCCTGAGGAGCGGCCGCAGGCCGCGTCTCGAAGGGTGGGCACCCGCACTGTGGCTGGTCCTTCGAGACGGCCGCTGCGCGGCCTCCTCAGGACGAGGGGATATGACAATGCTGATGACGGTGAGCGATCTGCCGCTCGAGCGGATCGCGCGCGGCAAGGTGCGCGATGTCTATGCGGTGGATGCGGAACGGCTGCTGCTGGTCGCGACCGACCGGGTGAGCGCCTACGACGTGGTGATGGCCGAGCCCATCCCGCAGAAGGGCGCCGTGCTGACCCAGGTCAGCGCCTGGTGGTTCCGCCAGCTGGGCGACGTCGTCGATCATCACATGATCTCGGCCGACGCCGACGAGATCGTCGCCGCGGTGCCCGCCCTGAAGGGCCATCGCGCCGAGATCGCCGGCCGCGCCATGCTCTGCCGGCGCGGCACGGTGTTCCCGATCGAATGCGTGGTCCGCGGCTACATCACCGGCTCGGCCTGGCGCGAATATGCCAAGGCCGGGACCCTGGCCGGGGAGACGCTGCCGAAGGGGCTGAAGGAGAGCGGCCGCCTCGATCCGCCGATCTTCAGCCCGGCGACCAAGGCCGAAAGCGGTCACGACGAGAACATCACCATTGCTGAGATGCGGAAGGCGCTGGGCGCCGAGGTCACCGCCGAGCTCGAAAGGCTGACCCGCCTCGTCTACACGCGCGGCCGCGACGTCGCGCTGAAGCAGGGCATCATCATCGCCGACACCAAGTTCGAGTTCGGCCGCACCGCCGACGGCAGGATCCTGCTGATCGACGAAGTGATGACGCCGGATTCCTCGCGCTTCTGGCCGCTCGACGGCTACGCGGAGGGGCGGCCGCAGCCCAGCTTCGACAAGCAGCCGCTGCGCGACTGGCTCGATGTCGAGCGCCATGCCGGCCGCTGGAACGGCGAGGCGCCGGCGCCCAAGCTGCCGCCCGAGGTCGTCGAAGCGACCAGCAAGCGCTACCTCGAGGCCTATCGGCGGCTGACCGGCGCTGAACTCACGGTTTTGTAAGAGACGTCGTCTCGACCGCAGCACCGAAGGTGCGGAGCGGAGAGACCCTGCTTCAACCAAAAGCCGGCAAATCGTGGAGAGAAGATCTCTCCACTACGCGCTGCGCGCTCCGGTCGAGATGACGGAGTTTTGGAGTTGGAACGAGCTTGCGGGACATGGCGCCCCGCAAGCAATTCCGTCGGACTACTGCGCGCTGCGCGCCATGCGCGCGCTGCGCAGGGCGAGGCGCTCACGCACCCACAGGAGGAGCGCGGCGAACGGCAGCCAGCCGATCCAGCGCACGCCTTCCATCAGGTACTCGCCCTGAGTGGTGGCCATCAGATAGTCGGCCTGGACCTTCCAGACGGTCGCGGCGACTTCGAAGGCCAGCATCCAGATCAGGATGGCCGGCAGGAGGATGGTCAGCGGCTTCATCTGATCGCTGAGACGCTCGTTGTACCAGGGCGCCAGCGCGATCGAGAAGGCCAGCACGGCCAGGATCAGCTTGGCGGCCGGATGGGCCTCGAACCACGACACCAGCATCGGTTCGCGGGTGATCATGCCGTAGGCGGTCCAGCACAGCACCGCGCCGCCCACCAGGATGACCGACGGATAGCGGTCGACCAGCTTGATCACGAGCTGGCTGCCCCAGACGATGATCGGCACGCTGATCGCGAGGCCCAGCAGGATCAGCAGGATCGAGCCATGTGACGCGCCGCCGATGGCCAGCACGTTGTCGATGCCCATCACCGCGTCGGCGATGACGATCGTGCGCACCGCCGCGGCGAAGCTCGCTGCCGGCGCCTTGACGAGGTGGTTCTCCTCGGCGTTCTCCTGGGGAGTCAGCAGCTTGCGCGCGATCCAGACCAGGGCGAGGCCGCCGACCAGCATGAAGCCCGGCACGGCCAGGATGTAGACGACGAGGACGGCCATCAGGGCTCGGATGGCGATGGCGCCGAAGGTGCCCCAGAAGATGACCTTGTTCTGGCTTTCCTTGGGAAGATTGCGTGCGACCAGGCCGATGATGAGGGCGTTGTCGCCCGCCAGCACGAGGTCGATCAGGATGATGGCCAGCAGCGCGGAAAAGAATGCGCCCGAAAACAGTTCGAGTTCCATGAAAGTCTCCAACAACGAGTGAGTATGTGCCGACGCCGCGCGCTTCCGGTGGAAGGGCGGTCGACGGCGTCTTCAGCCAGTCGTCAGAGCTTGATCGGCACCTTCTCGACGGCGCCGGAGTCGGCGGAATCGAGCGGCGGGAAGAAGGCGCCGGCCACGATGCGCAGGACCATGATCCCCGTGGCCATCACGCCGCCGGCAAACAGCAGCTCGAGCAGATGCCAGTGGCGCATCGCCAGCACGGAGAATTCGCCGCCCAGGTCGAAGAACGCGAATTCGAGGCCGGCCTCGCCAAGCCAGGTCGGATCGACGGCGTCGCCGAACGAGGCCAGGATCATGCAGATCACGATCGACGCAACGAACAGCTCGCCGCTCGGAGACACGGTCCGGACGGCGTTGGCGGCGCGGTGCGATCGATGGATCAGGCGCATGGTTCGGTCAATTTCCGGCGGGGCCCCCTGCGGATCAAGCGTAAAGCGACACGACCGTCCCGATTTGTCGCAGAAGTTCAGATCTCCAGGCGTCGCAGCCGGAGTGCATTTCCGATCACGCTGACCGAACTCAAGGCCATGGCGGCGGCGGCGAAGATGGGGCTGAGGGTAATTCCGAACATCGGATAGAGCGCGCCTGCTGCGATCGGCACGCCGGCGGCGTTGTAGACGAAGGCGAAGAACAGGTTCTGGCGGATGTTGGCCATCGTTGCCCGGGAGAGGTGGCGGGCGCGGGCGATGCCCAGCAGGTCGCCCTTCACCAGGGTGATGCCGGCGCTCTCGATGGCGATGTCGGTGCCGGTGCCCATGGCGATGCCGACGTCGGCGGCGGCCAGGGCGGGCGCGTCGTTGATGCCGTCGCCGGCCATGGCGACCACGCGGCCCTCTTTCTGGAGGCGCTGGACGATCCGCGCCTTGTCCTCCGGCAGGACCTCGGCTTCTACCGTGTCGATGCCCAGCCGGGCTGCGACCGAAGCGGCGGTGCGCCGGTTGTCGCCGGTCAGCATGACGATGTGCAGGCCTGCCTCGCGCAGGCGCTTCAGCGCTTCAGGCGTCGTCTCCTTGACGGGATCGCTCACCGAGAGCAGCCCCTCCACCTTGCCATCGACCGCGAGCAGCACGACCGTGGCGCCGTCCTGGCGCAGCGCATCGGCTTTCGCGTCGGCCACGGCGACGTCGATCCCGGCCCCGCGCAGGAACGCGGCATTGCCGAGCAAAAGGCGACGGCCTTCGACCCTGCCCGAGACGCCCTTGCCGGCGGGCGAGGTGAATCCCTCCACATTGGCCATCGCTACGCCGCGCAACTTCGCATCGGCCAGGATCGCGGCGGCAATTGGATGCTCGCTCCCGCGCTCCAGGCTGGCGGCCAGGCGCAGGATCTCGTCCTCGGACTGACCGCCGAGCGGTTCGACGCTCGACAGGGTCGGCTTGCCGAGCGTCAGGGTGCCGGTCTTGTCGACGACGAGCGTGTCGACCTTCTCCAGCCGCTCCAAGGCCTCGGCGTTGCGGATCAGGATGCCGGCAGCGGCGCCGCGGCCGACGCCGACCATGATCGACATGGGCGTGGCGAGGCCCAGCGCGCACGGGCAGGCGATGATCAGCACGGAGACGGCCGACACCAGGGCGTAGGAAAAGGCGGGCGAGGGACCCCAGATCGACCAGGCGGCGAAGGCGACGACCGAGACGGCGATCACCGCCGGCACGAACCAGCCCGCAACGAGGTCGGCGAGACGCTGGATCGGCGCGCGGCTGCGCTGCGCCTCGGCCACCATCTTGACGATCCGCGACAGCATCGTGTCGCTGCCGACCAGCTCGGCCTTCATGACGAAGGTACCGCCGGTGTTCACCGTACCGCCGATCACCTGGGCACCAACCGACTTCGACACGGGCAGGGGCTCGCCGGTGATGCTCGATTCGTCGACCGAACCCGCGCCCTCGATGAGAGAGCCGTCGACCGGCACTTTCTCGCCGGGGCGTACGCGCAGCCGGTCGCCGACCGCGATCTGGTCGATCGCCACTTCCGCGTCGTTGCCGTTGGCATCGATCCGCAGCGCCGTGCGCGGCGCCAGTCCCAGCAAGGCCTTGATGGCGCCGCCGGTCGCGTCGCGCGCGCGCAATTCCAGGACCTGTCCGACCAGCACGAGGACGACGATGACCGCGGCCGGCTCGAAATAGACCGGCACCGATCCGTCGGCGCCGCGCAGGCCGGCGGGGAACAGGCCGGGCGCCACGGTCGCGACGACGCTGTAGGCCCAGGCGACGCCGGTGCCGAGCGCGATCAAGGTGAACATGTTGAGATGGCCGGTCCGCACCGACTGCCAGCCGCGCACGAAGAACGGCCAGCCGGCCCACAGGACCACCGGTGTCGCGAGCGACAGCAGCAGCCACGGCATGAGACCGTGCGGCAGGAGTCCGTGCGGGCCGAACAGATGGCCGCCCATGTCGAGCACCACGAGCGGAACGGCCAGTGCGCCGCCGATCCCCAGGCGCCGCTGCATGTCCAGAAGTTCTTCGTTCGGTCCGTCGCCGAGCGTGATCTCGGCAGGCTCCAGCGCCATGCCGCAGATCGGGCAACCTCCCGGACCGACCTGGCGGATCTCAGGATGCATGGGACAGGTGAAGATGGCGCCAGGCGCGACTGGCGCTACGGGCGGGGCTTCCTCGGGCTTCAGATACCGGACGGGATCGGCCGTGAACTTCTGCAGGCACTTGGGATTGCAGAAATAATAGGTCTGCCCCTCGTGCACGGTCGTGTTCTGCGCGCCCTCGATCTTCACCTTCATCCCGCAGACGGGATCTATGGCGATGGCGGGATCCTGGACGGGCGCGGCGGGCGTTCCGTGGGAGGCGGGGCAACAGGAATGGCTCATGCTTGCGATCTATACCCTACGGGGGTATGGTTCAAGGATGAATGAGAAGCTCAAGAAGTCGCAGCTCGCGCGCCTCAGCCGGATCGAGGGCCAGGTGCGGGGCGTGGCGCGCATGATCGAGGAGGAGCGCTACTGCATCGACGTGCTGACCCAGATCCGCGCCGTGCGCGCCGCGCTCGACAAGGTCGAGCAGGAGACCCTGAATGACCATCTGCAACACTGCGTCGCCCACGCCTTCCACGCCGGCTCCGAGAAGGACCGGCAGATCAAGATCGACGAACTCCTGGAGGTTCTGGACAGTCGTCGCCGCTAGCCTTTTAAGCGCCGCCGCAGCGCAGGCGCATGGCGGCGCCGAGGAAACGGCCTACGGCAAGCCCGGCGACGGGGTGGGCCCGTTGCGCATCGTGAAGGTCGTGATGCGCGAGGAGGACGGCCGCATGCTCTTCCAGCCGGACAAGCTCACCGTGCGGGCGGGCGAGCAGGTGCGCTTCCTGTTGCGCAACAACGGAAAGATCGAGCACGAATTCGTGGTGGCGACGCTCGAGGGCAATCTCCGTCACCTGAAGGCGATGGAAGCCAATCCCGACATGCACCACGAGGAGCCGAACGCGCGGCGTCTCCGGCCGAAGCAGACAGGCGAAATCCTGTGGCGCTTCACCAAAGGTGGCACGTTCGATTTTTCCTGCCTGATTCCCGGCCATCGTGAGGCCGGCATGTTCGGCACGATCCTCGTCGAGTAGGCCGGCGCCACCTTCGCGTGGCATGCAATTTGCTGCGTGGTTCTTGGAATTTTGGGGCCGCGCGGGGGATTGCGAATGCTGAAGCGATTGCTGAGTGGTCTGGCCGTGGCGGCCGCTTTCGTCTCCGTTGCCGCCGCGCAGGACCTTCCCAAGAGCCAGTTCAAGGTGATCGGGCTGAACAGCCCGACCCCAGTCTCGATCCACGACGAGCTTCCGTTCTGGCGCAAGACGATTCCCGAGGCCTCCAAGGGCGCCATCACCGTCGACGTGACGCCGCTCGATCAGATGGGCATCGACGACAAGACCATGCTGCGGCTGCTGAAGCTCGGCGTCATGGACTTCGCCGCCATGGACATCTCCAAGATGGCCGGCGACGATCCGCGTTTCGAGGCGTGCGACCTCGCCGGTCTGACGCTCACGCCGGACAAGGCCCGGGCCGCCTGTAACGCCTATCGCGGCGTGATCGACCGGCAGATGCAGAAGAACTGGAACGCCAAGCTGCTGGCCTTCGGCGGCAACACGCCCCAGGTCTTCTGGTGCCGTGACGTGCTATCCGGCCTGGAAGGTCTCAAGGGCAAGAAGATCCGCGTCTTCAACAACACGATGCGCGACTTCCTGAGCGGCGTCGGCGGCACCGCCGTCAGCATGGCCTTCGCCGAGGTGGTACCGGCGCTCAACAACGGCGTGGTTGATTGCGGCGTGACCGGCAGCCTGTCGGGCAATACCGCCGGATGGGCGGAGGTCACCAAGTCGATCTACCCGATGTCGCTGGGCTGGAGCATCAACGTGCTGGCCGTCAACCTCGACACCTGGAAGCGGCTCGATCCCAAGACGCAGGCGTTCCTGACCGAGCAGTTCAAGTCCTACGAAGACAAGATGTGGGCGACGATCAACACGACGACCGGCGAGGCAGACAACTGCAATACCGGCAAGCAGCCCTGCACCATGGGCAAGCTCGCCAAGACCACCATCGTCCCGGTCAAGCCCGAGGAGATGGACACGCACAAGAAGCTGGTCGAAGGCGCGGTCCTCGCCGGCTGGGCCAAGCGCTGCGGGGCGGCGTGCGCCAAGGAATGGAACGAGACGGTGGGCAAGACGCTCGGCCTGCAGGCGCCGACGCCGTAGCCGGCGGCCTCTCACATGATCGGGGTCCGTCGCTTCGCCCAGTGGGGCCTGTGGTTCGGCGGCGCGCTGGTTCTCCTGGCCGCGGTGCTGATCGGCATCGACGTGCTGATGCGCAAGTTCCTCTCGCGTTCGATCGGCGGGGCCGACGAGCTGGCGGGCTATGCACTGGCGATCGGCACGACCTGGGGACTGGGCGCCGCCTTGCTCGATCGCGCCCACATCCGCATCGACTCACTCTATGTCCTGTTCCCGCAGAAACTGCGCCTGGTGCTCGACCTGCTAGCCCTTGTGCTGTTCACCGCGTTCTTCGCTCTGACCCTGTGGCACGGCTTCGGCGTGGTCGGGCAATCCTGGACGTCGGAATCGCGCAGCCAGTCCGCCCTCGAGACACCAACCATCATCCCGCAGTTCCTTTGGATCGCCGGATTGGTGGCCTTTGTTGGAATCGCGATCGTGATCCTCGTCCAGTCGCTTAGGCTTGCCGTGGCGGGTGACCTGCACGGGATGGCGCAGCTGATCAGCACTCGTTCTGCCGAGGAGGAGGTCGAGGACGAAATCCGCGACTTCAAGGGCCGCCAGGACCGCGACGGGCGCCCCTGAAATGCTGATCGTCACACTCCTCATCCTTCTCGGGCTCTTGGCGGTGGCGATCCCCGTCGCCGCCGCTCTCGGCATTCTCGGCCTCTCGCTCTCGGCCCTTTATTCAAAGCTGCCTCTGTCTCTGGCCATCGGCGAGATCGCCTGGGGCACCTCGAACAACTTCCTGTTGGTCGCCATTCCCTTCTTCGTGCTGCTGGGCGAGATCCTGCTGCGCTCCGGCATGGCCGAGCGCATGTACGGCGCACTCGTGCTATGGGTGCCGTGGCTGCCGGGTGGCCTCATGCACTCCAACATCGCCGCCTGTGCGATGTTCGCGGCGACCTCGGGCTCCAGTGTAGCGACGGCGGCCACGATCGGCACCGTGGCGCTCGGCGAGGTCGAGAAGCGCGGCTATTCCGAGCGGCTGTTCCTCGGCACGATCGCGGCCGGCGGCACGCTGGGCATCCTGATCCCGCCCTCAATCAATATGATCGTCTATGGCGTGCTGACCGAAACATCGATCCCCAAGCTCTACCTCGCCGGCTTCATCCCGGGCCTGGTGCTCGCGAGCCTATTCAGTCTGACGGTGCTCCTGATCTGCGTCATCCGGCCGGAGCTGGGCGGCAAGCCGACCTCGACGAGTTGGGCGCAGCGCATCGCAGCCTTGCCCGACCTGATCCCGCCGTTGGTCATCTTTCTTGCCGTGATCGGCTCCATCTATGCCGGCTGGGCGACCGCCACCGAGTCAGCGGCACTGGGCGTGATCGCCTCGATCGGCATCGCGGCGGCCTATCGCCGTCTGACGCTGCGCACCCTCCTCAATGCCTTCGAGGGGACGATGCGCACGACCGCCATGATCATGGCGATCCTGCTCGCAGCCTACTTCCTCAACTTCGTCATCACCTCGATCGGCCTCACCGGACAGGTGAACCGCTTCATCACCAGTCTTGGCCTCTCGAAGGTCCAGCTCCTGATCGTCGTGGTGCTCTTCTACTTCGTCCTTGGCATGTTCATGGAAACCCTGTCGATGATGGTGGCGACGGTGCCGATCATCGCGCCGATCATGATCACGGCCGGCTACGATCCGATCTGGTTCGGCATCATGATCATCATCCTGATGGAGCTGGCCATGATCACGCCGCCGGTCGGCATCAACCTCTATGTCGTCCAGGGCTTGCGCAAGAAGGGTAGGATCGACGACGTGATCATCGGCACGTCGCCCTTCGTGATCACCATGCTGCTGATGCTGGTCGTCCTGTCGATCTGGCCGCAGATCGCGCTGTGGTTGCCGCAGATGGCGGCGACCTAAGCCGCGGCAAGCATAATCACGATGTTGCCGGCACTGTCGCGCTCAGCGACGGCGCCGGGCGGGACGACGCAGGTCGTGTCGTACTCGTCGATGATCAGCGGGCCGGTCTTGGCCTCGGCGAGATCGGCGCGACTCACGACCGGCGTGTCCATCCAGCCGTGCTTGTCGCCGAACCAGGCGCGGCGCGAGGCCTGGACCTTCACCTCAACCCGGCTCGGCCGTACGTTCTGCGGCACGCCGCTGCCTTCGCGCAGTCCCGCGCCCACCAGCTGGATGGCGACCAGTTCGACCGGCTCGTCGGGACCGGCGCGATGACCATAGGTGCGCTCGTGCTCCTGGCCGAACGCTTCCTCGAGATGCGTCACCATGCGGGCGTCGATCGGGCCGTCCGGCACCGGCACTGTGAGCTCGTAGCTCTGGCCCTTGTAATGCAGCGCGGCGGAGCGCTTCAGTCGGGCGCTTGCCCCGGTGAACCCCTCGATCGCGAGCTGCCCGTCGGCCTGTTGCGCCATCGTGTCCCAAACCGAATTGATTTCGCCGAGATCGGCCGTGCGCAGCAGGCGGCGGAAGGTCCGCGCGTAGTGATGCTCGACATCGGCATAGAGCAGGCCGAAGGACGAGAAGAGGCCGGCCGAGGGTGGCACGATCACGCGAGCGATACCCAGGGCCGCGGCCATGCCCGCCGCGAACAACGGCCCGTTGCCGCCGAAGGCGAACAGCGAGAACTCGCGCGGGTCGCGGCCGCGTTCGGTCGACACCGCCTTGATGGCGCGGATCATGTTGGAGGCCGCGATCAGGTGCGCGCCGTAGGCCGCGCGCTCGACCGTCATGCCGAGCGGCTTGG
>JAESFK010000422.1_pt1 | contig 22878 bp, 24 predicted proteins | sample 9269391 | NCBI WGS metagenome assembly JAESFK01 (sample SAMN14506231, study PRJNA617097) | algae metagenome | isolation source: Drouetiella hepatica UHER 2000/2452 and co-occurring heterotrophs from... | place: Slovakia: Slovak Paradise National Park, Hrabusice, Kosice Region | collected 2000-01-01
CATCGTCGTCGGGACGGCGACGCTCATCATCTGCCTCAGCGTGGCCACCGGTGCGGCGGTGTCGGTGTTCGGCCTGCCGGCGGCGCCCCCGGCCGTGTACATCGGCTGGACGGCGTTCGTCACCGCGCTGATCACGGGCACGGGGACCCTCACCGTCCTCTGCCTGCTCGCCAAGAGCGACATCGACGGGGCGCGCACCAAGCTGGCGAAGTTCCCCGACGGGGCCTGGCCGGCCTTCGGGTCCTAGGCTGCCGCTCGTGGCGATGGACGAGCGGACGGCCCGCGACGCGGCCCGCATCCGGGGGCGCGGGGCCCTCGCGGCGGCGGTCCTGTGCGACGTCCTCGCGCTGGGGTGCGCCGTGCTCGCGGTCACCTCGCCGGACGAGGTCCGCACGCTGCTCTGGGCGGCCGTCGTCGTCGCCGCGGTCGGCGGGCTCGGCTGCGTCCTCGTCCTCGCCGCGAACCGGCGCCTCGGCGTCGACCCGCGCGACCGGCGCCCGCTCGCCGGGCTCGGCATGCTCGGCATCGGGCTGGGGCTCGTGTGGGCGCTCGCGGTGCTCACCGTGCTCGCCGTGACCCGCGACGTGGCCTGGACCCTCGCCTCGCTCGGCCTGGTCACCCTCGTGATGCCGGCCGCCGTCCTCGCGCTGGTCACCGCCCGGGGGCCGCACCCCTCCTGACTACAGTGACGGCCATGAGCGCGACGAGGGTGGCCGTCATCGGAGCGGCCGGTCGGATGGGCGCCACGGTGTGCTCGGCGGTGGAGGGGGCCCGCGACCTCGAGCTCGTCGGCCGCTACGACGCGGGTGACGACCTGGGCGACCTCGGCGGGGCCGACGTCGTCGTCGAGTTCTCCGTCCCGGACGCCTCGCCGGCCAACGTCGCCCACTGCGTCGAGCGCGGTGTGCACGTCCTCGTCGGCACGACCGGGTGGAGCGAGGCCCGGCTGGCCACCCTGCGCGAGCAGCTGGAGGCGGCCCCCGGCGTCGGCGTCCTCGTGGCGCCGAACTTCGCGGTCGGCGCCGTCCTCATGATGGCCTTCGCGCAGCAGGCGGCCCGGTTCTACGAGTCCGTCGAGGTCGTCGAGCTGCACCACCCCGACAAGGTCGACGCCCCGTCCGGCACGGCCGCCCGCACCGCCGACCTCATCGGGGCCGCACGCGAGGAGGCCGGTCTCGGGCCGGTGCCCGACGCGACGACGCAGGACCCCGACGGTGCCCGGGGCGCGCTCGTCCACGGCGTCCCGGTGCACTCGGTGCGCCTGCGCGGGCTCGTCGCCCACCAGGAGGTCCTGCTGGGCGGGCCGGGCGAGATGCTGACGCTCCGCCACGACAGCTTCGACCGGGTGTCGTTCATGTCCGGCGTGCTCGCCGCCGTCCGGCAGGTGGGGGAGCGTCCGGGGCTGACGGTCGGCCTCGAGCACTACCTCGGACTCGGGTGAACGCCGACCCGCCCGTCCTCGTCGCCTGCGGGCACGGCACGCGCGACCCCGCCGGTCGGGAGGCGGTGGCCGGCCTCGTGCGCGAGGTCGCCGCGGCGCTGCCCGGCGTCGAGGTGCGCGAGGCCTACGTCGACGTGCACGGTCCGGACGTCGGCGACGTCGTCTCCGCCCTCCCGCACCGGGCGGACGGCGCGAGGGCGGGCGTCGTCGTCCCCCTGCTGCTGGCCGCCGGGTACCACGTGCGCGTCGACCTGCCGGAGGCCGTGCGCGGACGCACGGACGTCGTCCTCGCGCCGGCGCTGGGTCCCGACGACCGGCTCGTCGAGGTGCTCGTCGAGCGGGTGGGCCCCGTGGCGCCCGGTGACGCCGTCGTGCTCGCCCCCGCCGGCTCGAGCGACGAACGCGCCCAGGCGGACTCCCGCGAGGTGGCCCGCCGGCTCGGGGCGCGCCTCGGGGTCGAGGTCGCGGTGGGGTACGCCGCCGGGCCGTCGCCGTCGGTGCCGGAGGTCGTCGCCGCGGCTCGCGCCTCCGGGGCGCGCCACGTCGTCGTCGCGTCCTACCTGCTCGCGCCGGGGTTCTTCCAGGACCGGCTGGGCCGGGCCGGCGCCGACGTCGTCACCGGACCCCTGCTGCCCGATGGGCGGCTCGTCGACGTGGTCCTCGAGCGGTACCGCGCGGCGGTGGGGGAGTAGGGGGCTCAGCTCCAGCCGACGGCACGCAGCAGGCCCGCGGCCAGCGCGGCCCCCGCGACGACCACGAGGAAGTTGGCGCGCAGCAGGAGCAGCCCGACGGCCACGGCGAGGGCGGCGGCCCGGGCGTCGAGCACGAGCGAGCCCCCGTCGCCCACGACGGTCTGCACCGTGACGAGCCCGGCGAGCAGGGCCACCGGGAGGAGGGCGATGACCCGAGACCGGCGTTCGCCCTCGACCCAGCTCGCCGGCACGAGGTAGCCGGCGAGCTTGAGGGCGTAGGCGGCCGCGCAGGCGAGCAGCACGGTGGTCCAGGTGCTCACGGGACCGGGTCCGCCCCGGGCAGCTCGCCGGCCCGCGAGGTGGGCAGTGCCTCGTGCCGGCCCCCGCGGCGCAGCCCGACGACGACCGCCGCGAGGGCGGCGAGGATGACGGGGACGCCGGGTGGCAGCGACCGGCTGGCGACCAGCGCGATGAACGCGGCGAGGACGGCCGTGGCCGCGGCGTCGCCGCTGCGCAGGCGGGGCCAGAGGAGGGCGGCGAAGGCTGCCGCTGCGGCCGCGTCGAGCCCGTAGGTGCGGGGGTCGCCGATGGCGTTGCCGACGAGCGCGCCGACGAGCGTCATGACGTTCCAGCCGATGAACACGGCGATGCCGGTGAGCCAGAACCCGATCCGCTGTGCCGGAGGCTCCGGTTGGGCCACGCCGACCGCGGTGGACTCGTCGATGGTGATCTGCGCGGCGGCCAGGCGGCGGAGCCCGGCGACGCCGAGGAAGCGGGAGGTCTGGAGCGCGTAGAGGCCGTTGCGGACACCGAGGAGCGTGGAGGTGAGGACGGCCGCGACGCCGCTGCCCCCGGCCCCGAGCACGCCGACGACGGCGAACTGCGAGCCGCCGCTGAACAGCAGGAGGGAGAGGGCCTGGGTCTGCCAGACGTCGAGCCCGGAGGCCACCGACAGGGCTCCGAAGGAGATGCCGTACGCGCCGGTCGCCGCCCCGACCGACAGGGCCTGCCGGCGGACCTCGCGGCGCCGCTCGTCGGGGAGGACCTCGTCGGGCCGGGCCGGCGGCTCGGGGCTCATCACTCGTCCGGGTCGACGATCCGGACGTGCAGCCGGACCTCGCGCAGCGTCCCGCCGTCGGGGGAGACCACGCGGTCCCTGTAGGCACCGTCGGGGCCGAAGCCGGAGGCCGCGAGGAAGCCGCGGGTGGCCTCGTCGTCGGCGAGCAGCCAGGCCGTGACCGCCTCGGCGCCGGCCTCGCGCAGGACGTCGACGGCGGCGTTGAGCAGCCGCGACCCGTGACCCTGGCGCCGGGCGTCCGGGTGCACGGCCAGGAGGGTGACCTCGGCCCACGCGGGCTCGGCGTCGGGGTCCTGGGCGGGTCCCACCGCGACGGCGCCGACGACCTGCTCGCCCGCGCAGGCCACGAGGAGGCGGTGCACCCCCTCCGGCGGGGAGGTCAGTCCGGCCCGCCAGCCGCGAGCGAAGGCCTCGGGCTCGAAGAGCGCCAGCACCTCGTCGGGCAGCCGGCCGGCGTAGGCCTCGCGGAAGACCGTGGCCTGCACGGCGCCGACGGCCGGGGCGTCGTTCGGCCGGGCCCGGCGCACGCTCGCGTCGGCGAGGGGGCCGGGGCCGGAGTCGTGGGCGTGGTCGTGCCCGTCGCCGGGCCCGTGCTCGTGCGCGCCGGCCATCAGAGCCCCCGGAACCGCGGGGTGCGGCGCTCGCCGAAGGCGGCCCGTCCCTCGACGAGGTCCTCGCTGGCCCAGGCCCGGGCGAAGGCGGCCTCGTAGCGGGCGACCTCGGGGGCGTTGTCGTGGTGGGTGTCGAAGCCGACCTTGGAGCCGGCCTGGGTGAGCGGCGCGAGCCGGGCGGCCCCGGCGGCCAGCGCCTCGGCGACGTCGAGGCCACCTCGTGACTGCGCGAACCCGAGGCGCCACGCGTCGTCGGCGTCGAGCACCGCCGCGGTGAGGGTGAGGTGGCGCGCGGCACCCTCTCCCCAGAACCGGGCCAGCCGGTCGAGCGTCCAGTGGTCGACCATCAGCCCGAGCTTCGCGACGGGGACGGCGAACCGGGCGCCGTCGCCGACGACGCGCACGTCGCAGGCCAGCGCGAGCTGCATCCCCAGGCCCATGCACGCGCCGTCGACGGCCGCCACGGTGGTCACCGGCACCGCGGCGAGGTGCTCGAGGACCTCGGCGAGGCGCTGGGTGAAGGAGACGTCCTCGAGCTCGGTGAGGTCGGCGCCGGAGCAGAAGTGGCCGCCGACCCCGGTGAGGACCAGGGCGCGGGCGCCGGCGTCGACGGCCTCGACGACGGCCGCGTGCAGCTCCTCGAGGGCCTCGAGGTTCAGCGCGTTGCGACGCTCGGGGCGGTCGATGGTGACGACGGCGACCTGGTCGGAGAGCGAGGCGTGGACGGGCACGCCCCGACCCTACCGAGCGCCCCCGCGACAACTCCGGCGCGGCCACCTACGCTGCGGCCATGACCCTGCCGCTGACCGTCGTCCCCGTGCCGGGGCCCGGTGCCGAGGACGTGCTCGTCGGCCCGGACGGGCGGGTGTGGACCGGGACCGCCGACGGCGCACTCCACGTGCACGACCCCGCGGACGGCTCGGTCACCACGGTGGCGGCCACGGGCGGGCGCCCGCTCGGCCTCGAGTGGCTGCCCGAAGGCCGTCTCCTCGTCTGCGACGCGCACCGCGGACTGCTGGCCCTCGACCCCGCGTCCGGCGACCTCGAGACCCTCGTCACGGAGGTCGACGGCGAGCGGCTGCTCCTCCCGAACAACGCCGCGGTCCAGGCCGACGGCACGATCTGGTTCTCCGACTCCAGCCGGCGCTGGCAGGTCGAGGACTGGAAGAACGACCTCGTCGAGCACACCTGCACCGGGCGGCTGCTGCGCCGCGACGTCGACGGCAGCGTGAGCACCGTGCTCGACCGGCTGGCCTTCGCCAACGGCGTGGCCCTGCTGCCCGGCGAGCGGGGCGTCCTCGTCGCCGAGACCGGGGCCTGCCGCATCCGCCGGGTCGCCCTCTCCGGCAACGGTGCCGGGGCCGCGACGACCTGGGTCGACAGCCTCCCCGGGCACCCCGACAACATCGCGCTCGGTTCCGACGGTCTCGTGTGGGTCACCGTCGCCTCCCCGAGCGACCCCGTGCTCGCGGTGCTCCGGCGCAGTCCTCGTCAGGTGCGGGCCGTCGTAAGGCGCCTTCCCGAGCGGCTCAAGCCCGAGCCGAAGCGCACCGCACGGGTGCTCGGCCTCGACGGCGAGGGGGCCGTGGTGCACGACCTCGACTTCGACGCCTCCGGCTGGCGGGTGGCGACCGGTGTGCGCGAGCACGACGGCCGGGTCTGGTTGGGCAGCCTGCTCGAGCCGGCCATCGCGGTCGGCGACGTGCCCGGGGCTCAGCGCCGCTCGTAGGCCACGAAGGCGAAGCCGTCGTGCCCCTCGCGCGAGGTCTCGCGCCAGGTGGAGGGGTCGACGGCCGGGAAGTGCACGTCGCCCTCGGGGTCGTCGAACACCTCGGTGACGAGCAGGCGGTGCGCGTACGGCATCGCCTCGGCGTAGACCTGCCCGCCCCCGGCGACGAAGACCTCGTCGGCCGGCCCGGCGAGCGAGAGCGCCTCGACGAGGGAGTGCGCCGTCTCGACGCCGGCGTGCGACCAGTCGGCCTGCCGGGTGATGACGATGGTCCGCCGCCCCGGCAGCACGCGGCCGATCGAGTCGAAGGTGCGCCGGCCCATGACGAGCGGGTGGCCCATCGTCGTGCGCTTGAAGAACGCGAAGTCCTCCGGGATGTGCCAGGGCATCTCCTGCCCCGAGCCGATGACCCCGTTGCGGGCCACCGCGGCGATGAGCGAGACCCGGGTCATACCGCGATCGGCGCCTTGATCGACGGATGGGCCTCGTAGCCGACGAGCTCGAAGTCCTCGAGCTCGTACTCGTCGATGGAGCCGCGCGGGCTGATGGTCATCGTCGGCAGGGGGAGCGGGTCACGGGTCAGCTGGAGGCGGGCCTGCTCGAGGTGGTTGGAGTACAGGTGCGCGTCGCCGAGGGTGTGGACGAGCTCGCCGGCCCGCAGGCCGGTCTGCTGGGCGACCATCATCGTCAGCAGGGCGTAGCTGGCGATGTTGAACGGGACGCCGAGGAAGACGTCGGCGCTGCGCTGGTAGAGCTGGCAGTCGAGGAACGCCGGGCCGCCGTCGGCCGCGGGGCGCACGTAGAACTGGAACATCGTGTGGCACGGCGGAAGCGCCATGTCGTCGACGTCGGCGACGTTCCACGCCGAGACGATGTGCCGTCGGGAGTCGGGGTTGGTGCGGATGGCCTCGATGACCCTCGCGACCTGGTCGACGGTGCGCCCGTCGGGCGTCGGCCAGGACCGCCACTGGTGCCCGTAGACCGGTCCGAGGTCACCGTGCTCGTCGGCCCACTCGTCCCAGATGGAGATGTTGCGCTCCTGGAGCCAGCGGACGTTGGTGTCCCCGCGGAGGAACCACAGCAGCTCGCCGATGATCGAGCGCAGGTGCAGCTTCTTGGTCGTGAGCACCGGGAAGCCGGCGGTCAGGTCGAAGCGCATCTGGTACCCGAAGACGCTGCGCGTGCCGGTGCCCGTGCGGTCGGACTTCTCGACGCCGGTGGTCATCACGTGGTCGAGCAGGTCGAGGTACTGGCGCACGGCCCCAGCGTAGGCCCCGACCACCCGGGACGGGCGGCGGGCACCGGCGCGTCGTCGGCCCCCGCCGCCCTCCCGGTCACGGCCGCTCGAGGAAGGCGGTCCGCAGGAGGGGCTGGTTGTTGACGAACCCGTAGCCGGCGCACTGGGCACCCGTGCAGGACACCCGCTCGTTGACGCCCACCCGCATGTCGATGTGCAGGTGGGGGTCGGTGTTCATCGCGTGCGCGCGGGTGCCGACGAGACCGATCCGGTCACCCTTGGCGACGCGCTGGCCCGGCGTCACGCTCGGACCCGGGTTGTTGTCCATGTGCTGGAAGAACCAGAGCCGACCGAAGGCGTCCTTGACGGTGGCCGTGGCCCCCGACGTGCTCGACCCGCCCCGGACCGTCATGACCTCACCGGCGACCGGCGAGACGACGACGGTCCCGGTGGCGGCGAAGATGTCGGCGGCGTTGTAGTCGTGGTGGCAGTTGGTCTTGTTGTTCCAGCACCAGGGTGTCGGCCGGTTCTTGACCTGCGCCTGCGTCGCGTTGAGCGGGAACCGGAGCGAGGCGTCGCCGATGATGTGCGACGCGTTGTCCTTGCGGACGTTGTCGTTGAGGTTGGGCCCGGCGTTGTTCGGGATCACGTCGTACACCCCGCCGAAGTCGCTGTTGTAGAACACCGACACGGGCTTGCCCGAGCGGTTCCACGCCGAGGCGGCGTTGTTCTGCACGCAGCTGTTCTGCCCGGCGCCGGCCCGGATGAACTTCACGCAGGAGCCCCCGGAGCCGTAGCTGCGCTGGGTGTTGACGAAGTCGACGAGCGACCCGGTGCGGTCCGACCCGAAGTAGAGGCAGAACTCGCCGGACTCGCAGAGCCCGTTCTTCGCGGCCGCCGAGGCGGCCGGTGCGGTGGTGGCGATGCCGCCGGCCACCGCGACGACGGTGGCCAGGACGGCCAGCAGGCGTTTCATCATGGTGCATCCCCCCAGGGATCTCGCCACGGGACGACAGCCCGCCCCGTGGTCCGGTGCGTCGGGGAGGGACGCGGTGCCGACACCGTGCGACGGTGCCCCCCGGCTCCGAGCCCTCCCGCGGTCCGCGCCGGCGGTGCCGCCGCGTCCCGGACGTCGCTGGACGTCCACCGGCGACGCTAGCCCTCCACCGGGGGAGCGGCAAGGGCAGGACTCCCGGCGCCGCGCCGGTGCACGGCGGGGCGACCGGGTCCGGCTCGGTACCCTGTGGCCATGACGTCCTCCCCCTTCGGCCGCGTGCTCACGGCGATGGTGACCCCGATGTCCCCCGACGGAGAGGTCGACGCGGCCGGGGTCGAGGCCCTCGTCGAGCACCTCCTCGCCACCGGGCACGACGGCGTGGTGGTCAACGGGACGACGGGGGAGGCCTCGACCCTCACCGACGACGAGAGCATCGAGACGGTGCGCCGCGTCGTCGAGGTCGCGGCCGGGCGGCTGAAGGTCGTGGCCGGCTGCGGCTCCAACGACACCCGGCACGCGGTCGCGATGGCCGGGCGGATGGCCGGCGTCGGCGCCGACGGGCTGCTGCTCGTCTCGCCGTACTACAACAAGCCGACCCAGGCCGGCCTCGTCGCGCACTGCCGCGCCGTCGCCGACGCGACCGACCTCCCGGTGATGCTCTACGACATCCCCGGCCGCACCGGCATCCCCTTCGCGCACGACACCCTCGTGACGCTGGCCGGGCACCCGAACATCGTCGCGGTCAAGGACGCCAAGGGCGACCTCGCCGCCTCCACCCGGGTGCTCGCCGCCACCGACCTCCTGTGGTTCAGCGGCGAGGACGCCCTGACGCTGCCACTGCTGGCCATCGGCGCCGTCGGCACCGTGTCGGTCGTCGGCCACGTCACGGGCAGCCACTACCGCGCGATGATCGAGGCGGTCGACCGCGGCGACCTCGCCGAGGCCGCACGCATCCACCGCGGCCTGGTCCCCGTCGTCGACGCCGTCATGTCGCCCTCCCAGGGCGCGATCATGGCCAAGGCCGCCCTCGTCGAGCTGGGCGTCATCGAGCACGCCACCGTCAGACTTCCCCTCGTCGAGTCCCCGCCCGAGCACCTCGAGGTGCTCCGTGCGGCGCTCGGCACCCTCCCGACCCTGAAGGACGCATGAGCCATCCCCATCCCGACCTCGACACCCCCGGCCCGCTCGCGGAGGGAGGTGTCCGGGTCACCCCCCTCGGCGGTCTCGGCGAGGTCGGCCGCAACATGACGGTCATCGAGCACGCCGGTCAGCTGCTGATCATCGACTGCGGTGTCCTCTTCCCGGACGACCACCACCCCGGCATCGACCTCATCCTCCCGGACTTCTCCTCCATCGAGGACCGGCTCGACCGGGTCCAGGCCATCGTGCTGACCCACGGGCACGAGGACCACATCGGCGCCGTGCCCTACCTGCTGCGCCTCAAGCCCGACCTCCCCGTCGTCGGCTCGCAGCTGACCCTGGCCCTCATCGAGGCCAAGCTCAAGGAGCACCGCATCACCCCGTTCACCCTCGGGGTGCGCGAGGGCGACCGCGAGGAGCTCGGGGTCTTCGACTGCGAGTTCGTCGCGGTCAACCACTCCATCCCCGACGCGCTGGCCGTGTGCGTGCGCACCCCCGGCGGTACGCTGCTGCACACCGGCGACTTCAAGATGGACCAGCTGCCCCTCGACGGCCGGCTCACCGACCTGCGGGCGTTCGCCCGGCTGGGGGAGGAGGGCATCGACCTCTTCCTCACCGACAGCACCAACGCCGAGGTGCCGGGCTTCACGACGCCCGAGCGGGAGATCGCCCCGGCCATCGACAAGGTGTTCCGCCACGCCCAGCGACGGATCATCGTCGCCTGCTTCTCCTCGCACGTGCACCGCGTGCAACAGGTCCTCGACGCCGCCGAGAAGAGCGGGCGCAAGGTCGCGATGATCGGGCGCTCGATGGTGCGCAACATGGGCATCGCCGCCGACCTGGGCTACCTCAAGGTGCCCGACCGCGTCCTCGTCGACCTCAAGCAGCTGAACGACCTGCCCGACGACAAGGTGGTCCTCGTCTGCACGGGGTCCCAGGGCGAGCCCATGGCCGCGCTGTCCCGGATGGCCAACCGCGACCACCGCATCGAGGTGGGGGAGGGCGACACCGTCCTGCTCGCCTCCTCGCTCATCCCGGGCAACGAGAACGCCGTCTACCGGGTCATCAACGGCCTGATGCGCCTCGGCGCCAACGTGGTGCACAAGGGCAACGCCCGGGTGCACGTCTCCGGGCACGCCAGCGCCGGTGAGCTCCTCTACTGCTACAACATCGTCAAGCCCCGCAACGTCATGCCGGTGCACGGCGAGTGGCGCCACCTCGTGGCCAACGCCGAGCTCGCCATCCAGACGGGGGTGCCGCGGCGCAACGTCGCGGTCGTCGAGGACGGTGTGGTCGTCGATCTCGTCGACGGACGGGTGCGGGTCGCCGGTGCCGTCCAGGCTGGGTACGTGTACGTCGACGGTTCCTCGGTCGGCGAGGTCGAGGAGACCCTCCTCAAGGACCGCCGCATCCTCCGGGACGAGGGGTTCATCTCCGTCGTGGTGGTCATCGACTCGATGACCGGGAAGGTCGTGGCCGGCCCGGAGATCACCGCCCGCGGGTTCGCCCCCGACGAGGTCGTCTTCGACGAGATCCGCCCGCGCATCGAGGAGGCGCTCGCCGAGGCCGCTGCCCAGGGGATCACCGACTCCTACCAGCTCCAGCAGGTGGTGCGCCGGACGATGGGCACCTGGGTCGGGCGCAAGATCAAGCGCCGGCCGATGATCATCCCGACCGTCGTGGAGGCCTGAGCCCCAACCCGCGACACGCCGAAGGGCCCCCGGACGACCGTCCGGGGGCCCTTCGCCGTCGTTGACCCTTCAACGGTATCCGTGGGTCCTCGTCGTGCGTGGAGATGCTGTTCGGTGGGGTCCCCGCCGGGTCGAACCTACGGATTCCGTAGTTCGGTGCACACCACACCGCATCGTCCGTTTGGCTGAATCCCCCGCGAAGTGCTCGATCCGCTATGCGGCGAAAGTAAAGGAACCGTAAAGTACTGGTAGGTAGAACACCAAGGGGTGGTCACGAGCCGCCCTACCTGATGACCCGAGGGGACCCGATGAGCCTGCAGACCGTGGACGCGCCCGCACCGGCGCGCCCCAGCCGACGGGCCGTCGCCGGCGGCCTGGCGTGGGCCGTCCCCGTCATCGCGGTGGGCGCCGCCGCCCCGCGCGCCGCCGCCTCCCCGTGCAACCCGCAGGCCTACACGATCGCGTGGGACGGCGCCGGGGGCACCGCCTACAGCCGCACCGGCAACCAGTCCGGCACGGCGACCACCGACCCCGACGGCGCGGGCCCGGTCGCCCCGGTGACCCTGAGCATGAGCTCGGCCTTCACCGGCGCGATGACCTCGGGCAACGAGTCGGGCAGCCAGAACCAGAACTTCCGGGTCTCCGCGGCCCAGGTCGGCGGTCTCGGCACGCCGGGCCTGCAGTTCGAGCAGGTCCAGACCAACCGGTTCAACCAGACCCCGCCCCAGCGCAGCGCCCGCCAGACGGTCACCTTCAGCTTCAGCGAGCCGGTGGTCGGCCTGACGTTCACGATGACCGACATCGACGCCCTGGGCGGCGACTTCGTCGACATGGTCGAGCTGTCGGGTGCCTACACCTACGCGCACGCCACGAACCGCACCACCGGTGCCGGCACGCAGGCCAGCCCGTTCCGCAACACCCAGAACGGCGACGTCTCCAACACCTCGGCCAACGGCAACGTGCAGATCACCTACCCCGGCCCGATCTCGTCGTTCACGATGACCTACTGGAACGCCGTCACCTCGTACAGCGGGGTCGACCGGAACCAGATCGTCACCATCGCCGACATGGCCTTCTCGGTCATCCGGACCAACTGCTGACCTCCGTCGCAGGTCAGCGGTTCGCAGGAACACAAAAGAACATCGCCAATCTCTAGCGCGACGAGTAAAGAGTTCGTAAAGTAACCGTCAGCAAAGGGTCAACGCCCCTCCCGGGGGCGCAGGCCCGAGATGACGCCCGGTGGCCCAACCCGCCCACGCTCTCGCGGTCGTCCCGACTCACCTCGGGGCGGTCGGTCGGGCCGGCCACCACCGGCGTCGTCCCCGTCCTCCCACGGGGGCGACCGTGCGGCGCGCCGCTCGATGACAGGGGTCGAGCGGGGCGCCGCACGCCGCTGTCCGGGCCCGGTCGGCGCCCAGGACCATCACCCGGCGCGACCCACCCCTCCCGCCCCGCCACCACGCGGAAATCCGCGGCTCGTGCTCCGCGTGTGACGCGTGAGTCGTGTGGGGCTCTCGCGTAGCGTGGGACTATGGCGACACGCACGTCCTCGACGTCCCGAGCGCGGGGGAAGAGCACCCGGCCCGCGACCCGCAAGGGCACCGCCCGGCCGCGCACCACGCAGCGCTCCCCGCGCTCCGGGGGGCTGCCGCTGCCGCTGCGCGCCGCCCAGACCACCTGGATGGGCCTGGCCCACGCCACCGGTGCGGTGGCCCGCAAGGTCGGTGACACCGGCCGCGACCTCGAACCCGAGCACCGCCGCGACGGCATCGGCCTGCTCCTCGTCGCCCTCGCCGTCGTCGTCGCCGCCCGCGAGTGGTGGGGGATGCCCGGCGCGGTCGGCACGATCGTCCACGCCGTCGTCGCCGGGACCTTCGGCAAGGTCGGGTACGCCGTGCCGCTCGTCCTCCTCGCCTTCGGCATCCGCGTGCTGCGCGCCCCCACCGACGAGGCGGCGACCTCACGGATGGCCGTCGGCACGACCGCCCTGGCCTTCGCGGCGTGCGGCCTCGTCCACGTCTCGGCCGGTATCCCGACGCCGCCGGAGGGTGCCGACGGGATGCGCGCCGCGGGCGGCATCATCGGCTTCCTCGCCTCGAGCCCGCTCGAGGCCGCCGTGTCGGTCTACGGCACGGTGCCGCTGTTGCTCCTCCTCGGCCTGTTCGCCGTGCTCGTCCTCACCGCGACGCCCCTGCACCAGGTGCCCGAGCGCCTCCGCGAGCAGCTCGACCGGCTCACGGGGCACACGCGTGAGGAGCAGCCCGAGGCCGCGGAGCCGACCCCGGTCCGCCGGCGCCGCAGCCGCGCCGACCTCGAGGCCGACGCGATCTCCGGCGACGAGGCCTTCGAGCAGGCCGCCGTCGTGGACCCCCGCACCGGTCGCCGCCTGCGCCCGGGCCAGAAGCGCCCCGCCGACACCGAGGCCGTCGGGGCGGGCCCCGCCGCGGCCGCGGCCGCCGCGCTGAACCAGGCCAAGGCCGCCGCCGGGAAGGCGCCGCTCGAGCCGCCGCCGACCTCGCAGCTGCCCCAGCGCGTCGAGCAGCTCTCACTGGCCGGCGACGTCACCTACACGCTCCCGGACTCGGGCATCCTCGAGCCGGGCAGCCCGCACAAGGCCCGCAGCGCGGCGAACGACCGCGTCGTCGAGTCGCTGACCACGGTGCTCGACCAGTTCGAGATCGACGCCCAGGTCACCGGGTTCACCCGTGGCCCGACGGTCACGCGCTACGAGGTCGAGCTCGGCCCCGGCATCAAGGTCGAGCGCGTCACGGCCCTGTCCAAGAACATCGCGTACGCCGTGGCCAGCGCCGACGTGCGCATCCTGTCCCCGATCCCCGGGAAGTCGGCGATCGGCATCGAGATCCCGAACACCGACCGCGAGAAGGTCAGCCTCGGTGACGTCCTGCGCAGCCAGGTCGCGCGCGGCTCCGAGCACCCGATGGTCATGGGCGTCGGCAAGGACGTCGAGGGCGGCTACGTCATCGCCAACCTCGCGAAGATGCCCCACCTGCTGGTCGCGGGGGCCACGGGTGCGGGCAAGTCGAGCTTCGTGAACTCGATGATCACCTCGATCCTCATGCGCGCGACGCCGGACGAGGTGCGTCTCGTGCTCGTCGACCCCAAGCGGGTCGAGCTGACGGCGTACGAGGGCATCCCGCACCTCATCACCCCGATCATCACCAACCCGAAGAAGGCCGCCGAGGCCCTCCAGTGGGTCGTGCGGGAGATGGACACCCGGTACGACGACCTCGCGGCGTTCGGGTTCAAGCACGTCGACGAGTTCAACAAGGCGGTCAAGGCCGGCAAGGTCAAGCCGCTGCCGGGCTCGGAGCGGGTCATCACGCCCTACCCCTACCTGCTCGTCGTCGTCGACGAGCTCGCCGACCTCATGATGGTCGCGCCCCGCGACGTCGAGGAGTCGATCGTCCGGATCACGCAGCTGGCACGCGCCGCGGGCATCCACCTCGTGCTCGCGACGCAGCGGCCGTCGGTCGACGTCGTCACCGGGCTCATCAAGGCCAACGTGCCCTCGCGGATGGCCTTCGCGACGTCCTCGCTCGCCGACAGCCGGGTCGTCCTCGACCAGCCGGGCGCCGAGAAGCTCATCGGCCAGGGCGACGCGCTCTTCCTCCCGATGGGCGCGAGCAAGCCGATGCGCGTCCAGGGCGCCTGGGTCACCGAGGCCGAGATCCACGGGGTCGTCAAGCACGTCACCGACCAGCTCAAGCCGAACTACCGCGACGACGTCACGGTCGCGGCGCCCAAGAAGCAGGTCGACGACGACATCGGCGACGACCTCGACCTCCTGCTCCAGGCCACCGAGCTGGTCGTCACGACGCAGTTCGGCTCGACCTCGATGCTCCAGCGCAAGCTGCGCGTCGGGTTCGCCAAGGCCGGCCGGCTCATGGACCTGCTCGAGAGCCGCGGCGTCGTCGGGCCCTCGGAGGGGTCCAAGGCCCGCGACGTGCTCGTCAAGCCCGACGACCTGCCGACCACCCTCGCGCTGATGCGCGGCGAGGACGTCCCCGAGCCCGACCTGCCCTTCGACGGGCAGCCGATGGACGGGGACGCGCACGCGCTGGGTGCCGACACCGACCTGGCGCGCGAGGACACCGCCGAGGTGCCGGTCGCCCGCTACGGCGTCGACGCCGTCGCCGCCGACCTCGACCGCTACCCGGTGGCCGTGGAGTACGACGACGGCTACGAGCCGGGCGAGGACGCCTGGGAGCTCACGGGCCGCCGCTGACCTGCGCGCGGACCTCCTCGACGAAGCCGGTCACGGCGTCCTCGCCGCGCACCGGTCCGCCGGCGAGGAGGCCGTCGGTGCCGAGCAGCACGGCCGACGGCGAGCCCGCGCCCAGGAGGTCGAGGGCGACGGCGTGCGGGTCGAACCACGTCGCGTCGTCGAGGTAGGGGAGCGCGTCGAGGACCCCGGGGTCGCCGATGACCACCGCCCGGACGTCGACCGGGGCCAGGGCCTCCCGCCAGCCGGCGACCAGCGGCCCGAGCCGCCCGCAGGGCGCACAGCCGGGCCGGAGGAAGACGAGGAGACGTGCCGCGGACTGCGCCTCGTCGACGAGGACGAGCAGTCGGCGGTCGGCGGTGAGCACCTGCGCGGCGTCCGGGACGGGCTCGCGGACGTACTCGTCGCCCTCGGCCTCGTCGTAGGGGGAGGCATCGCGTGCTCGGGCCGGGGTCCCGGCGGGCCGCCAGGTGACGGCCACCGCCACGGCCGCGGCGAGGGCGGCCCCGAGCAGCCACCCGGCCACGGGCCCGTCGGTGAGGTCGCGAAGGCCGCCGCCCTGCGTCGCGCCGAGCACCGTCGCCGTGGCCGCGACGACGAGGAGGACGTTGCGGACCACCGTCACCGGGGTGACGCGCGGGTCCCCGAGTGCGCCGAAGCAGCCGCAGTCGGCCGGTTCCGGCCGGCGCACGGCGACGACGACGAGGACGAGGTAGGCCGCGAGGAGGGCGAGCACGAGCGAGGCGACGGCGAGCAGGGCCGGTCCGGTCGTCACGAGGAGGGCCACCCCGAACGCGACCTCGGCCCAGGGCAGGAGAAGGCGCACCGGCCGGCCGGCGAGCGGGGCGGGGACGCGCAGCGACTCCATCGCCCGCTCCAGCGAGCCCGGGCTGCGCAGCTTCGCCGTGCCGCTGACGACGAGCACCGCGGCGCAGGCCAGGAGCGGGAGGGCGAAGGGACCCGGCATGGCGGCATTGTCCACGAGCCGGGGCTACGGTGTCCGCATGACGAGCACGTGGGAGGACCTGCGCGACCCGCCGTCCCGGAGCGCCCGCTGGCGGGCGACCCTCCGCAAGCAGCCCTCGGCCATCCTCCTCGGTGTGCAGGTGCTCGTCATCCTGCTGCTGCCGTTCCTCGAGGACACCGAGGCCGGACGTGCGGTCATCTCGCTCCTCAGCCTGTCGGCACTGATCACCGCGGTCTTCACGGTGCGCAGCACCCCGGCGCTCACCTGGCTGTCGATCACCCTGGCGCTCCCGGCGGCGGTCTTCGAGGTGTGGAGCCTCCTGAGCGACAGCTCGACGGTGTTGATCTTCGCGCACTGTGCGCTGGCCCTCTTCTACTTCTACACGGCGTACGCGCTGATCTCGTACATGTTCGAGGACTACTGGGTCACCAAGGACGAGCTCTTCGCCGTCGGGGCCTGCTTCACGGTGCTCGTCTTCGCCTTCGCCTACGTCTTCCTCGCCGTGCAGGAGATCTGGCGTGGGTCGTTCACCGGGCACGACGGGGAAGGGCAGCGGACCTTCCTCGAGCTGATCTACCTCTCGACCGCGCAGCTGACGAGCGTCGGTCTGTCCGATGTCGTCGCGGTCAAGCCGGAAGCCCGCGCCGTGAGCACCGTCGAGCAGCTCGGTGGCGTGATGTACGTGGCCATGGTCATCTCGCGCCTCGTCGCGCTCACCGTGATGCGCTCGCGCCAGTGACGGCCTGAGCGGCCGGGCGCGGGCTCAGGCTCGGGCTGGGACGCCGTCGAGGTCGTCGATGCGGGCCAGGCTCGGCCCGCGGGTCGCTCCGAGCTCGGCGGCGCGCTCCTCGACCTCGCCCAGCACCCGCAGGGCGTTGCCGCTCGTCAGCGCGCCGAGGTCGGCATCGGACCACCCGCGGTCGGCGAGGGCGGCGAGCAGCCTCGGGTAGCCGCTGACGTCCTCGAGGCCGTCGGGCTGGACGTCGACGCCGTCGTAGTCGCCGCCGAGCCCCACGTGCTCGACCCCGGCCACCTCGCGGACGTGCTCGACGTGGGCGACGACGTCGTCGAGGGTGGCCGCCGGCGCGGGGTGGGTGCTGCGACGGGCCGCCGTGAACGCCGTGTACCGGACGAAGTCGGAGGACGAGATGCCTTCGGCGGCAGCAGCGTCGGCGGCCTCGAGGTCCCACTCGCGCACGGCGGGGGAGACGAACTTCGGCACGAAGGTGACCATGCAGACGCCGCCGTTGCCGGCCAGCCGTCCGAGGACGTCGTCGGGCACGTTGCGCGGGTGGTCGCAGACGGCCCGGGCGGAGGAGTGCGAGAAGGCGACGGGCGCCTGCGCCGTGTCGAGCGCGTCGCGCATCGTGTCGGCGGAGACGTGCGAGAGGTCGACGATCATCCCGAGGCGGTTCATCTCGCGGACCACCTCGTGCCCGAAGGCGGAGAGCCCGCCGAGCACGGGGTCGTCGGTGGCCGAGTCGGCCCACGGGACGTTGTCGTTGTGGGTGAGGGTCAGGTAGCGGACGCCGAGGGCGAAGAGCATCCGCAGGGTCCCGAGCGAGGAGTCGATGCTGTGGCCGCCCTCGGCGCCCATGAGCGAGGCGACGCGGCCGGTGGCCAGCGCCCGCTCGACCTCGGCGCGCGTCGTGGCCAGGGCGAGGTCGTCGGGGAAGCGGGCGACCATCTCCCGCACGGCGTCGACCTGCTCGAGGGTGGCCGTGACCGCGGCGTCGCCCTGCAGCTCGGCGGGCACGAACACCGACCAGAACTGGGCACCGACGCCACCGGCCCGCAGACGAGGGAGGTCGGTGTGGGTGGGGAGGCCACCGGCCGCGAGGTCGAGGCGGTCCCAGTCGTAGGCGGCGCGCTCGCGGGCCTCCCACGGGAGGTCGTTGTGACCGTCGAGGACGGGGTGGCGCTCGAGGAGCGTGCGGATGCGGGCCCCGGTGTCGTCGAGCATGCGCGCGACCCTACCGGGGGTGGCCGGAGCCGTCGCGGCGCGCAACTAGAGTGGCGGCATGACCACCAGTGCGACCCGCGGCAGCGTCGCGCTCGTGACCCTCGGATGCACCCGCAACGAGGTCGACTCCGAGGAGCTCGCCGGGCGGCTCGCCGCCGACGGGTGGACCCTCGTCGACGACGCGGCCGAGGCCGACGTCGCCCTCGTCAACACGTGCGGGTTCGTCGAGCAGGCCAAGAAGGACTCCATCGACACCCTCCTCGAGGCCGCCGACCTCAAGGAGACCGGACGCACCCGGGCCGTCGTCGCCGTCGGGTGCCTCGCCGAGCGCTACGGGAAGACCCTCGCCGACGAGCTGCCGGACGCCGACGCCGTCCTCGGCTTCGACACCTACGCCGACATGTCCTCGCACCTGCGCTCGATCCTCGACGGCGGGCGGCCCGCGTCGCACGTGCCCACCGACCGGCGCCGGCTGCTGCCGCTCTCGCCGGTCGAGCGGCCCGCGGCCTCCGACGCCGTGGCCCTGCCCGGGCACGACGCCGAGGTCGTCCGCAGCCGCCTCGGGTCGGCCCCGTGGGCGCCGCTGAAGATCGCGAGCGGCTGCGACCGGCGCTGCGCCTTCTGCGCCATCCCGATGTTCCGCGGCTCGTTCGTCTCGCGCCGCCCCACCGACGTGCTCGCCGAGGCCCGCTGGCTCGCCGGCCAGGGGGTCCGTGAGCTGTTCCTCGTCAGCGAGAACTCGACGTCGTACGGCAAGGACCTCGGCGACCTCACGCTGCTCGAGTCGATCCTCCCCGAGCTGACCGCCATCGAGGGCATCGAGCGGGTGCGCGTCTCCTACCTCCAGCCCGCCGAGGTGCGCCCCGGCCTGCTCGAGACGATGGCCGCCACCCCGGGTGTCTCCCCGTGGTACGACCTGTCCTTCCAGCACGCCTCGACCCCGCTGCTGCGCCGGATGCGCCGCTTCGGCGGCACCGAGGCCTTCCTCGGCCTGCTCGACGGCGTCCGGTCCCGACAGCCGCTCGCCGGGGCGCGCAGCAACGTCATCGTCGGCTTCCCCGGTGAGACCGAGGACGACGTCGCCGAGCTAGAGCGCTTCCTCGTCGCCGCCCGCCTCGACGTCGTCGGGGTCTTCGGGTACTCCGACGAGGACGGCACCGAGGGCGAGAACCTCGACGGCCACCTGCCGGACGAGGTCGTCGCCGCGCGGGTCGAGCGCATCTCGGCCCTCGTCGAGGAGCTCACCGCCCAGCGCGCGCTCGAGCGGGTCGGCGAGCCCGTCACGGTGCTCGTCGAGGAGGCCGACGAGGACGACGAGCGGGTCGTCGTCGGGCGCGCCGACCACCAGGGGCCCGACGTCGACGGCGTCTGCCACGTGCGGGTGCCGGACGGGACGCCCCCGCCCGGGCCGGGGGCCTTCGTCGACGGCGTCGTCGTCGGCGCCGAGGGGGTCGACCTCCTCGTGGAGCCGCGATGAGCGAGCCCACGTCGCGTCCTCCCCGTCCGGTCCGTCCCGGCCCGCTCGCCGACGGACGGATGAGCGACCCGTACCGCGTCGGCATCGACCCGGCGAGCCCGGTGGTCCCCGAGACCGGCCCGAGCGCCTGGAACATCGCCAACTACCTCACCGTGCTGCGCCTCGCGCTGGTGCCGGTGTTCGGGTGGCTGCTCCTCACCCACGGGGGCGAGCAGCCGTCGTTCCGGTGGGCGGCCTTCGGGGTCTTCGCCGTCGCGATGGTCACCGACCGCATCGACGGCGACCTGGCGCGCAGCCGCGGCCTCGTGACCAACGTCGGCAAGGTCATCGACCCGATCGCCGACAAGGCCCTCGTGACGATGGCCCTCGTCGGGCTCTCGAGCATCGGCGAGGTGATGTGGTGGGTGACCGGCGTCGTGCTCGTGCGCGAGTGGGGCATCACGGCCATCCGGTTCTGGGTCATCCGCCACGGTGTCATGGCCGCGAACCGGGGCGGGAAGCTCAAGACCCTGCTCCAGACCTTCGGCATCGGCTTCTTCCTCTGGCCCCGCTCGACCCTCCCGTTCTCGGGGTTCTGGGACGCGCTGGCCTGGACCCTGCTCGGGGCGGCCGTCGTCGTCACCGTCGTCACGGGGATCGACTACCTGGTCCAGGCGCTGCGCCTCCGGCAGACGAGCGAGCGGGCCCTGCGCAAGCGGGCCGAGCGTGCGGCGCGGCGGGCGGACCGGACGACGCCGTGAGCCCCGAGGCCACGGCCGCGTCGGCGCTGGTCCGGTTGCTCACCGAGCAGGGGCTGACGGTGGCGACCGCCGAGTCGCTGACCGGGGGGCTCGTCTGCGCGGCCCTCACCGACGTGCCCGGGTCCTCGACCGTCGTGCGCGGCGGGGTGGTCTCGTACGCCACGGACGTCAAGGCCTCCGTGCTCGGTGTCGACGCCGGGCTGCTGGCCCGGGCCGGGGCGGTGGACCCCGACGTCGCGGTGGCCATGGCGGCCGGGGCGCGACGCGTGCTCGGCGCCGACCTCGCGGTGTCGACCACCGGGGTGGCCGGCCCGGATCCCGCCGACGGGCAGCCCGTCGGCACCGTGTACGTCGGGGTCGCGGGGCCGGGCGGAACAGCCGTCGAGCGGCACGCGTTCAGTGGTGACCGGTCCGCCGTGCGGCGGGCCACCGTGGGCGCCGCCCTCGACCTCCTGGCCCGGACCGCGCGAAACCTCCGCGCCGACCCGGGGGTGGAGGGGTACGGTGGTCCCACGACCGAGGTGCCGAGGAGCCGAGAGGAGGCCCCGTGATCCTGCTCCGCCACGAGATGGGCGAGGTCCTGCGCGAGGTGCGCACGGGCCAGGGCCGCACGCTGCGCGACGTCGCGGCGTCCGCCGCGGTGTCCCTCGGGTACCTCAGCGAGATCGAGCGCGGCACGAAGGAGGCCTCGTCCGAGCTGCTCGGCTCGGTGTGCGACGGCCTCGGCATGACGCTCTCCGAGCTGCTCGGCCTGGTCCAGGAGCGTGTCGAGCGCGTCGAGACCCTGACCGCCCCGGTCACCCTCCCCGTCGGTGCGGCGCGCACCGCCGAGGTCTCCGCCTCCGCGGCCTGACCCACCCCTCGCACCACCTCCTCCGGGTCCCTCCTGCCCTGCCGGTGCCTCGGTGCGTCGCCGGCGTGCCACGACACCCCGGCGGCACAGGAACACCCCGGCGCGGCGAGCCGACCCCGGCGGGCGTGGCTGCCCGGCGCCGGTCAGCTCCGGGTGCGGCGGTACTTCCCGCGCGGCGCGCTGCTCGCCGGCCCGCTGCCGAGTGGGCGCTGCGGCCGGCCGTCGTCGGTCGGAGCGAGCCCGCCCTGGCAGGTCGGGCACGAGAAGATCGTCCGCTCCCGCGGGGGCACCCCGGCCATCGCCACCCGGACGGTGTCTCCGCAGCGCCGGCAGGGCCGCCCGGATCGCGCGTGCACGTAGGCCTCCTCGCCGGCGCGCTGGATGCCGGTGCTGCCCTGCCACCCGGTGCGCTCGGCGGCCGCCATCAGCCGGTGCAGGCGGGCCATCAGCCGGTCCAGGCGCTCGGGGTCGACCTCGCGCGCGGGGGTCCACGGGTGCAGGCGCTCGATGAAGAGCAGCTCGCTGCCCCAGAAGGTGCCGACGCCCGCGAGCGTGCGCTGGTCCAGGAGCGCCTCGACGAGCGTCGCCGGGTGGGCGAGCACGGCGTCACGGGCGCGGTCGGGGTCCCAGTCCGGGCCGAGGACGTCGGGGCCGAGGTGCCCGACGAGGTCGGCTTCTCGTGCGGTGGGCACGAGGTCGAGCATGCCCAGCCGCAGCCCGAACCCGGACCACTCGTCGGTGAGGACCGCGGCGCGCAGGTCCTGGCGGCGCAGGGTGCGCTCGGTGCGCGGCCCCGGGTGCTCGACGCGCCACTGGCCCTCCATCCGCAGGTGCGTGTGGAGGGTCGCGCCGGTGTCAAAGCGGTGGAGCACGTGCTTGCCGCGCGCCACGACCTCGAGCGTCGTGGAGCCGCGCAGGTCGACGTCCGGCACCGAGGGCCACCTCAGCTCGGCGTGCGTCACGACCCGGCCGGCCAGCGCGGCGTGCAGGCGGGAGGCGGTGCGATGAACGGTGTCACCCTCGGGCACGGGGCTCCTCCTCGAGCGTCTCCAGCGCGGTGAGGCTCTCCCGGGCCCAGTCGAGCTGGGCCCGGGCCACGTGCTCGCCGAAGGAGAGGGTGATCGTCCGGTAGGTCTGACCGGGATCGCCGTCGGAGGGCTCGGACCGGATGGCCGCGTACCGCTCGAGGGCTGCGCGCGAGCCCTCCTCGACCTCGAGGAGCAGCTCGCGGGCCCGGCCGCGCGGGAGGTGCTCGCCGAAGAACAGCCGCAGGAGGAGCGCGTTGCGCGGTGGGGAGCTCGGGTGGGGTTCGGCGAGCAGCTCGCGCAGACGGTCGGTGCCGGCCTCGGTGATCTCGACGACCGAGCCCGAGGTGCGCCCCTCGCCCCGCGGCCGCACGAGCCCGTCGGCCTCCAGGGCCGCGAGGGTCGGGTAGATCTGGCCGAAGCTCTCCTGCCAGAAGTGCCCGAGGGTCCCGGTGATGGCCGCCCGGACCTCGTACCCGGTCATCGGGCCGGTGGAGAGGGCGCCGAGGACGGCGAGCTCGGTCTGAGAACGTCTGGCCACCCACCCATCCTATCTGCTAGAAACATATCTATGAGAGATGTGGTGCGCGGTGGGCCGGGGGAGCGCGCTGCGCTGGTGGCGCTGCTCGGGGGTCTCGCGACCTTCCAGGCGGCCCTGGCGGCCGGCGCCCCGTGGGGTGCGCTGGCCTGGGGCGGCGCACATCCCGAGGTCGTCCCCGGCACGCTCCGGGTGGCCTCGGCCGCGTCGGGCCTGGCCTGGGGCGCCCTCGCGGTGGCCGTGGCGACCGAGCATCCCCGCCACGCCGTGGCGCGACGGCGGCTGCTGCGCGGCGTGGCCGTCGTGTCCGGGGTGGGGACGGCGGTCAACCTCGCCTCGCCCAGCCTGCCCGAGCGGATGCTCTGGGTGCCGGTGGCGGCCGGCATCAGCGTGCTGGCCTGGCGGCTGGCCGGGAGACCGGCCGAGGTCACCGCCGCATCCGCAGCCCGCGCGGGG
>JAESFK010000423.1_pt1 | contig 22872 bp, 23 predicted proteins | sample 9269391 | NCBI WGS metagenome assembly JAESFK01 (sample SAMN14506231, study PRJNA617097) | algae metagenome | isolation source: Drouetiella hepatica UHER 2000/2452 and co-occurring heterotrophs from... | place: Slovakia: Slovak Paradise National Park, Hrabusice, Kosice Region | collected 2000-01-01
GCCGACGACGACCGCGAGCGCGACCTTGCCGAAGGTCTGCAGGCGTCCCTCCTCGTCGGTCTCGGAGAGCTCCGCATCGAGCCGCTCGAGGACCCGCTGGGCGACGCTGGAGTGCTGGCCCAGCCAGGTGGGCGTGGCCAGCACGAGGATGTCGGCGGCCATCACCTGCTCGCGGATGGCCGGCCAGGCGTCGCCGTCACCCATGTCGAGCTCGACACCGGGGCGCACGTCGTGGTCGACGACCCGGACCGTGCTGCCGGTCACGCCGTGGGTCGCGAGCTGGTCGAGCAGCTGGCCGGCGAGCAGGTCGGTGCTCGACGGCGCCGGCGACGGGCTGAGGGTGCAGTTGAGGACGAGGGCGGTGAGCTCCGGCACGGGAGTCCTTCCGACGGGTGCAGTGGTCGCTCTCCGTCGTACCCGGCCCGTGCCCTCCCGACACCCCGAGGGCCGGGCGTGGAGACGGAGGGTGGCCGGGGCTCCGGGCAGGTCTTGCGGGGTGCGCCGCGTGTCGCATCGGGCATCCCGGGGTAGACGGTCACGGGACGCCCTGCCACGAGCCGCACCCGTGCGGACGAGAGGAGCCACGATGGTCGACCTGAGCGACGCCCACCTGCGGGAGGCGCACCCCCGCCCGACCGCCGGCATCGACGGCACGCCGACCGTGCTCGAGGTGGTGACCGACCTGCTCGCCTCGGTCGAGCGCCACGAGCCGGAGGGGAGCAGCGCCCGCCACCTCCTCGGTGCCCTCATGGCGCACGGCGTGGACCTCGTGCGGGGCGCCGAGTGGTGCAGCATCACGCTCATGCGCTCCGGCTCGCTGCGCACCCTCGCGACGTCGCACGACGAGGCCCTGCACGCCGACGAGGTGCAGTACGAGATCGGCTCCGGGCCCTGCATCGACGCCGTGGTCCGGGACCACGTGTTCGTCACCGGGCGGGTCGAGGAGGACGAGCGCTGGCCCGCGTACGGCCGACGGGTGCACGACGACGTGGGGGTCAGCAGCGTCCTCGCTCAGCGCCTCGTCCTGCCGGACGGCAACGACACGGTGGCCGCCCTCAACCTCTACTCCCGGGAGCGGGATGCCTTCGGCGCACCGTCGATGAGGGAGGCCCTGCTGCTGGCCACGCAGTGCTCACTGCTCGTCGCGGCCCACCTGGCCCACGACCGGGCCGAGAACCTCGCGCGCGCCCTGCAGAGCAGTCGCGAGATCGGCATGGCCATCGGCATCCTCATGGCCCGGCACAACGTGACGCAGGACGCGGCGCTCGGGATGCTGCGGGTGTTCAGCCAGGACGCGAACCGCAAGCTGCGCGACGTCGCCGACGAGGTGGCCGCCACCGGGGAGCTGCCGACCGGTCGACCCCGCTGACCCCTGGGCCCGACCGGGTTTCGGCGCCCCACAACACGGGCAGTCCACTGGCAGGGTGGTCACCCCGGACGTCAAGCAGCCGGCCTCGGGGGTGGCCATCCGCCTCGCGCGGCGCAGGCCGGTCGGTGGTGGCCGGGCACCGTCATCCGCCAGACGTGCCGCGCGTGCGGTCGGTGTCGGCCGACACCACGTAGCCCGTCCCCTCGCTGATGCCGGCCGCGGCCGCCTCGCGCCACCGCGGCGGCGGCATGTCGACGAAGCCCTCGGAGGCGAGGGTGCGGTCCAGCTCCGGGTAGACGTCGTGCTCCGGCGTGCCCTCGAGGCGCGCGGTCAGCTCGTCGAGCAACCGCTGCAGGGTCGCCTCCCGGGTCATCCGGTCGACGACTTCCCCGGCGTCGGGGTCCTCGTAGGTCGATCCCTGCTCGCTGCCCATCGCTCACTCCTCGCTCGGGACGGTCCCGGGACGGGGCCGGCGTGCCTCGTCCCCTACCCCGGCATCCCGCCGCACAACCCCGGTCGTCACCGGGGCGGGAGCTGCCCGGTGTGGACCACGTCCTCGGCGACCTCGCGCAGCTTGCGGTTCGTCGTCGAGCTGGCCGCCCGGAGCAGCCGGAAGGCCTCGTCGGGGTCGAGCCGCAGGGTCGCCACCAGCACCCCGATGGCGGTGCCGATGGTGCGGTTGGTCCGCAGGGCCACCTCGAGGTGCTCGGCCCGTCGGTGTTCCTCGCCCCGCGCCCGGACGTCAGTCAGGAGGGCGGTGAGCTGGCGCGCGAGCAGCGTGACGAAGCTCCGGTACGCGTCGTCGTCGGGACGGTAGGGGGTGCGCGCGAGGGAGAGCACGCCGAGGAGCGGCCCGCCGCGCGACCCCAGGGGCACGTGGACGAGGTCCCTGGGCGTCACGGGGCCGAGCGGGCCAGGCCGCGCCCGCAGCTCGCCGTCGACCGTGCGCACCGCGACCAGCCGGCGGGTGGCTGCGGCCCGCCACACCGGATGGTCGGCGTCGGCAGGCACCCGGTGCGGGAGGGCGGTGGAACCGTCGAGCAGCCCCTCGTCCACGTGCCGCACGAGGTCCCCGGCGTCGTCCGGGAGGTAGACGGCCGCACAGGGAACGGCCCGGCGGTCGCCCACGAGGACCGGGCCGACCCGACGGGCGGCCGCCTCGGCGGAGTCGACGTCCGCGCTCGAGAGCACCGCCAGGCCCCGCACCGCCGCCAGGCGGTAGCCCTCGACCACCGTCGCCGTGACCTCGGTCGTCGCGACGAAGACCCCGAGGACCTGACCGTCGCCCGAGCGCACGGGGCTGAAGGAGTAGCGCCAGTACGTCTCCTCGAGGTACCCGTGCCGGTCGAGGAAGAGCAGCAGCGCCTCCTCGTGGTCGGACTCCCCCCGCCCGACGACCCGGGCCACCCGCGGCCCGAGCTCGGGCCAGGCCTCGGGCCAGCACTCAGCGGCCGGCTGACCCATCGCCCGAGGGTGCTTCGTGCCGCAGAGGGGGCGATAGGCGTCGTTGTAGACCTGCACGAGCTCCTCCCCCCACCACAGCAGCATGGGGATGGCCGCCGGCATCACCGTGCGGATGGCCGCGGTCAGCTCGGGGGCCCAGCCCGACGGGTCGCCGAGGGGCGTGGCGGCCCAGTCCGTGCTGCGGGCCAGGGCCGAGGTCTCGTCGGCGCCGGGGAACAGCGCGCGCAGGTCGGTGGGGTCGGTGGGGTCGGTGGTCGCGCTCGGGGTCGCGTCGGTGCTCGGCCCGGAGGGGGTCATCGGTGTCCTGTGCGGTGAGGGGCGCGCTGGGCCGTGGTTGGACCCGCGCACCTCCGGGCGCCACCCTAGCGAGCGCCACCGACGGCGAGCGCCGTCCCGTCGGCACTGTCGAACCCTCCCCCGGCCCCCACCTCAGACGAGCAGGTGGAGGGGGACCGGAGTCGCCAGCTGCTCCCACGACCGCACCAGTGCGGAGGCCGCCCCGAGCCGGCGCACCCGTGCGTGCACCGAGGACGGAAGGGCCGCGGGCGGGGGGAGCCGGGTGGAGGGGCACCGGCACTCGCGGCGGGCCTGCGACCAGTGCACGGCCGGCGCGACGCCCGGCGTGAACGACAGCTCCGCGCGCAGCATGCCGACGAGCAGGCCGCAGGAGCGGCACGAGGCCGAGCCCACGTCGCTCAGCCGGGCGGGGGTCATCACGCCACCGTGACGTCGAGGGCGCCCCGCAGCTCGGCGAGGATGCGCGAGAGGATCCGGGACACCTGCATCTGGCTGACCCCGACGACCGCACCGATCTCGGCCTGGGTGCGCTCCTCGACGAACCGCAGGCGCACGACGGCGCGGTCGCGACGGCCGAGCCGGGCGACCGCGGCGCGCAGGTCGGTGTGCAGCTCGGTGCGGGCGAAGGCGTCGAGGTCGTCGGCCAGCCGGTCCGCCTCGGTGCCGCCGGTGGACACGGGTGCGTCGAGCGAGGAGGGCCGGAAACCGCTGCCGGACAAGCGTGCCGAGCGAACCTCGGCCGAGTCGCAGCGCAGGACCCGGGCGACCTCGCCCACCGTGGCGTCGCGTCCGTGAACGTGGCGGAGGGCCTCCTCGGCGGCCGCGACCTCGGCGCGGAGCTCCTGGAGGCGTCGGGGCGGACGGACGACCCACCCGCAGTCGCGGAAGTGCCGCTTCAGCTCGCCGGTGATCGTCGGGACGGCGAAGGCCGCGAAGCCGGGCCCGCTCCCGGGGCGGTAGCGGTTGACGGCCAGGACGAGCGCGGTGCGGGCGACCTGCTCGAGGTCCTCGCGTTCGACACCCCGGCCGCAGTACCGGTGGGCCAGGCGGTCGGCGAGGGCGAGGTGCGCGTGCACCACCTCACCGCAGAGGCGACGGCGCTCGTCGGGGTCGGACGTCGAGCGGAGAGCACCGAGGAGGTGCTCGACGTCGGGGTGGCCGGCGCTGCGGCCGGCGTTGGTCGACGGGACGGCGGGAGTGGGGAGGGGTCGAGCGGACATGGCAGGGCTCCATCACTGGTGACGGGGGGCGCACTGCTGGACCCGGGCGGAGGCCGCGGCTTGACCACCTCCGACGATGGCACAGCTGCGGGTCGAACGGGGGTCTAGGTCCCTGCGACCCGGCGCGAGATCGCGCGTCAGTGGTGCACGCGGCGGCGGCGCAGCTGGGCGAGGAGGTCCTCCTCGCGCCCGGCGAGCCGGAGCAGCTCCTGCTGCACCGTGCTGGTCTCCCGGGCCCCCGTCCGGGTGGCCCTGAGGTAGTACTTGCGGTCCTCGATCTCCGCGAGCTCCTGGATGAGCCTGCGCGTCGACGTGTCGTTGGCTGGAGTCATGACGACCTCCTCGATCGCACCTCGCGGTGCTCGGACCCCGCACTGTTGGAGGTGCCTTCCATCATCCGCGCCGCGCCCGGTGTGTCAACCGGAGTGGGTCCGGGGTCACCCCTCCCCGGAGCCGTCCCCGGCACGGTGGAGGTCGTCCCACTGCTGCTCGTCGGCCCACTGCGCGTCGCACTCGAGGCACCGGAACGCCCGTCGCGTCCTCGCCTCCTCGGAGGGCGCATGGGGGCGGGGAAGCGCGATGGTCGTGATCTTCCGGTGCCCGCAGGCCGGGCAGCTCGACACCCGTTCGTCCATCGCGTCATGATGCCACCGGGGGCCCGGTTCCGCGCCTGCTGGAGCTCGTGCGGCGGAGGGTGCATCGACGGTGGTCCTCGGGGGTACGGACCGCGGGTGACACCATCGACGTCCCCAGGGCGCCGCGTCGGCGTGCTGTCCGCGGAGCAGGACGGCGAGCGGCTGCGGGCGCGGCTGACGGCCGCCCTCGCGGCCACCCGGCGACCGTCCGCGACCCGCCGCGTCGTGGTCTCGCTCCCCTCGCACAGCATGCCGCAGCGCCTGCTGGACCACCACGCGTCGCACCTCGCCCGCCTGGAGCACCGCGCGCTGCTCGACGGGCTGCGGGTCGCGCACGACCCGGGTGCGGACGTCGTCGTCGTCACGCACGTCCCTCCCCCGGCGGCGGTGCTCGACTACTACGCCCGCCTCGCGCTGCCGCACGCCCCGGAGGACGCGCGCCGCCGGGTCCACTGCCTCGTCGTGCCGGACGACGCGGCCCGGGGCATCGCCGCGAAGCTGCTCGACCGCCCCGACCTGCTGGAGCGCCTGGCCCACCTGGTGGGCGACGCACCGGCGGTCGTCGAGCCGTGGAACGTGACCGCGGACGAGGAGGCCGTCGCGCTGGCCCTCGGCGCACCCCTCAACGGCGGGCCGGCCGCCCTCTGGCCGCACGGCTTCAAGGGCGCGTCCCGGCGGCTGTTCCGGCGGGCGGGTGTCCCGGTACCCGCCGGCGTCGAGGACGTCCACGACGCTGCCGAGGTCGCGGCCGCCGTCGACGTCATCCGCCGCGACCGGCCGTCCCTCGACCACGTGGTCGTCAAGCTGGACAACTCCGGTGCCGCCGAGGGCAACTGGATGATGCCGACGCGCGGCGACGACGGCCGGGCGCTCGGGGCGCACGAGCTGGCGGAGCTCGTGTCCGCCCGGGCGCCGGGGTGGTTCCTCGCCGACCTGTCCGCCGGCGGGGTCGTCGAGGAGCTGGTGGCCGGTGACGTCGTCACCAGCCCCAGCGTCCAGCTGGAGATCGCACCCGAAGGCGATGTCACCGTCCTCGCGACCCACGAGCAGGTCCTCGGCGGCGACAGCGGGCAGGTCTTCCTCGGCAGCCGCTTCCCGGCCGACGACGCCTACGCGACGGTGCTCGCCGACCACGCCGCGTCCGTCGGGCGGGTGCTGGCGGGCCTGGGGGCCGTCGGATGGGTGTCCGTCGACTTCGTCGCCCGGCGCCACGGCGACGCCTGGGACCTGGCGGCGGTCGACCTCAACCTGCGCAAGGGCGGCACGACCCACTCCCTCACCGCCCTGGAGCACCTCGTGCCGGGCGGCTACGACGTGGCCGCGAACGCCTGGACCGCCCGCCTCGACGGCGCGGCCCGCTGCTACCGCTCGAGCGACGCCGTCGTCGTCCCCGGTGGGCCGGGCCTCGACGCGGCCTCGGTCGTCGCGGCGGTGTCGGCGGCCGGGCTGGAGCTGGACCCCGCCCGGGGGGTCGGCGTCGTCCTCCACATGTTCCCCTCGCTCGTGCGCGAGGGGACGGTCGGCGCCACCGCCGTCGGACGCTCCGCGGACGAGGCCGAACGGCTGTTCGCCGCCGTCCCGGCCGCCCTCGCCGGCGCCTGAGGAGCCTTTCCGGCGCGACAGCCGCTGCTCAGGCCGCGCGCCCGTGGTGGACGTCGCCCTCCGACGAGTCGTCGGGTGGGCCACCCGGTGGGTCGGGGGGCGGGTTGCGGGGGAAGAGGCCGGCGGCCCGCAGACCCACGGGGGCGAGGAACCAGAGGACGGCGAGCGTCACGACGACCAGGCCGCCGGCGACGTAGGCCTCCCGCCTGCCCAGCACGAGGTCGACGACGAGGAAGGCGACACCGGTGACGGTCAGGAGCAGGGTCGTCAGCCCGGCCTGCGCGAACCGGTTGGCGGACTCGACGAGCAGCTCGCGCCGCCGCTCGCGGAACAGGACGCGGTGGTGCGCGACGGGCGCGACGACGAGGCCCGTCGTGAGCACCGCTCCCCCGAGCACGCCCAGGTAGACCGCCCGCTGGGTGCCGGTCAGGTTCGGGAAGCGGTTCGAGAAGGGAACGGTCAGCAGGAAGCCGGTGAGGATCTGCACACCCGTCTGGACGACCCGGAGCTCCTGCATCAGCTCGTCCCAGTTGCGGGTCAGGGTGCGGCGCGACGGACGCCGTCGTTCGGGACCTGGCACTGCGACCTCCTCGTGGACACGTCGTGGCGATGGCCCCGCGCTGCTGGAGGTGCTGTCCATGGTCCGCCCCGGGCCGGATCCGTTCAAGGTCTCCCGGGAGGCGACTCAGGCGCGCGACGGGCTGCTGGACGTCGCCGACCACGTCCACGGGAGCCTGTCGGTCCCGACGCTCTACCACGGCACCGACGAGGTCCACGCCCGCTGACGTCCTCCGTGACGGACACACTCGGTCGCTGACGCCACGACGAGTCGACGCGGGCGGAGTCGTCCCCGCGGGATGGAGCTGACGGGGGGACTCGAACCCCCAACCCCCTGTTTACAAGGCTGGCCAGCGCCGATTCGCAGGCGTCTGACCTGCGTAAACACACTGTAGGCCGTGCCGCGCGAACCTGCGTGCGATACGAACGTCATGACATGGCGTGGCCAGTCCGCCTCGGCGCAGTCCGGTGAGGTGGCCTTGAGGGTTGCGCCCGGAGACGGAGATTCGGTCACAGCCTCCCAGAGCGGGACACCTGCGGGGAAGCCACGCGACCGGCCTGGCCCTCCCGGCGCGGCCCGGCGTCACCTGACGGAAGCACGGAGTGCCGCATTGTTCGACCAGCGCGAAGGCCGTTGCCGATGACCACGACCTCCGCGAGCTCATGGACGAGCACGACCTGGGCGAGGCTGAGGACACCGAGCAAGGCCAGAGGCATGAGGACCACGATGATCGCCAGGGCGAGGGCGATGTTCTGGGTCATGATGCCCCTGCCGCGACGCGCGTGTTCGAGGGCCAGGGGGATGAGCCGCAGGTCCTGTCCGGTGAACGCGACGTCGGCCGACTCGATGGCGGCCGCCGAGCCACGCACGCCCATGGCGATGCCGACAGTGGCAGCCGCCAGGGCCGGAGCGTCATTGATGCCGTCACCGATCATCGCCACCGGGGACCTGGATCGGAGCGACTCGATGGCGGAGGCCTTGTCGGCTGGGAGCTGCTCTGCCCGGACGTCGTCGATGCCGACGCGCGCGGCCAGGGCGTGGGCGGTGCGGGCGTTGTCTCCGGTCAGCATCACGGCGCCGATTCCAGCCGCCGCGAGCTGGGCCACAGCGAAGGGTGCGTCCGGCGTCAGCTCGTCGCGGATCCCGATGACACCGGCGACCACGCCGTCGACGTCCACGACGACGATGCTCATGCCTTCGCCGGCCATCCGGTCAGCGTCCCCAGCAAGTGACCTCGGATCGACCCAACGGGTGCTCCCGACCCGGACCGAGCGGCTACCGACCTTTCCGGTGATCCCGTTCCCGGGGTGCTCGGTCACGTCCTCGGCGGACGGGAACGATGGGGCGGCCTCGACGAGAGCATGCGCGAGGGGGTGCGTGCTCGAGGCCTCCAGGGCGGCGGCGAGCTGGACCACCTCGTCCTCGGTGTACGGCGGAAGGGGCCGAACCTCGACCACCTGGGGCTGGTTGCGCGTCAAGGTGCCGGTCTTGTCGAAGGCAACCGTCCGAATGGTGCCGAGCTGCTCGAAGGACTCGCCGGACTTGATGACGATGCCGTAGCGACTCGCAGCACCGATGGCGGACACCACCGTCACCGGCACGGCGATCGCCATCGCGCACGGCGACGCCGCGACCAGGACCACCAACGCCCGCTCGAACCAGGTCGAGGTGTCGCCGACCAGAACGCCGTACAGGGCGACCAGCGCTGAACTGGCGAGGACGAGTGGCACGAGGGGACGCGCGATGCGGTCGGCAAGCCGCGCGCGCTCCCCCTTGCGGGCGTGCGCCTCTTGCACCAGGCGGACGATGGTGGTCAGCGAGTTGTCGTTGCCGTCTGCGGTCGCACGCAGCCGCAGCCGGCCCCCGCCGTTGACCGACCCCGCCAACGCTTCGGTCCCGGGCCCGACCTCCACCGGGATCGACTCTCCGGTCACGGCGGAGGTGTCCAGGCTGGACAGGCCGTCGACGACGGTGGCGTCCGTCGACAGACGATCCCCGGCAGCGAGAACCAGCACGTCACCGCAGCGGACCTCCGACGCCGGGACTGACGACTCGAGGCCGTCGCGCACGACTCGGACTGTCTGAGGGATCAACGCCAGGAGGGCCGTCAGGCCGTGCTTGGCCTTGTCCATCGCCCGGTCCTCAAGGGCCTCCGCAATCGAGAACAGGAACGCGAGTGCGGCCGCCTCGGCGACCTGCCCGAGAGCGACCGCTCCCACGGCGGCGATGGTCATCAGCAGCCCGACGCCCAAACGTCCGGAGAGCAGCCGACGAAGGGCGCCCGGAACGAACGTCCACGCGCCCGCCGCCAGGGCGATGACGAACGCGCCGAGGGCCACCTGCTCCGATGCCTCCGACCACTGCACGCCGTAGCCGATCGCGACGAACACACCGGAAACCACGGGCAGGAGCAGCGCCCGGTCACGCCACCAAGGCGCGAAGTCCGCCACCTCCGGCGGCGTGGGGATCCCGGGGGAAGAGCCAGCAATCGCGCCGACGACGCGGGGCTGGGCCTCCGGCAGGGGCTGCCGGCCCAGCCGGATCGGCTCGTCGCCGCCGCAGCACTCCTTGCTCATGCGCCCGCGCCCGTCATGGCTGCGCTGCGCGAGCAGCACGGTCCGGCGTCACACCCGTCGTCGACACAGGGCGCACCCTCGTCAACCGCGATGACGACCCGCACGAGCTGCTCGATGGCCCGGGTCAGGTGGGGATCGGCGATCTCGTACCTCACCTGCCGCCCCTGCGGCTCCGCGACCACCAAACCGCACCCGCGCAGACAGGCCAGGTGGTTCGACACGTTCGACCTGGTCAGACCCAGGCACCGAGCCAGAGCCGCGGGGTACGTAGGGCCCTCGAGGAGCTCGATGAGAATGCGCATGCGCGTCGGATCTGACAGCGCCCGGCCCAGTCGCCCGAACACATCGGCCCGCTGTGAACTGTTCAGCATGCGCTGACCATACAGCGGAGAGTGACATGTCCGCTAGCTCGGCTGGACAGGAACCTGGCGCGGCAGGATGGCCAGGGCAGCCTCAGGTGCCTGCGTCAGCCCGGCCCGTGGCACGCCTTCGGGTCGCATGGCGTCGTGCGGTCAGGCGCCCCAGATGTTCGCCAGCGCCCCCGTGACGAGGATGACGACGCCGCCGGTCCACGCGATGCCGATGAGCACGGCGTTCCGCCCCATCGAGCGCAGGAGGCGTCCGGTCGGCGCCAGGACGGAGATGGCGGCCATGGCCGCGACAGGGACGCAAGCCCACACGAGCATGCAGTAGGGACAGAGGGCGCCGATGACGAACACGCTCTGAAAGATCAGCCAGTGGACGAAGGCCCACCCCAGGAGCGACCCCCCGGCGAGGGCGGCCCAAAACCAGGTCCTCATCCTGGCCCCCGCGAGAACGGCGGCCCCCACCGCGGCGACCACGGGAAACGCCGCCAAGCCGATGACAGGGTTGGGAAAGCCGAAGACCTCCGCCTGAGGGCTGCTCATCACCGCACCACAGTTGACGGTGGCGTTGACGGTGCAGCTGGGCACGTAGAACGGGTTCGCCAGGAGCAAGAACTTCTCCACGACGAGGACGGCCGCCGCCAGAGTGCCCAGCAGGCCGCTGAGCAGAAGGGCGAATGCGGCCGCCCGGGAGGGGAGGAGGGTGCGGTCCTGGACGGAGGAGCCGGTGAACGAACCGCCGCTCTCGGTCGTCACCTCGCGATGGCCGCGTCGAGCAGCTGGCGCAGGCCTTCTTCGCTGTTGGGCTGGATCATCTGGCCGTCAAGGAAGAAGGTCGGCGTGCCCTGGACCCCCAGAGCCAGCCCGTCCTGCCGGTCCTTCTCGACCCGCGCCTTGACGTCGGCGGAGGAGACGTCGGAGTCGAAGCGACTCAGATCGAGACCGAGGTCCTCGGCGAAGGTCCGGAACAGGGGTGCCTGCGAGGACTCCTGCTCGCCCCACTCAGCCTGCGTTTCGTACATGCGCGAGTACATCTCCTCCAACTTGCCCTGCCGGGCTGCGGCCTCGACAGCCACGGCGGCATTCATCGCATTCGCGTGGCTGTCGATCGGGAAGTATCGGATGACGAACTCGACCCGGCCCTCGTAGTCCTTGCGGAGCTTCTCGACCAGCGGGTAGGCCGCACGACACGCTTCGCATTCCAGGTCCAAGAACTCGACGAAGACGGGGCTTCCCGCCGGCGCCTTCGAGAGCCGGTGGCTGTCCTCGCGCACCACGAGCTCGGGCGCGGCCGGTGAGCTGGCTTCGGCTTGAGGACGCGCCTCGGGGGCGCTGGGGCGGGCGATGGCGGTCAAGATGGCCACCACGGCGATGACGACGGCGACGACAACGCCTGACGCGATGGCTCGGCGGTTCATTCAGTTCCCAATCGGACGGTGCGGCGGAGGGACGCCCAACCGTAACATCTGATCGCTCGTTCAGAGATCGAGGACGGGTGCGCCCACGAGGACCTCGGAAGGAGAGCGTGAACTGCGAGGTGGAGCATCAACCGATCTGGATGCCCCTACTGCGCAGCCAGGGAATCGGGTTCTGCGGGTTGTCGACCCTCGGGGCAGGGTGGATCTCGACGTGGAGGTGGTTGCCGAACGAGTAGCCGGTGTTGCCGACCTTGCCGACCACGTCACCTGGCATGACCGTGTCTCCGGCTTGGACCAGTCGAGCGCTCATGTGTGCGTACCAGGAGACCGAGCCGTCCCAGTACTGGATCTCGATCTTGTTGCCGAAGCTGGAGTCGACGAACGAGCGCACCACGGTGCCTCGTGACATCGCGTACAGGGGCGTCCCGGCCGGAGCGCCGATGTCCAAGCCGTCGTGGGTCTTGCCCCATCGAGGGCCGAAGTTCGACGTTTGCCGACCCGTACGGATCGCCTTCACCCAGCGCTTGCCCTCCCGCTCGGCCTTGGCCTTTGCGGCCGCTTCGGCCGCGGCCTTTCGTGCGGCCGCGCGGGACGCGCGCTCCTTGGCTTCGGCCCGCCCTTGGAGGGCTGAGCGCTGGGCCGACGCGGCCTGGCGCCTCGAGGCGAGGTCCCCCACCGTCGCACGTTGAGCGACGGCGTCGAGCGTTGCGGCCCGGGCCTCGCCTTCGGTGAAGTCCAGTCGCATGGCGGTGGTCGAGTCGGCGACGGTCGCACCTGTGGCCGTGACGACCAGGGCGGCGGCGGTGACGGTCGGCAGCACAAAACTCGTGGACATCGAGCGGCGTTGGCGCGCACCTCCACGCGAGACGCGGTGACGTCCGGCAGAGTGGCGCCCGCGGTATCGCGAACTCACGGGGCAGAGGACCTTCGAGGGAGGGCGGGGCCTCCACACCATAGCGTGACCGTTTCGTAATCAAAAGATGGGGCTGGGCGGAGCACGACCTGCCCCGCCGACGACCCAGCACGCGGGGCCAGCCACCTGACGGAGACGCGTGACGGCGTTCGATGCGCGCGGCGGTCGGGCGGTCGTCTGCCCGCTCGCACGACACTCGCCTGGCTGGTCCCACGACAGCCCCTTGCTGATGCAGGACAAGACCGTGCCGCAGCGCGAATTGACATCCAGGAGCGGTGCGCCCACGCTAACGTCTGATCGTTCGTTCAGAGATGGAGGATGTTGTGCCTGAGATCATCGGTCTCGACGGGTGCACCGTCGACTGCGTACACCCGGAGAAGGTGGCCTTGGTCGTCGCGAGCGCGCCGGACCCGGACGAGCTGTCGGTTGTCACCCAGGTCTTCAAGCTCCTCGGCGACCCGACGCGCGCACGACTGCTCTACGCCCTCCTCGAGGCGGGCGAGCTGTGCGTCTGCGACCTCGCGGCGTCGACAGGTACCGCCGAGTCGACCGTGAGCCAGGCGCTCCGCATGCTGCGGGCGTCAGGGGTCGTGACAGGTCGGCGTGAGGGGCGCAACGTCTTCTACCGGCTGTCCGACGGACACGTGCGGATGCTGCTCGACGTCACTCGCGAGCATGTCGTCCACACGACGTCGGTCGGGTCGTCGGAGCGCCAGGGGGCGGTTCGATGAGTGGCGGACATTCGCACGGGCCCGGCGCCACGGCAGGTGGCCGTCACCGGTGGCGCCTCGCGGTGGCCTTCGGCCTGGTGGCCTCGTTCTTCGGAGTCGAGCTCGCGGCCGGAATCATCTCGCAGTCACTCGCCCTGCTCTCCGACGCCGGGCACATGGCCGCGGACGTGGTGACGCTGGGAGCCGCCCTGGTGGCGACGCGCATCGCGACGCGACCCGACACCACCGGCCGTCGGACCTTCGGCTCCTACCGAGCGGAGATCTTCGCCTCCGGGTTCGCGGTTCTCGTCATGGTGGGAGTCTCGGTCTACATCGTCATCGAGGCGATCGGGCGCATCGGGTCCTCCCCGGAGGTCGGCTCGACCGCCATGTTCGTCGTCGGCGGGATCGGCCTGCTGATCAACGTCATCGCCCTGCTCCTCCTGCGTGGGGGCGCCGGCGAGAGCCTCAACGTCAAGGGCGCGTACCTGGAGGTGGTCGCGGACACGGTCGGGTCCGTCGGCGTCATCCTCGCCGCGATTCTGGTCACCACCACGGGTTCTGCCGTGTGGGACACCGTCATCGCTCTCGCGATCGGCGCGTTCGTCCTGATCCGGGCCCTCAGGCTCGGCCGAGAGGTCCTTGCGGTTCTGGGTCAGCACGCTCCGGCAGACGTGGAGCCCGTGGAGGTCCTGCAAGCCCTCGAGGCGGTCGACGGCGTCACGGAGGTCCATGACCTGCACGTGTGGACGCTCACCTCCGGAATGGACGTTGCCACCGCACACCTCGTGGCTCGCGAGGACTCCGCAGATCGCGTGCTCACTGATGCGTCAGCCGCCCTTCGCGAGCGGTTCGGGATCGCGCACGCCACGCTTCAGGTCGAGACCAGCGAAAACAAGCACTGCCAGAACGTCGACTGGTGATCCGGCGTCGATGAGCCTTCACGCGGCCCCTGCCGGCTTCGACGGGCCGGTTCGGCTGCCGACCGAACCCCCCACCTGGTCGAGCTTCTTGGTGCCCGACCTGCAGCCCGTTCCCGTCCTGCCGGTCCTCGGACTGGTCCTGGCGGCGGCGTACGTCGCCGGAGTCGCTCGACTTCGGTGGGGTGGTCGGCGGTGGCCGTGGTGGCAGACCCTATTGTTCTTGAGCGGCTGCCTCCTCCTGGTGCTCATCACGGGCACCAGAGCCGAGGCCTACGGGTTCGAGATGTTCTCCGTGTTCATGTTCCAGCAGCTGACGCTCATGATCGCGATCCCGCCGCTCCTGATCCTCGGCCGTCCCGGGACGCTGTTCCTCCGGGCGGTGCCACACCGAGGAATCGGCAGCCACGTCCTCAGAGCCGGGCTCTGGGGCCTTCGGAGCGCCGCGGGCCGGGTCGTGCTGCACCCTGCCGTCACCGTGCCGCTGTTCTTGCTGGCGTTCTACGGGCTGTACTTCGGGCCGGCGGCCGACCTGCTCCTCGCCTCGTGGGCCGGGCACCTCTCACTGGAGGTGGCGTTCCTCGCCATAGGGGTCCTCTTCACCGCACCCGTGCTGTCCAGCGACCCTCTACCTCGCCGGCACGGTCATGGACTCCAGATCGGCGAGATGTTCGTCGAGATGGCCGTGCACGCCTTCTTCGGGGTCATCGTCATCATGGCGGTCGCGCCGATGGTGCCGGCGTTCACCCACCCCCCGCTCTCGTGGGGCATCGACGTGATGGGCGATCAGGCCGTGGCCGGCGCCTTGGCCTGGTCCTACGGCGAGCTCCCCGCTCTCGTCGTCCTCCTCATCGTGCTTCGCCGCTGGTTCCGCAGCGACTCGCGAGCGGCCCGCGCCAAGGACCTCCAGATCGACCGGGACGGAAACCCCGACCTGGACGCCTACAACGACTACCTGCGCGGCCTGTCCAGCCGTTCCGAAGGGCTCTGACCCACACCGAGGCCCGCGGTCACTGCCGCCAGCTCCTCGACCATGGCCGTGTCGTCATCCTTGGCCAGCCCACCGATCTCGACCCTGACGGTGTCGGGAGCCTGGCCGGGTGAGCAGCGGACGAACACGCGCCGCCGCGGGACCACCATCGACAACACCAGCCCGCTGAGGGCCACCAACGCGGACACCAAGGTCACGATCTTGCCGGGATCGGTCCTGATGGAGAACCCCGCGAAGCGCTTCACCCCGTCGAACGCGATGGAGCCTCGCCCATCGGGTAGCTCGAACACCTCCCCCGGACGCAGCAGGATTCGAAGCTGGTCCCTGCCGTCCTTTCCCGGCACCGGCTTCATCGTCGCCGTGTCGAGGGTGTAGACGGACTGGGGGCGCCCACCAGTGAAGAGATCACCCTCGAACGCGGTCAGGGCCAGCTGTGGGTCCAAGAGGTCGGGGAAGATCGAAACCGGACCGGTGGCAGGGTCGATCTGTCCGGTGGGCAGGAAGAAGCCCGCGAAACCGAGCTGTTTCGGGGAGGCGCCGGCCACCTTGACCGCGCCCACCGAGGTGTAGTTGTTGTCCTGCGCGAGAAACGGAGTGGCGTCGGAGTACAGGACGGCGCCCGCTGCGTCGCGCACCGTGATGACCGGCGCGTACCCGTTGCCCAGGAGGTACACCGTTCCGCCCCCCGTTTCGAGGGGGCCGTTGACCCTCACCGTGCGCGACGCGCTGGTCCCGTCAGGTGCCACGAACGTCGTGGCAGCCTCGAAGTCCCGCGGAGCCCCGAACTGGCCACGGCCAGTGGTCTCGCGTTCGAACTCGGCGGTGAACCGGTCCAAGGTCAGCGACCACGGTTCCAGCGCGTTGACGTCCATCCAGGCGCCGGGTTTGAAGGTGTCATACCGGGACAAGGTGTTCGCAAATGTCTTGCCCTCGGGCAGGATCACGTCACCGCGCCATCCCAGGAGCTGAGCGGCAGCCATGCCGACGAGGACCCCGACCAGGGCCACGTGGAAGGCGAGGTTCCCTACTTCTCGCAAGTAGCCCTTCTCGGACGAGAGCGAGACGCCATCGTGGGCGTGCACTCGGTACCGGCGGCCGCGCAGGACCGTGCGCGCCAGACCCAACGCCTCGTCCACGTCGCCGTCGACGACCACCTGGGTATGCGTGGAGAGCCGGTCCAGACGGCGGGGAACACGCGGCGGCTTCGCCCGCAGCTGACGGACCAGCAGCCGCGTTCGGGGGACGACGCAGCCGGCCAGTGAGGTGAAGAGCAGCAGATAGATGGCTGCGAACCACGGCGAGGAGTAGACGTCGAAGACACCCAGCGAGTCCAGGACCTTGCCCGCCCTCGGGTTGTCCGCGATCCACCGTGCCGCGCGCGAGGCATCGATGTTTCGCTGAGGGAATGTCGACCCCGGCACTGCGGCCACGGACAGCAGGAGGAGGAGCAGGAGCGCGGTACGCATACTGGTGAGCTGTCGCCAGGCCCACCGGGCCCAGACCACCCCGGCGAGACGCGGGGTGGCGGGCATGTCACCGGGCTCGGAGGAGCGCTTCGCGGGCTCGCCCATCAGTCAAACACCTGGGGAGGGTTCACTCGGCGACGGCGTCGTCGATGAGCGCCGTGAGCGTCGACACGTCCACGGGGCCATTGACCCGAGAGGCAATCCGGCCTCGACGGTCGAGAACCAGGGTGGTGGGCACAGTCGGCGCCTTTCCCTGCAGTGCCAGGATCAACGTCCCTGACTCGTCACTGAGGCTTGGGTACGTCAGGCCCATCCTCTTCATGAACGCGAGTCCGCGTGCGGGGTCCTCTCGGAAGTCGATACCCATGAAGATCACTGGCAGAGAACGCTTTTCGACGCCCTCCCATACGTCCTGCAGATGCGGGGCCTCGGCGACGCACGGGGCGCACCAGGAGCCCCAGACGTTGATGACCACGATGCTGCCGATGGCGCTGGAGCTCGCCCACTGCCCTCCGTCGAGCAACGCCCCCCGCAGCGAGACGGGCTCGCTCCTGTCGGCGGGCGCGATCTTCTCGACGGTGCCGTCACCGGAGATGTAGCCCTTCTGGTCCCCCGCCTTCGCCTGGGCCGCCAACGATCCCGGGTCATCGCCGCACCCGGCCAGCGCGAGCGCCCCCACGGCCAGAGCCCCGGCGAGCGCACCACGTCGGTGGACGTCCGCACCTGTCGTGCGACGCGGGGGCGTGCGGAGCATCGGGCAGTCCCTTTCGTCCGAGAGTCCCCAGAGGCTAACACCTGACCGAACAGTCAGATGGCTCGGCTACGGTGTCCCACGACCCCGCACCCTGATGCCGAGCGATCCCCCACGGCCCGGGTGCAGCCACGCAGGAGGGACGCCGATGACGCCGACAGCAGGCACCCGCGAAGGCCGGCGTTCAGCCGACCCTGAGAAGACGGCCGAGCTGCGACGTCGACCAGCTGGCGTGGGGCGGCGCCCCATGGCGAACCCAGCATCCCTGTCGCGCGGCGACATTCGGATCGGGCCAGAGGTCGGAACGCTGGCGAGCCTGCGGTTGGCGCGCGCGAACGATCTGTGGACATGACCGTTCTCGTCGACTACGTCAGGGCCCTGACGCCGCCGGTCGCCATCGGGTTCGTCTTCTACCGCATCATCCGCTCGATGCTCGAGGCTGATCGGCGCGAACGCCGCGCATTGGCTCGCTGGGAAGCCGAGCAGGGGGCAGACGCGGCGCCGGAACCACCATCAGGCGCGGACGGCACAGCGGACGACGTGAAGTGAGAGCCGTGTGCGCTCGCCTCGGCCTGGCGCCGCTCGCAGGGCTGACCCTTGATGCCGCCTTCCCTGGTCGCGGGCTGTGGTTCGCCGCTCCCCTGGCGCTCGCCGTCCTGTTCCTCTTGTTGACGACCAGCAGCGTCCGGCTCGGGGGCGCGATCGGGTTCCTGTTCGGCTTGGGGTTCTTCGTCCCTCATGTGTCCTGGTCGGGAATCTACGTCGGCGCGCTGCCATGGCTGGCCCTCGCCACCCTGGAAGCCACCTTCGTTGCGGTGTTCGGAGCGGCCACCTCGCTGGCCGGACGATGGCTTGGGCCCAGCGCTCATCTCCTCACCGCACCCCTGCTCTGGGTCGGCGCCGAAGGGCTGCGGTCCCGAACGCCGTTCGGAGGCTTCCCCTGGGGGAGGGTCGCCTTCTCGCAGGTCGACGGGCCGGCCCTGGGTTGGGCGTGGCTCGGTGGCGCTCCCATGGTGACCCTCGTCGTGGCCTTCTCGGGCTCACTGCTCGCCATCGGGACGCGGGGCCTTCTCGTCCGTCGCGGGCAGCGACCGTGGCGACGCCTGGCTCGACTCGCGGCCTCGGTGACCATGGCGGCCGGCGTCCTCGCCGCGGGTGTGCCCCTCCTCGCCACAACGCGAGAATCCGCTGACACATCGGTCAACGTGGCAGCCATCCAGGGGAACGTGGCCCAACCAGGTCTCGACTTCAACGCCGAGCGCCGTGCGGTCCTGCGCAACCACGTCAGCCAGACCCTGCTGTTGGCAGAAGACGTGCGGGAGGGGCGAGAGCGCCGACCCGATGTCGTGCTGTGGCCGGAGAACTCCAGTGACATCGACCCCACCCGAGATGCTCAGGCGGCCTCGGACATCACCCGGGCCACTCGAGCGCTGGGCGTGCCGGTCGTCATCGGTGCAGTCCTGGCCGAGCCCGAGCCTCGGGTCTCCAACGCCACCCTGGTCTGGTCGCCGCTCGGCGCCATCACCGATCGCTACGTCAAGAACCGCCCCGTTCCGTTCGCCGAGTATGTTCCGTTTCGCGGACTGGTCAGGTCCATCACCGCAACGGTCGACCTCGTCAGGAAGGACTTCGCGCCCGGAAGGGGGCCCCACACGGTCGACGCCGGGGCCATCCGTCTCGGTGTCGGCATCTGCTTCGAGGTGGCGTTCGACGACCACCTGCGCTCCGCGGTGGCGGATGGAGCCCAGCTGTTGTTCGTCCCCACGAACAACGCGACCTTCGGTCGGACCGACGAGAGCGTGCAACAGCTGGCCATGTCTCGGCTGCGAGCGGTCGAGCTCGGGCGCTCGGTCGCCCACGTCTCCACCGTCGGGGTGAGTGGCCTGATCCGCCCGGACGGGTCCTTCGCCGCCAAGGGTGGGCACTTCACGGCCGAGCGCCTGACGGCGACTCTCCCGCTCTCGCAGACGAGAACCCCCGCGATGCGGGTCGGAGGGCCGATCGAGGGAGCCATCGCTGCCGCTGGCCTGGGCATACCCGTGCTCGGATTCGCCCGGACTCGGCTGGCACGGCAACGCCCACTGACGAGGGAACAGCTGATGGGTCGTCAGAGCCCCGAGTAGGAGTGCATGCCGACGATGTAGATGTTGACCACCGTGTAGTTGATGATGATGCAGCCGAACCCGGCGAGGGCGATCCAGGCCGCGCTCTGGCGGCGCATGCCGGTGGTCGCGCGGGCGTGGAGGTAGGCGGCGTAGACGGTCCAGATGACGAAGGTCCACACCTCCTTGGGGTCCCACTGCCAGTAGGCGCCCCACGCCTGACGGGCCCAGATGGCACCGGCGATGAGGGTGAAGGTCCACAGCGGGAACGCGACGACGTGGATGGCGTAGGTCAGCCGCTCGAGCGCGCGGGCGTCGGGCAGCCGGTCCATGAACGACACGGGCCGCTCGTCGGCCGCCTCGAGACGTGCCTGGACGAGGTAGATGATCCCGAGCGAGAACCCGATGGTGAACAGCGCGACCGACAGCGTCGCCACGGACACGTGGATCGCCAGCCACACCGAGCGCAGCGACGGCATCAGCTCGGAGGCGTCGGTGTACCAGACGGTGATCGCGAGCCCGAGGGTGAGGAGCACCGGTCCGGTGACGAACAGGCCCAGCCACCGCAGGTCGCGCCGGGTGGACCAGCCGACGTAGGCGAGCAGCGTGAGCATGCAGCCGACGACGGCGAACTCGTACATGTTGCCGAGCGGCCAGCGGTGCACCTCGAGGGTCCGCAGCGCGACGCCCGCGACCGTGAGCAGGGTGCCCAGCAGGGTCAGGCTCCAGGCGATGCCACCGGCCTTGCGCGCGCTGGTCGACTCGGCCTCCGGGGCCTCGGACGTGGTCGGTTCGGCGGCGGGCGCCGTCTCGCCGTCGGAGGTGACGAGCTCACGCTCGACGACCTCGGCCTTCGCCCGCGTGGGGGCGAGGCGGGCGAGGTAGATCGCGCTCATGACCATGGCGAGGGTGAGCACGGCCATCGCCGAGTAGATCGACAGGTTCGAGAGCTGGGCGAGCGTGGTGTCGGTCATCGGATGCCTCCATGGGCACGAAAGGAACGTCGTCAACAGCGTGCGTCCTGACGAGGTCCTCGAAGAGTACAACTTCAGAACGGATGTTCAGATGAACAGGCAAGGACTCTAGGCTGCGCGCATGGGTACTGAGACACGGCAAACCCTGATACGCCCGCTCGGGCTCGCGGTCGGGGTGGGTCTCGTGGCCGCGGTCGCGGCGGCGCTGCTCACCGGCGCGGTCGCCCCGCTCGACCTCGCCGACCCCGGTCCGGTGGTCCGCTGGGGGCTCCCGCTCGTCTCCACGGTGGCCACGCTGGCGTCGAGCGCCACGGTGGGGCTGCTCGGGCTGGCAGCGTTCCTCGTGCCCGAGCGCACGTCCACCGAGCGTCGGGCCGCCGCCACGCGGTTCGCCGCGCGCGCTGCCGCGCTCTGGGCCGTCGCCGCGCTGCTCGAGGTCGTGCTCACCTTCGCGTCACTGGCGGGGACCCCGCTCTCGAGCCCCAGCCTCCCGAGCCAGCTGATCTCGTTCACCTGGGAGCTCGAGACGACCCGCGTCCTCCTCATCTCGGCGCTGGTGGCGGTGGTCGTCGCGGTGGCCGCGGCGTTCACCTCGCGCCGGGCCCCGATGGCGTGGCTGGCCGTCCTCACGCTGTTGGCGGTCGTCATCCTCGCCCTCACCGGGCACGCGGCCGGGTCGGCGAGCCACGAGGACGCGGTCAACTCGCTCGGGGCCCACCTGCTCGGCGTCGTCGTCTGGGTGGGCGGCCTCATCGCGCTGGTGACGATGCGCCGCACCCTCGGCTCCGACCTCGGGGCCACGGTCGCGCGCTACTCGACGGTGGCGCTCTGGTGCTTCGTCGCGGTCACGGTGACCGGCTTGCAGCAGGCGTGGATCCGGCTCGGCTCGTTCGGGGCGGTGGCCACCTCGTACGGCGTGGTCCTCGCCCTCAAGACGGCGGCCCTGGTGGCCTTGGGTGTCCTGGGCTGGCTGAACCGGCGCACCATCGCGACCCGTCTGAGGGTCGACCCCAGCGACGGCCGCGCCCTGTTCCGTCTCGCGTTCGTCGAGGTGGGGCTGATGGGGGCCGCCACCGGTCTGGCGTCGGTGTTGTCCCGCATCCCGCCACCCACCCCGGACGCCGCTCCGGCCCCGAGCCGCATCCTCGAGCTCACCGGCTTCCCCGACCCCGGGCCGATGGCGAGCGCCGACTGGTTCACCGCGTGGCGCTTCGACTGGCTGCTGCTGGCGGTCGCGGTGCTGGCGGTGGGGCTGTACCTCGGGGGCGTCGTGCGGCTGGTACGCCGCGGCGACCACTGGCCGGTCGGTCGCACCATCTGCTGGGTGCTCGGGTGGGCGCTGTTCGTGTGGGCGACGTCCGGGGCACCGGGCATCTGGGGGCGCGTGCTGTTCAGCGTGCACATGGTCATGCACATGGCGGTCGCGATGATCGTGCCGCTGCTGCTCGTCCCCGGGGCGCCGGTGACGCTCGCCCTGCGTACCCTGCGCTCGCGGCCCGACCGCACGTGGGGGCCACGCGAGGTCATCCTCCAGGTCGTGCACTCGCGGGCGATGCAGGTCTTCGCCAACCCCGTCGTCGCCGCCTCGATGTTCTTCTTCAGCCTCGCGATCTTCTACTGGACCGGCCTGTTCGAGCTCTCGCTGACGACCCACACGGGCCACCTGCTGATGCTCGCCCACTTCCTCCTCACGGGGTACCTGTTCACCTGGGTGCTCATCGGGATCGACCCCGGCGTGCCGAAGTGGTCGCCCCTGATGCTGCTCGTCATCCTCTTCGTGACGATCTCGTTCCACGCGTTCTTCGGGGTGTCGCTCACCGGCTCCGAGCAGCTGCTCGCGCCCGACTTCTTCGCGCAGATCAACCTGCCGTGGGGTCCGCTACCGCTCGCCGACCAGCACCGCGCCGGCGAGATCGCGTGGGGTGTCGGGGAGGCGCCGACCCTCGTCCTCGCCGTCATCGTCGCCGTCCAGTGGATGCGCCGCGACGCCACCGAGACGCGTCGCCTCGACCGGCAGGCCGACCGCGACGGCGACGCCGAGCTGCGCGCGTACAACGAGCGCCTGCGCCGCCTCCGCGAGCGGGATCAGATCGACGGATCTGCGTAAGCCGGTCGCTCGGAGGACCCCGATATCACTCGTGGATTCGACGCCGAGCGACGGCGACACCTCCCAGCACCAGTGCGATGACGGCAATGGCAGCCAGTGTCAGCAGCACGATGTCGGGGACGCCCTCATATCGCGATGTCTCGACCGGGGTGTGGCGCACCGAGTTCGAGGGAACCGGTGACACCGGCGGGACTGTCGATGGCGCGGTCGGGCTGGGCGAAGACGCAGGCGATGCCGTAGCGAGCGACGCGAAGGTGCTCGTTCCCGAAATCGGATGACCGTCCGTGCTGACGACCCGGTACGTCACTGTGTAGCGCCCCGGCGCCTGATCCTCCGTCAGAGGCTGACGAACCACGCGACCTTGAACTTCTGGGTCACCCCCGACGATCGACCCCCTGGGTCCGACGACAGTGACCATCACGAAGTCCGCATT
>JAESFK010000424.1_pt1 | contig 22839 bp, 21 predicted proteins | sample 9269391 | NCBI WGS metagenome assembly JAESFK01 (sample SAMN14506231, study PRJNA617097) | algae metagenome | isolation source: Drouetiella hepatica UHER 2000/2452 and co-occurring heterotrophs from... | place: Slovakia: Slovak Paradise National Park, Hrabusice, Kosice Region | collected 2000-01-01
TGAACAGAGGTTCAAAGATTTCCCATTCTGCATCAGTGAGGCTGCTGGAATACGGCATAGTTGCTAGATTAGACGGCTTCAAGCACCTTAAAGCAGAAGCCGGAAGATGTCAAATGGGTTCTATAAAAACACCGCCAAGAACGGCACCGCCAACTACGGCATTCAGCAGCACACGAACCGCGAACTCACCGATAACGGCGGCAATATCCAGTTTCCGCCCAAGAAAACCAACAACTTCAACGACTACAACGCCACCGCCAAAATCAAATTAGTCGATCCTAAACTCGGCGACCTGCAAGACAACGGCGGCGGCATTCCCACCCATGCTTTGCTAAGCGGTAGCCCTGCCATCAACGCTGGGGTAAGCAACAGCGCAGCGACCGACGGGCGAGGCTTTCGGCGGACAGACGGCAAGATCGACAGTGGCGCATTTGAGTTTGGCGCAGTTGGCAGCCCGTCAGGAGGATCTCCAGCTGGATCTCCAGTTAACGATACGCTCACGGGCACATCGAGCAGAGACATTCTCGTGGCGGGTGCAGGGAACGACACACTGACGGGTGGTTTAGCTGCTGATGTGCTGACGGGCAAGGCGGGGGGCGATCGCTTCCTCTACAGCGGCACCACTCAGCTAGAAGCTTTCTCTCAGTCGTTGATCAAAGCCCCCGATCGCCTCACCGACTTCAACGCGGCTCAAAAAGATCGGATTCAGCTCGATTATGATGGCAATTTAGCGATCGCCCAGCGTCCCAAGGCGCTCTTTAATGCCGGGAAAGTAGGGGGGAAAAGCCTCACCAACTCGGCAAAATTGGCTTTTGCCGACAAGAACCAGACCCAAGGCGGCAAGCAAAGTCTACGAGCTAACGAGGCTGTGTTTTTCCGACGGGGCAGCCGTACCTATTTGGCAGTTAACGATAATCTGAAGGGGTTTGGGGGCGATCGCGATCTAGTCCTGGATGTGACGGGTATCCAAATGGCAGGAGGAGACGCAGCCGCGGGAGCGCTAAAAGTGAGAAACTACTTCGCCTAATAGAGCTGCCGCTTTGCCTAATAGAGCTGCCGCCAGTAATTCTTGGGGTAGGGGCTTAGCAATGCTAAGCCCCCACCAAACTAGGCAAATCTCACGGCTCTCACCCTCTCATTAAAGGTAGCTACTCGCCTGTCGGGTAAACATTGTGCAATATTGCCCTCCTGCCTCCATGAGCTGATTATGATTGCCTGATTCGATGATCTTGCCATGCTCTAACACCACAATTCGATCGGCGAGCTTAGCCAGAGCTAGGCGATGGCTAACCACTACCGTCATCCGACCCTGAGCGATCGTCCGAAAAATTCGGTAGATTTCATGCTCATTTTTAGGATCGAGCGCTGCCGTTGGTTCGTCAAACACCAGAAGCTCCACCTGCGACAGCCGCAGGAGGGAACGGGCGATCGCTACTCGCTGCCACTGTCCGCCTGAGAGATCTATGCCCTGTTCGAGCTGTTTGCCTAGCGGTGTTTCTAGACCCTGGCTCAGGTCTGCAACAATTTGATCAATGCCCGCATCTTGCAGCACGGCATGAACGGCAGTATCTTCGTGAACCTTGGGCAAAAATCCCCAGCCCACGTTTTCCCTCAGCGTCGTCGGGAAGCGGGCATAATCTTGCATCACGACTCCAATCCGCGATCGCAGTTCCTCCAGCGAAAGCGATCGCAAATCCTGTCCATTCCAGGAAATGCTTCCCTGCGTTGGGTCATACAAACGGCAGAGGAGTTTTGCCAGCGTGGTTTTACCAGCACCATTTTCGCCCACCAGCGCCACCATTTCTCCAGGGCGAATCGTGAGATTAATCTGATCCAAAATGCGTTTATCGCTGCCGGGATAGGAAAAACAGAGATCTTGCAGATGCACTCCTGGCTGAAGAGACTCAGAGGTTGCAACCTTGGGACGATCGCCACTCCTAAGCTCTGGCTGCAAATCTAGAAGCTGAAAAATTGGGCTAGTGGCAAGCGCCACGTCATAGAGTTCGCCCGTGTTGCCAATCAAAATATAGAGGCTTTGGCGCAGCTGAAGAATAATGCCCGTATACAGCGCCAGATCGCCTAGGGTATAGCTGCCCCGCAACACGCCCAGAACCACATACACGTAGGGCAATGCTGCTCCCAGACCGCCCACCAATGCCCACAGCATCACGGCGATCGCCCCTTCTCGGCGGATGCGCTGCATTTTGTTGAACAGCCTACTGAACAAGCCCCGCCAGCGATCGAGCAGGATGGATTGCAGCGAAAATAGGCGAATCTCCTTGGCGTAGGCTTCCCCAATCAGCAGCTTGCTGTAGATCTCCATCTCGCGGGTCAGACCTGCCTGAGTCGCCTCTGTGCGCCAGCTTTTGCGGTGATGCTTCATTTCCACCAGGATGGAAGGCGCAGAGGAAATTATCAGCAGCAAGGGCACCCACCAGGCGATTGACCAGGACAGCAGCACTGACGGAATCAGCATGAAAACGCCTACCAGGGTTGCCGCCATAATCATAGATAGTCGCTGAAGCCGCTGCACTCCTTTGGTAGTTAGCTCGACTAAGTTCAGAAGTTCAGGAGTTTCAAACAGGGCAATATCATCAAACGTTGCTACTTTCTGCAAAACCTGTCCTTGTACATGTCCCTGAACCCGATCGCGCAGAGAGGCAATCAAGGCAGTGCTGACCGAATCTACTGCATCAACGATCAGGTTGAGCGTTAGGGCGGCAATGACGCTCCACATCAGCTTAGGCTGGGACAGGATGAGGGCGATCGCATCTTGCGTCACGCCCTGCCCCATCAACCGTGAAGCTTCATCAATCACGATTTTGGTCAAAAACAGAGAGACTGCGGGACCTGTGCGTGTGAACAAATTGAGCAGCGCTAAGTTCCGTAATTCTGATGGTGCAGCTTTTACGACCATCCAAAAACTTCGGCGCAACGACTGAAACGTGGTTAAAGGTTGAGGCTGCATATAAGGTGAATGTCCCTGAAACTTCGGTGAAAGCTGCAACCTAGCCGCGTTGAAACGATCGCACAACAAAATGTCCTGAGGAAACAGGATGTTGGACGATGCTTGATAGCAATACCGTAGTCAATACAAGCCGATACAAGTCAATGTAAACAATTCTTGGGGTAGGGGCTTAGCAATGCTAAGCCCCCACAGCGGATCGGTTGTACAGGTTATTTAATCCACGATCATTAGTATGGGCTTAGTACGGACTTAGTAAGGACTTAGTACAGACGGGATCAACAGGAACGAACGCTGGAAATTTCTCAAGTTTATACTACAAGTGTAGTATTTGTCTCGTGGGCGTTGCTGGCTTTAGATACGAATTTTTTTGAAAGGGGCGCTCCGCGCCCCTTTCAAAAAAATTCATACCCAGATTTAGCTCGGAGAAAATCTCAAAGCTCTGCTCCCCTAAAACTCTGTTTGCAAGTTAGTTCTTAGACCTGTGCGATTGAAGATGGGAGGAATGCCTGTAGGCGGCTTTGTAGTTAATGTCGGCGATCCTGTCGGCGATCCTGTCGGCGGCTCGATCGGCAATCCCATAGCCGTCGGTTGCTCAACTGTAGGCTCAGCACCAGAGTAGCTGCTAATTTGCACAAAGCTGGGGGTAAATAGAAATACGCAGGCACCCAAATGCCGCTGATGTCCGTCGATCGCATAGGCTCCACCCGCCACATAGTCAGCGCTACGCTGAGCCTGCTGAGCATCCATGAGAGTCAAGTCGAGAATAACGGACTTGCGTTCGCGGAGGGCGTTAACGGCTTGAGGAACTTCCTGGAACGATCGCGGCTGCATCATCACAACCTCCATTTGACCCGATCCCGGTAAGCCAATGACTTTGGATGATCCGTTAGCTGGGCTGCCAGATCCATAGCGCGATCGCCGTTCTGAACCACTCCCTTCTTGTTCATCCAACGCTTGTGGATCTTCTAGATCATCTTCGTACTCTTCATACTCTTCATCAATTCCAAGTACATCTCGCAAGCGTTGGAAGAAGCTCATGGCGATCTTACCCGCATTAGTTCACTTGTTCTATCTTAGAGTACCTTATCTAGATACGAAAGAGCAAGCCTAATTAGAAGAAGATTAGGAGTAAGCCAGCATATGTAGTAGTCTGACTAGGCTATTTTTTCTCTTCTTCCACCATAGACAGCATTCCTTGAAGGGCTGCCGGAATGCTATGAGGATCCATAAACACTACCTTGCTGCTCTCGCTCTTGCCAATTTCTGTTCCCATATCTAAATAGCTGAGCGCTAGCAAAACCTTGCCTGCTTGGGGTGCATTGGGATCTTCTTTCAATGCCTGATTGACAATTTTAATGGCCTCTGCGGTCGCTTGAGCCTTCAGAACCTGCTGTTGCCGTTCGGCTTGGGCACGCAGCACTAACGCCTTTTGCTCCGCTTCAGCCTGCATGACCACAGATTTTTGGCACGCTTCAGCATCAAGGATTTGGGCATCAGCCTTGCCTCTGGCGCTATTGACTGCCGATTCGCGTTCGCCCTCAGAGGTGAGGATAGCTGCCCGCTTGCGCCGCTCGGCTGACATTTGCAGTTCCATCGACTCCTGCACCGCTTTAGAGGGAATAATGTCGCGTAGCTCTACACGAGTCACTTTCACTCCCCACGGATCGGTAGCGGTATCTAGCTCTCGCAGCAAAATTTCGTTGATTTCAGAACGGGCGGTAAAGGTTTCGTCTAGCTCCAGACTGCCCATCTCAGCCCGAATCTGCGTCATAACTAGATTAGTCATTGCAGATTGCAGGTTCTGAACTTTGTAATAGGCTTTTTCCATATCCACAATTCGCCAGTAGATAATGGCATCTACGGTAATCGCCACGTTGTCGCGGGTAATGCAAGACTGGGGCGGAATGTCTAACACCTTCTCGCGGATGGTTTCTTGGTAGGCGACGCGATCGACAAACGGCATCGTGAAATTGAGTCCGGGCGCCAGCTTGCGGTTATAGCTACCCAGTCGCTCTACTAGAACCTCGTTTCCTTGATTCACAATTTTGACGGAGCCAGCGACTCCTGCACCGCCCAGTGCCATCAAGATTAGCGTAAAAAAAACGTCCATCTAAAAATCTCCTAGCTTATTAATCTGAATCGCTTATTAATTCGGCTTGTTGGTTTAGCTTGTTAATTAAATGAGAGAGCAAGCTCAAAACCGAAGCGCCTGTTCGGGCATGACAATTAGCGTTGTGCCCTGTCGCCGCACCACATAGACCTTCTGGTGAGGAGCGATCGCTATTTCTTCGTCTTCACAGCGCGCCTGCCAAGAGTTGCCCTCATAGATTACTCGCCCGGTTTGTCCTGGCAAAATTTCTGTGAGGGTTTTAGCCTCTTTGGAATCCTCAATCACACGAGATCTTGTTTTGGGAAGAAATCGCTGCAGCAAAATATTTAGCAGCACTGAAAGCGCTAGCCAGAGAACCACCTGAAGCCCTAAATGAGGAATCACGGGGGTCAGCAAGGCAACGGCGATCGCGCTCAAACCCATTGTCAGTTCTACAAATGCGGTAGGAATGATAAATTCCATGATGCAGAGGGCAACTCCTGCGATCATCCAGAGAACTGAGACACTCATGGCATTCACTCATTTGAACGAAAGGGCATTGAAGTCGAAGGGCGTAGGGTAAAGACTTGAGTTAGAGGCTTAGGTTAGAGAGTGTAAGTTGCAGTAACCTGACTGCAACTCGCTATAAGCTCAGAATTCCCTTAATCCGGCTAAATTGCTCATGCAAATTACTTATACAAAGCGTTAGCTGCCTGTGTTTGACCTAAATCTTATGTTTAGCCTAAATATTTCGAGTCTTAAAAATAACAACAGGCTTGGAGACGGCATTTCCGGAAAGCTATGTCTGTCAACGGCAGAGGCTCCTAGGAGTGGTCAAGAGGAGATTTCTAGACTATTCAGCAGATGAGGTAGCAATATTTATCTGATAGATTCATCTTTTATATCTATGATTTTATACCTAAGGCGTAAATCTGAGGGCTGTATGGATCTTCTAACTTGGCTGATTGTTGGGCTTGTGGCTGGTGTGCTGTCTAGCGTTGTGGCAGGCGGCATCGGCTATGGCATTTTGGGCGATATTGTTGTGGGGATTGCCGGGTCATTTCTGGGCAGCTGGCTCTTTGCGCAACTGGGACTCACCGCACCTTTCAGCGGACTAGCTGGCGTAATTTTTGTCGCTTTCATTGGTGCCGTTGTCTTGCTGTTCCTGTTGCACCTTCTGCAACGGGGTCGAGCTGTCTAGAGCGATCGCCTTATCTCAGTCTGTAAGAAGATTGGGTCTCGAAAGGATTGAGCTGTAGAGAAGGCTTAAGACGATAAATTGAGCCACTTTCCCACATACATAAAGGGAACGCCTGCGGCTAAGGCTGCGGCTTCGTCCGATTCAAGATCGCCGACCATCAGACAATCTTGGGCTTCAGCGCCTATCTCTTGCATGGTGTAGAGAAGCATTCCAGGATTAGGCTTACGAAAGAGTCCAGAGTTTTGAACGCCTGCCCGCTTCTTCAGACAATCAAATACTCCCAAATGATCGGGCAGCTGCAAGATTTCCCAAGCTTGCACTCCTTTCATATCGGGGCAAAACATCGCACGGCTGACTTCTGGAATCAGCTTCATGCAAAACTTCATTTCATCGATTGCCTCTTCCAGCTTTTTATACGTCTCACCTGTGTCTGGATTAACGGTGTTGCATCTGCCCTGGTTAGAGACAATCGCTATTGTCCAACCCTCAGCAGCATATTGTGCAATGGTCTTTGCAACCCCTTTGATCAGCTTTTGATCGGCAGGATGCTCTACAAATTTGTGACCTGCTTTGGGGCTAATTAATGTTCCGTCTTTATCCAGCAGTAGCAGCTTTATCATAATTTTTGCCTAAGCATGACATTTGAGGAGCTAACCTGCTCCAAACCTACTGTACTCAGAGGTAGGGCAAGGCTAGGTTAAGGCAAAGTCAAGGACTGTTTACGTCATGCCTCAGATATTTTCACCAGATGTTTTAAGGCAGCAAGTCAGCTAAACATTGAAGAAAATAAACGGTCTACATCGCAGAGATTTCAATTTCCTGAATTAAGAAAAGAAATGGCATTGAAAATTACCTGCGGCGATCGCTGATCGCACTTATCCCTACAGAATTTTGGTGGTATTCAGGTAATGATTTTTTGATCAAATTGACACGCTAATTCTGATCACTTCAAGAAAAGAATGATCGATTCAGAGGGAAACTATCAAAAAACATCAGCATTTCTCCCGGATTACTACATTTCCGATCAGATTTAGTGAATGTAGTTTTTGCCGCTTGGACAGTATTATGCAATTGAGTAAAAGCCTAATTTCGCTGACATTCTACAGCACATTGCTGATGGCGATCTCTACAGGAGCGGCTTATGGTCATACTTCTAAAACACAGCCTGTCGGTCTAGAATTCTCACCAAATTTGTCAACGTTAGGCGAAAATTCAGCAGATGACATGGCTCATGCAACGCCAGAGGTAGGTCATTTAACCTCTGGGTCAGGTCACTCTGAGTCGGGTCATTCTGGATCGGGTCACTCTGGGTCGGGTCACTCTGGGTCAGGTCACTCTGGGTCGGGTCAGGAAATGCCCGATGCAGATCACATGATGCCCGGTATGGATCATTCGACACCCGACGGGGATCATGGTTCTATGAGCTTAGGACCTGAAGATAAGTACTTCGATCTGCGATTTATCGACGCGATGATCCTTCACCATCAAGGCGCGGTGCAGATGGCAGAAGAGGTGCTGAAGAAATCCGATCGCTTTAGCCTGAGAAAACTAGCACGAGAAATTATTCTAGTTCAAGGGCGGGAGGTCAGACGAATGCAGGCTTGGCGCGAAGCTTGGTATCCCGGTGCTGATCAACAGCCCCTTATGTATGTCGCTGAAAAGCAGCAGACGCTCCCTATGTCTGAGCAGATGCAGGATGCTATGCTGATGAGCATGGATATGGGTTCAGCAGATGAAAATTTTGACTTACGTTTCATCAACGCCATGCTGCCTCATCATCAAGGCGCTGTTGCTATGGCGGGAGAGGCATTGTTGAAAAGCGATCGCCCCGAAATCAGGCGTTTATCCAGAAGTATCTTGGGTGTTCAGCAGCAGGAAATCTTTCAGATGCGTACCTGGAGAAGTCAATGGTACAGCCAATAGCTAGGCACTTAGCTACTGTTCATCTTGCTGAAGAAGCCTAGGATCATACTCTGCAATCGCGTAGCCAGAGTAATCTACCGCACAAACGACTCCTCAAAATGCCGCCATTTGATCGCCTTCCTCCCTCCATCTGTCCAGAACTCCCTCTGACAGCTTTGGCACCCATGCAGGATGTGACCGATCTATTTTTCATGAATGTCATTGCTGGCTATGGCTGCCCTGACTATTTTTTCACGGAATATTTTCGCGTCCATGACAGCTCAGGGTTAGATAAAAAAATTCTGCGATCGATCACCGAGAACTCAACCGATCGCCCTATCTTCGCTCAGATGATTGGGGAAAGCGTTCCTGATCTGGTTCGTATTGCTAAGGCGCTCAGTCAGTATCCGATCGCGGGTATTGACTTAAATATGGGATGCCCTGCCCCCAGGATTTATCGAAAAAATGTGGGAGGCGGACTGTTGCGCGATCCTGAGAAAATTGATCGCATTTTAGGAGAGTTGAGAAATACTGTTGAGGGTCGCCTAACGGTCAAAATGCGTATCGGCTTTGAGGACACTACAAATTTCGATCGCATTCTCGACCTAATCCAACGACATAGCATTGACTTGCTGAGTCTGCACGGTCGTACAGTCAAGGAAATGTATCATGGTGCGGTGAATTACGACCTCATCGCTCATGCCGTCCAACGGGTGAGTTGTCCTGTTTTAGCCAACGGTAACGTCACATCTGCTCCTAGCGCTGCTGCGATTTTGCACCATACTGGGGCTGCGGGAGTCATGGTTGGGCGGTCTGCCATTCGCAACCCTTGGATCTTCAAGCAAACTCGGCAATATTTGAGCCATCAGCCTGTTTGCACCATTACCCTAGCTGATGTGCGCGAGTACATCGATCGGCTGTATCGATCTACAACAGCGCAGACAGTACCAGAGCGAGCGCGTGTCAGCTACCTAAAAATGTATCTCAATTACATTGCGCAGGGTGTAGACGCGGGTGGCGCTTTCTTGCGTGATATGCGGCTTGCTCAAACTCAAGCGGCTTTATTTTCAGTCTGCGATCGCCATCTGCTTAGCAACCCAGACCAAGAATTTTCTTTAGAACCCTATCCGGGATTAGTAGCTCGTCCCAGCAGTGAGACGAGCTGTAGCGCTGGAACGCCCGATGGAGTTAAGGCTTCTTCAGAACCCTACTTTTCTGCATCAGCCGTTCTATCCTCTAATTGAATTTGACGAACCACATCCGAAATTGCCTCTGCATCTTTGACGTGATGCAGCGCTTCTTGACTGCCATCCGGCATATCCACCACAAAATACGTCGGCACGACGATATGGTCGCCCGTGATATCTGGAGCATCTACCGCGACCTGCTTTGCCTTTTCCTCAAGCGACTTAGATTCGTCGATGCGATCGCCTGGATTGATAGTGGGAGGATTTTCTGAATTCTTTATTATTCGCTTCTGCTCTGCTTTTTGCTGAGGATCAACCTCTTCAGGTGTCATGGGCTGTTTTGCAACTTTTTGCTCTTGATGATCTGATGAGTTTGCCGTCATAGAGTTGTCCTAATGCTTGACTGAAATTGTATATCTTTTCATTGATTCTAATAGAATTTCTAAGCTGATAGTATCATCCTCAAGACTGACTTTTATAGGTACTTCTCAGCTTCTCTAGCCTGTTATTTTAGGTATCTAACTCTATATCTTGTTAATCCTCCAAAGGATGGATTGAGCAAATGAACGATAACGATAAATTTGTACTATCAGGATTAATATATCAGGTTCACCTTCAGCTTTCAATTTGTAGACGAAGTTCTACAAAATATTCTAGATAGAAAAGGATTTGTATGCAGAGTGATTGCTTATCAGCAGTTGCAGAAGAATTTCATTGCCAAAATGTTGAGTGCTTAACTTCATTTTTGGTAGTTACTCCTCCTCTTAACCAGTGTGATACCTGCGTGATTGTTCCTGTTCGTAACGAAGCGGAAACAATGGAGTTCACTCTAGATGCTCTAAGGTATCAAACCGATCTGCAAGGATATCCGTTAGACCTTACTTCTTATGAGGTGATTGTTTTAGCCAATAACTGTAGTGATGATTCAGTTAAGATCGCCCATCAGTATGCCATGCGTCATCCTGAGTTTGTGCTGCATGTTGTAGAAAAGACTCTACCGCCATCACAAGCATACATCGGGTATGTACGACAAATCCTCATGAATGAAGCCTATGCTCGGCTCACGAAATTAGGACAGGGGCGAGGCATTATTGCTTCAACGGATGGTGATACTCGCGTTGCATCTGATTGGATCGCGGCAATTCGCCAAGAAATTCATCAAGGCGCTGATGCGGTTTCCGGGCGACTATTAACCGATCGCAGCGATCGCAATTTGCTAGACCCCTACACTCGTCTTTGCTATCTCAGGGCAGTTGGCTACGGTTATTTAGGAGTTGAGCTGGAGTCTTACATTGATCCTGATCCTTTTGATCAGTTGCCCCGTCATCATCAGCATGGGGGAGCTAGTTTAGCCGTTACTGCCGAAATGTACGCGATCGCTGGGGGAATGCCTGCTGTTCGCACTCCCGAAGATGTTGCCTTCTATCAAGCTCTAGTGAGGGTCGGTGCTCAGTTTCGTCACAGTTCGAATGTGAAAGTCTTTACCTCTATGCGACAGCAAGGACGAGTCAGTAACGGCATGGCAAACCAGTTAAATCAATGGAGCAAATTGGATCGTCAGCCTTATTTAGTAGAGTCTGCTGCTGCCTTAGAAACGCGTCTACAAGGACGCAGTAACTTGCGAAGGTTATGGAATTATATGCTGAAAGACTATCAGCCTCAGGAGCAAGAAATTTGCTCGATCGCAAACCTTTTGCATATCAATCCTCGATGGCTTAGCTATATGCTGGTGCAATCTGATTCATTTGCAGAGCTGTTTGCTTTAATTGAACAGCGTCAGGATCAAGAAGGGAATTGGCAAAAAGCTTGGAAGCCTGTAGACATTCGCCACGCTATAGCCGACCTGCGCCTCCGAATTAGTCGTCTTCGTGCCAAAGCTCAATTAGGCGCAAAGACACAGTTAAGCGCAAAGACACATTTAGGAATGCAGACTCAGCTAGCTCACTCGTTCAAATAGATCAAGCCTATACTGTTCTTCTCGCTGTCCTGCAAGATGGCGCAGCGATCTGGAGGTTAGTTGCTCAGCCGATAGCGCTAGAAAGGAGTCATGAACTTCATCACCGCTCAAAGGATAATCACGCGCGTACAGCGTCCAATGCACGAGGAGCAAATGTCCACCTATCTCCAGATGGTTGAGAATGTGAGACTGAGTCGTTTGCAAATCTTGTTTGGACAGGTAATAGCCCACCTCTGAGACGAGAATTAGATCAAACTGTTCATCTGGAAACTGTTGAGGCACCTGCATAATCTCGAACCGGACTTGAGATAGGTTTTGGCACCGCTCAATAGCTTTTGCTTGAGCAACTTGGGAGACATCTACAGAGAGCAAGTTTTCACAGCGATCGGCTAATTTTTGGGTCAGAACACCGATAGAACCACCTATTTCAAAGGCAGAGCGGTAAATAGGTTTAGGGAGAGCCGCGACAGTTGCCGCGTATTTCTTAGCCTCGTATTCACTGGTTTCAAACTGCCATGGGTCTGGATTCTCGCTATACATTTCTTCAAAGTATCTAGGCGGCAGTGATTGAGGTTGTGGCGATTGAAAAGATGACATCAGCTATTTCTCCAGTGCAGATTCTTCCAAAAATACTTCCCAGGGTTGGGCAAAATGTGTGAGCATATCGGCGCTCAGTCGGAATCCCTGAGGGTCATCATCAATTAAATTTGTGACCTGAGAGCGATAGAGGGCGATCGCCTTTTGTTTCAGCTCCAATACTGAGTGAATGTCGAGTCTCCAGGCTTTCGTAACCTCAGAATTAACTTGATTCCCTCTTTGCGTCGTATCCCAGTCCCAAATTGGGTACTCAATCACGCGAGGAGCAGCCACAGTGCTGAAGTCCTGCAATGCAAGAGCAGCCTGTATCATTTGCCAAGTAGCACGGTGATCCGCATGGGGATCTTGCCGCCAAGGCAAAAAGATGATCTGCGGAGCAATCGCCTCCAGGTACTTCTGACAGGCTGAGACAGCTGCACCAAAGCTTGGATTGGTTGACATGGGTACGGCACTATCTGGCAAGCCTAAAAAACTAACCTGACTAGCCTCTACGCCCAAAGTTGCCATTGCCGACTGTGTTTCTTGAATCCGTAACGATCGCAATTTTGCAGCCGGATACTTTTGCGAATTGGGATGGGACATAGCACCATCGCTGATCACCAAAATATACACCCTACAGCCTAAAGAGCTGAGTAGAGCGATCGCACCGCCGCAGCCCAAACATTCGTCGTCCGGATGGGGTGCAACTACGAGGACGGGACTTTTGGCGATCGCTTCAACTGAGTGGAGCGGCAGCCTGTCGGGATTTTCCAGCACAGAATTCTTTTGTACAGAGTTCATAGGGCGGCTTACTCTTTCAGTGCTTCCCACAAACTTTGAGCAGGTTGAGTCTTGCGCAACGCATATTTGCCAACATCTGCTAAAACCGCATCAAAGTTGGGTTGGCGTAAGTACAGCATCAAGTCTCGGATGATTCGCTCCATCGGATGGGGTGGCAGTAACCCACGAGTTCCAACTGATCGTTCACAGAGTTGAATAACATCCATGCAAATCTGCTCGATCGCAGTTCTCACCATATTGGCGTAAGCAACGATGCGATCGGCTTCAGGCTGAGCTTTACCTGGATGCCCTCCGAACATAGGTGAATATTGATCTAATTGATCGGCAACTCCTTGCAGCCACAGGTTGCCGCTTTCTATGGCGATCGCCATCTGTCCTAGCCGAGCCTCTTGGTAAGGATCACTCGTTCGGTTCAAGTCTTGCAAATATTTCCGGGTTGCGTCAAATAAAGCTTCAGCGCCGCCAAGCTGCACGGCAGCAAAACGAATTGCACCACCAGATAACCAAGGCTGACGATGGTAATCATCGGGTTTACCAATCAACGATCGTTCATCTAGCTCAACGCCACTAAAATCGACTTTGTAACTAGCGGTTGCCTTCATGCCAGAGGGCTGCCACCAAGTCGGGTCAGCATGGGTAACGACCTCATCTACAGGAACAACGCACATTTGCCAGCGACCGTCAGGAAGTTTGCCATTGACAAAGGGACGATCGACACAACCCACGCCTGAGCAAAAGGTTTTGGATCCTTCTAAACGATACCGTCCTGCTCCTAAAGGAATCAGATGCACCCCATCAGCAGCTTCTGCATTCCATACACCAAAAACTTTGTGGCGATCGCGAACATCGCTGGCATAACGCGAAATCTGCTCTGGCGTTCCAAAAGTCTGCACAAGCTGCAATCCGTTAATATGCCCCTCATAGATTCGACCCACTGCCAAATTGCCCCACCCAATCCGCTTGAGCAATTGCAGAAGTGTATGGGTCGCTTCCGCGGCAATGCCAAGCCCTGCACCCCCTAATTCTTGACGCAGCGGCGCTGTCAGCAACCCTGCTCTCCGAAGGCAGTCAAACTCCTCAATGGGTAAAGCATTATGGCGATCGATCTCTGCCGCATTCGTGGAACAGAACTCAGCAACTTCTAGCGATCGGTGAAGGATATCTGTTGCTAATGAGAAGTAGTGTTCTGGCTTGGCAGGTGTTAGGAGAGGGTATGTAATATCTAAAATGCTCACTTGGATTATGTCTATCAGACTTTGGCAAAATCTCTATAGAGGTAATGATGAAACCAGTCTAGTTGAAATACCTCTATCTAAAGGCACGAATAATGAGTTCTATACAATCATTTCTATATTCCTTTACAGGACTCAATGTATGATTTTCTCAAAGAATTTTAGAGCCTTAATTCATAAAAGTTTTTTTAAGTATTGGTCAAAATTAGCTAAATCTCTTTATTTTCAAACTTCGTCCTAGAGGGAGTTTGGGGTCTCCAGGCTTGAGAAACTTTGACACGACTTTACATAGAAAAAAGAATATAGAGTACGCGAGAGCCATATTTACAAATGAGCGGTTTTCTCACTTTGGGTAGATGGCAAATTCATTACTGAAAAGGACTCTTGGTCTATAGAGGTATGTCATTTGTTTGAAAATGCAGCATATTTTATAGTCTATCGAAGACTCACTTTTGATGAGGGCTGAAGTTATGACGATTGGAGCTATGACAATCACTACGAATTTATTTGAAAAGGCAGCCTGGATTGCACAGACAACTGTTGCACCTGCTGCTACTACAGATGTAATTACTCCTGGAACAACTGCTGTTGTTTTCTCAGGGCCGCAATTTTTTATTGCGCTAGTCTCCGGAGTATTACTAGCGTTTGCATTTCAGCTGGCATTGACCAATCTTTCAGTTGCAGCAGGAATTTCCTATCTGGGGCGCTCTTCCGATTCTCAAGACGATCCTGATGAATCTGAGGATTCAGGTCACGCCGTCCGTAAGATTAGCCTCCGTGTTGGAATTTGGACATTAATTACCGTCACCCTTGCCCTATTTTGCGCCTGTTATCTTGCGGTTCAACTGAGTTTACTAGCGACAGCGAGACTAGGAGCGATCGTCGGTTTAGTCATCTGGGCGGCTTACTTTTCAATTTTGGTTTGGGTTAGCTCGACGGCTGTAGGCTCATTAGTTGGGTCGGTAGTCAGCGCAGCGACCTCAGGAGTTCAGGCGCTTCTAGGCACAGCAACGGCAGCGATCGGCGGCAAAGTTGCTAAGCAGCAGATGATATCCACAGCGGAAGCTATGGCATCGGCTGTAAAGAACGAAATTGGCTCAGGCATTGATCCCAGCAGCATTCGTGAATCGATCGAAAGCTATGTTCAGCGCCTTAGCCTCCCCGGATTTGATCTGTCCAAGATCCGAGGAGACTTTGAACAGTTGATCAACGATCCTGAAATTGAGGCATTGGCGGGCAGCGATCGCCTTCAGGGTATCGATCGCCAAACTTTTGTAGATTTGATCAGTCGGCGCAGCGATTTCACCTCTGATGAAGTCAATCGATTTGCCGATCTTCTAGAGGGAGTCTGGCGGCAGACCATTGGACGTAGAGCCAAACCTGATTCAATGTCAGAACTTGTGGGCTATTTAAAGACCGCTCAACCTGGGCAGCTCAAAGTTGAAGAATTAAATGCAAAGCTCGATCGGATTTTGGCGGAGCGCGGACAAGAGCAGTCTGGCGGATTGCAGTCAACGGTTCAATCTGGGCTAACGACACTGGTGGGTCTATTGGCAGGACGTACCGATCTGTCGGACTTAAAAATTGAGCAGATTTTAGAACGACTGAAGACAGCGCCTAGCAAAGTAGCTGAGCAAACAAATCAGCTAGTCGGTCAATTTCAAAATGGTCAGCAGGATGATGGCAAAGAGAATGGAAGTGAGAATAGTCACAGCCCTATTCGCACTGACGTAGAGAACTATCTGCGAAACACCTATTCCTGGCAAATGAATCCAGAGACGATCGCCAAAGAATTTCGCACTGTTTTATACGATGTAGAAGCTGATCCCAATGCAGTGATTGCTCAGCTATCGCTAATGAACAGACTCTATTTCGTCGAGGTGCTGCGATCGCGGGGTGTATTCACGCAAGACAAAATTCAGCAAGTTGCCGACCAGCTAGAAACCACTCGTCTGCAAGTATTGGCTGAGGCGCGTGCGGTTAGAGAACGGGAAATGACTTTAGATCTGAGGCGACGGGTTGAGGAGTATCTGCTACAAACACCTAAGCAAGAGCTTTACTCAAATGAGGCTCCAACCTTCCGTGCGCTTTTGGAAGACATCGATGCGGATCATGAAACGCTCAGTCTGCGATTAGTTCCCTATGACCGAGAGGCATTGCAGCAGATTTTACTGCGGCGATCGGATATCACTCCTGCCGAAGTAGAAAGCTTCCTGACCCCGCTAGAATCTACCCGCGATCGCGTGTTATTTGAGTCTCAATCGCTGGATGAGCAGGCAAAGCAGCGCCTAGCTAGCACAAAGCAGAAGTTTGAGGATTACCTGCGCAACACAGGCAAAACCGAGCTGAGTCCAGAAGGAATTAAGCGCGATTTACAAGCCTTAGTTTCTGATCCGCAGACAGGTATTTCGGCTCTGCGTTATCGGGCTTCGCAATTCGATCGCGATACAGTTGTAAAACTGTTAAGCCAGCGTCAGGATATGACTGAGGCAGAAGCCAATCAAGTTGTGGATGAAGTTGAGTCTAACTGGCAGACGCTGCTGAACTCACCTCGCACTGCTGTTGAAACTGTCAAAGAAACAGTCAAAGACAAAACTGATCAAACACTGAGTTCTCTCTCGGATTACCTGCGTCGCACTCAGCTTGAGGAACTTGATCCAGAGGGTATTCAGCGCGATCTTACTCAGCTTTTGGATGATCCGAAAGCTGGCGCATCAGCCTTGAGGCAGCGGCTTTCTAAAGTCGATCGCGCTACGCTAGTTAAGCTCTTGGGTCAACGACAAGATTTGTCAGAAGCTCAAGTCAATCAAATCATCGATCAGGTGCAGGAAGCCATTCGTAAGATTATTCGATCGCCTCGTCGTTTGGCACTACGGGCACAGCAGCAGGTCGTAAACTTTGAAACTACGATCGAAGATTATCTCCGAAATACTGACAAAGATGAGCTGAATCCAGAGGGCATCAAGCGTGATCTGAAGTTGCTGGTTCAATCTCCGCAAGTTGGGTTGCAAAATATCGGTGAACGATTCTCTCGGTTCGATCGGCAAACTCTCATTGCACTTTTGTCACAACGTCGGGATATATCCTCAGAAGAAGCCGAGCGAATTGTCTCTCAAATTGAATCAACTCGTGACCAGCTTTTAGAACAAGCTCGACAAATTCAGCACCGCATTCAGGAAATTATCGATCGCATTTTTGGACGAATCCGAGACTACTTCAATTCACTCAATCGCCCTGAACTGAATTATGAAGGTATCACGCAAGACGTACGCACTCTGTTTGATGATCCTCAAGCCGGATTTGAGGCGCTGCGGACTCGTTTAAGTCATTTCGATCGCCAGACGTTAGTGGCGCTCATTAGCTCTCGTAAAGACATTTCCGAGGCAGATGCCAATCGAATTATCGATCAAATTGAATCGGCTCGAACGGGTGTTTTGCAGCAGGCTGAACGCATTCAGAATGAAGCGCAAAGACGAGTAGAATCTGTTAAAGCCCAGGCTCAGCGGCAAATGGAGGAAACTCGCAAAGCCGCAGAAGCCGCAGCTTGGTGGTTGTTTATCACGGCTTTTATTTCAGCCCTTGCTTCGGCAGGTGCCGGGGCACTTGCCTCTAGCTAGTCTCTAGCTTGCTTCTATAATCCGAAGCTACGCTTAAACTCAATCACTTAAATCTTTAGGGAGGTGCGCAATCCGTATCTCCCTAAAAAATGGGAAAAAACGATGGAAAAAGCTGAATCTTATACCCATTTAAAACCCAAACAGGGCAGATGATTTTCGAGAGCCGCGCTCCGCGCGGCTCTCGAAAATCATCTGCCACCTCATCAAAATCATCTGCCACCTCACCTTAAATGGGTATCAGGTGTGGAAATACGCCCCATTGATAGGATGACCTAAAGATAAAATAGAGAAGCGATCGCAACCCACAAAAATTCCTTCAGGACAAGCCCATGGCAACTCAGGCATCTCAAAACCAAAATCTGCAAGCGCAAAACCTGCAAGATTTTGACCCCAGCAGCATTGGAGTAGACAACGGCAATTTGCTAGGGTTGCCCTTCGACTACGATTCTGCCAGCACGATTGTCTTTGGCGTACCTTGGGAAGTGACTGTATCCTACCGTGCAGGCACAGCCGCAGGTCCTCAGGCGGTTTTAGATGCCTCTCGCCAGCTTGATATTTTTGACTTTGATCATCCTGAAGGCTGGAAGCAGGGCATTTTCATGGCAGAAATTCCGGCTGACATTCAGCAGAAAAATGGAGTTCTGCGGCAGCAAGCTGCTCAAATTATTGAATACATGGAGCAGGGTAAATCCATTGAAGACAGTGCTGAACTCAGTCAGGTACTCGACAACGTTAACCAAGAATGCCAAGGCGTTAACCAATGGCTGTTTGACCAAGCGACTGCCGCTATGAATTTAGGCAAACAGGTGGCAGTGATTGGCGGTGATCATAGCGTGCCGTTGGGCTACATGCAGGCGTTAGCAAAACGTTATCCCGACTTTGGCATCCTACATATTGATGCCCATGCCGACCTGCGCGATGCTTACGAGGGCTTTCAGTTTTCCCACGCCTCCATTATGTTTAATGCTCTGAAGCTGCCTCAAATTTCCAGACTTGTTCAGGTAGGTATTCGCGATCTATGTCATGACGAATTTAGCCTGATTCAGCAGTCTAACGGGCGCATTTCGACCTACTACGATCCGATGCTAAAGCAAAAGCTCTATGCAGGGCTATCCTGGCTAGAGCTTTGCCAGCAGATTGTTGCCGAGTTGCCTCAGCAGGTTTATGTCAGCTTTGATGTGGATGGACTTGATCCCAAGCTCTGCCCCAACACAGGCACTCCGGTTCCCGGTGGGCTAGAGCTAGAGCAGACTTTCTGTTTGTTTCGAGAGGTGATCCGTAGCGGACGGCAAATTATTGGCTTTGACGTCTCGGAAGTCGGTGATGGCGAATGGGATGGCAATGTCAGTGCTAGAGCGGTCTATAAGCTGTGTAATTTGATGGCGCTCTCTCGGTAACAACGCGCGATCGGTGTCGGCAAAACCGTGAGCTAAAGCCCCATAAGCCAAGTTCACATGAATTTCATGAGGCTTCTGAGATTCTTCTGATAAGCTAGGGCAGAATATGGAAGTTAGCTCTGAAAGGATGTTTGAAAAGTGGTCGGCTGTGATTTTGGGCATCTGCTGATCCCCCCTTTCCCCCATAAAAAGAGGGGAAATAATTTCAAAGTTCCCCTTTTTAAGGGGAATTGAGGAGATCTGAAACGTTCCTCTACCACCGCTACCAATAGTTGGACTTTTCAAACATCCTCTGAGTTACAGCTCTATGCTGAGAGCGATCGCATAAGCAATAATGCTGGGTATCTACTATGGTTTTTACATAGGTAGTTTTTACACGGGTGGTTTTTACATAGGTTTTGTACAGGTAATCTCCACACGATTTTCAACTCGCAACGGCAAGTGAAATGATTCAGAGAGTTTCATTTGGCAGCATCTGTACCGGGTTAGCACTATCTGTCGCACTGTGGTCTAACGATAAAGTTGTCCAGGCGGCAGCTGTTGCGGCAGGTTCGTGCTTTGCCAGCTTTACGGCAACGACGATCGCCATTGAGCAAAATCGGCAGCGCAAGAGTCGAATGGCTCATGCTGACCTATATCTAGAGCTACTGCGGCAAATGAGTCGCCAATCCCCTTCTCTCCGTCCCCAGCGTCCTAGAGTTTGTCAAGGCTGCCACTTCTACCACGGGCAAACCTATAACGGCAATCAACTCATCTGCGGGATGCATCCCTACGGCGTGGAAGACGACTACTGTGCAGACTGGCAAAGCAGTGAAGACCTGAAGGTATAGTAGCGCTTTGCGGATGATTTAGCAGATAATTTACCTGAGCGATCGCCCTACAAAACATGGTAGCTTCAGGTTTGTCATATTACTTGCCCTAACGATCCAGCCCTAATGATCACTGTTGCTCTTCCCAAAGGCGAACTGCTCAATAACAGCATCCAGCTTCTAAAGTCGATTGGTCTAGACTTCAGCGCCTTTCTAGATAGCTCCAATCGTCAGCTAGAAATCTGGGATGCAGCCCATACGGCAAAGGCACTGCTGGTGCGAAACTACGATGTGCCTGTCTACGTCGAGTATGGACAGGCACAGCTCGGTATCGTGGGATATGACATCTTGCGAGAGAAACAGCCGAAAGTAGCGCATCTGGTCGATCTTCAGTTTGGTCTATGTCGGATGTCAGTAGCCGTCAAAGCCTCTAGTCCTTACCGATCGTCCATGGATCTGCCGCCTCACTGCCGGGTTGCCAGTAAGTTTGTCAACTGCGCCCATGAGTATTTCAGCGGATTAGATATGCCTATCGAAATTGTGCCGCTCTACGGTTCGGTGGAGCTAGGACCTATCACAGGTATGTCGGAAGCGATCGTCGATTTAGTCGCTTCAGGTCGCACTTTAAAAGACAACAACCTGATTGAAATTGATCGGCTGTTTGAAACCACGGCTCGGCTCATTGCCCATCCTCTCAGCTATCGTCTGAATATGGATGGCTTACAGGAACGGATTGAGCAAATCAGAGAAGCGATCGTGCCAGTCGCCTGACTCGATTTTTATAGGAGTTATGGCTGTTGACCTTTTGCTTAAGACATTTAGGGTGGGCGCGAAACGCCCTAAATGTCCCCGTCCTAAACGCCTTAACGGTTACTATACTTTACGGCTCTTAACATTCCTGAGAGCAATTCACTAGAAGATTCAGCATCAAACTTTAAAGATTTTCTAAAGAACAATCCGGAATGAGTGGATTGGGCGGTGAGGAACAACTTATACAAGTTAAAAGTTGAGGCACGCTTGGAGTGGAAAATTCTTTATGGAAAATTCTTTAACCGAAAGACTACTTGCCGTCTTGCTCAGCCTCATTACGTTGGGATCAGTCGCCACCCTAACCTACATTCTCATTACCGCCGAGCCGTCGGTGATCCCCACTCAGAGCTACTTGCAGAACTAAGCTGGGCTTTCTTCTCTACACCACCCGCAGGACGCTAGGAACCGTCACTGATTCAAACGATCGAATCTCCTCTAATGCTGCTCGGAAATTCCCTTCACAAACGTGATGAGTGATCACGACTATTTCGGCGCGATCGTCCTGTAGCCCAATTTGCACGATCGATTCCAGGCTGACGTTGTGACTGCCAAAACAGGTGCCTAGTTTACCAATAACGCCGGGATGGTCGTGGGTGAGAACTCGTGCGTAGAAGCGAGTCACCAGAGCTGAGATAGGAGCGATCGTGCAATAGTCTTGATGTGAGCAGGCAAGTAAAGGATCGAGCAGAGGCTTTCCATTGGATTGCACCATTCCACCCCGACCCACCTTCAAAATAGCGGCAATGTTCAAAATATCCGACACCACTGCACTTGCCGTCGGCCCTGCTCCTGCTCCTGGCCCATAAAACATGACCTGCCCAACCGGATCACCCTCAATCAAAATGGCGTTAAACACGCCGTTCACATTTGCTAGAGGATGGCTCTTGGGTACGAGCGTGGGATGAACTCGCACCTGAAGCTGAACCAGAGCTGAGTCCTGATGAATGTCCGGTGAGTCACGCTTCGCCGTTGCCAACAGCTTAATCACAAATCCTAGCTTTTCGGCATAGGCAATATCAGCAGCGCTGACCTGACGAATGCCCTCACAGTAAACCTCCGCCAGCTTAATTCGTCCGCCAAAGGCTAGAGAGGCAAGAATCGCAATTTTGTCTGCTGCATCTAGCCCGTCTACATCTGCCGTCGGATCAGCCTCAGCATAGCCCAACGCCTGCGCGTCTGCCAGAACGGCCTCAAAGCTGCTGCCCTCCATCTGCATCCGGCTAAGAATATAGTTAGTCGTGCCGTTGACGATCCCCATGATCATCTGAATCCGATTGGCGCATAAGGATTGCTTCAAGGGTTCAATGACCGGAATGCCACCCGCCACAGCGGCTTCTAGCAGCACATAGACTCCTGCTTCATTAGCAGCCGTAAAAATCTCGTCTCCAAACCGGGCGATCGCTGCTTTGTTCGCCGTTACCACATGTTTGCCGTGGGCAATCGCTTTCAGCATTAGCGATCGCGCAGGTTCTAGCCCCCCCATCACCTCCACTACGACATCAATATCAGGATCGGTTACGATCGCATCTAGGTCAGTGGTGAGGCATAGCTCAGGGGGAAGCTTCAGGGATCGAGGTTTGTCAAGCGATCGCACCCCTATTCGGCAAATTTCAATTTCTTGCAGCAGCGGATGCCGTTGAGCTGGATCTAGCAAAATCTCTGCCGTTCCCGATCCAACGGTTCCCAATCCTAGTAGACCAACCTTAAACGCCACAATTGCAACTCGCTGCGAGACATCTTCGACTCTCCAATTGTATGGGAGTTTTATCAGAGCAATGGAGCAAACTCCATAAAACCAGAGAAACGAAAAACCCCGGCACAAAGACCGGGGAATTAGTTGCATTCAGGAACATGCTTTAGAGGTTGATTAGAGAATAGCGATCGCCTGTGGCGCTAATTGAGCGCTCTTGTGACAATTCTGTGTCGGTTAATTCTGTGTCGGTTAATTCTGGGCTGGCAGGAAGGGCAGGAAGTACGTTCTCGAAAGTGTAGATGAGCAATCGCAATTCAATAAAGGAATTAATCTTCATCTACACTTTAAACTCTCTTGACAGTTGTACCCATTCAGATGCCATGGAATGCCCTAAAATATAGCTAAAAAGATGCTTCTGGCATTTGGAAACAACCGTTACTAGGCATCAGCATTCTGAGGATTAACCTTCTGAGGCATTTGATGTTTACTGTTTCAGTGTTTGCTAAGGTTGTATCCGCCAGCGCTTGCAGTAAATGTTAGGCTCTACAGGCGTTAGGCTCTACAGGCTGAAGCTCGCAGGCTGAGATGATGTAGATGTTA
>JAESFK010000425.1_pt1 | contig 22799 bp, 19 predicted proteins | sample 9269391 | NCBI WGS metagenome assembly JAESFK01 (sample SAMN14506231, study PRJNA617097) | algae metagenome | isolation source: Drouetiella hepatica UHER 2000/2452 and co-occurring heterotrophs from... | place: Slovakia: Slovak Paradise National Park, Hrabusice, Kosice Region | collected 2000-01-01
GAGGAGGCGCTGACATGGCCCGTCACGAAGGCAGGGGAATGGCCTCGGTCAATTACCCCATCGGCATGAATCTCGGCGGCGACCCGAGCCAGGCGCTGATCCACTCCAACCCGGACGGCAAGTTCACCGTCGCGCTCTCGGCCATCGATCTCGGCCAGGGCATGAAGCAAGTCTCGCGGCAGATCGCGGCCGAGACGCTGGGCGTTCCGATCGAGGACGTCTTCGTCGACACCGCCGACAGCGACACCGGCCCGCACGACATGGGCTCCTTCGCCTCGCGTGGCACGCACCGCATGGGCAATGCCATCATCGTCGCGGCGCGCGAGGCGAGGGGCGTCCTGCTCGAGGCGGCGGCCGAGGAACTGGAGGTGAATGCAGCCGACCTCGTCACCGATGGCCGCGGCAACATCCATGTCCGCGGCGCGCCGTCGAAGACGATCACGGTCAAGGCGACGGCGCAGGCGGCGCAGTTCAAGCAGGGCAAGACCATCGCCGGGCGCGGCATCTTCCTGATCCCGCTCTCGGCCGTCGATGCCGAGACGGGCGAGATGAACCCCAACACCGACTTCGCCCATGCCTGCCTGGTGGCCGATGTCGCGGTCGACGACGAGACCGGCGAGGTTGAGGTGCTGCGCATGACCAGCACCTATGAACTCGGCCGCGTCATCAATCCGCGCATGGTCGAGCAGCAACTCGTCGGCGGCGCCTGGATGGGGATCAGCCACGCATTGTACGAAACGCCGGAGCCGTACTACCCCAGCCCCGAGCACGGTCCGCGCGACTTCAACGAGTACCTGATGCCGGGTCCGGGCGAGATCGCGCCCTATCACGTCACCGTGCTGGAACGGCCGGCTCCGGACGGGCCTTTCGGCGGCAAGGGGCCCGGCGAGATGTGCGCCAACCCGGTGCTGCCCGCTGTCGCGAACGCCGTCTACAACGCGGTCGGCGTCAGGGTCGATGAGCTGCCGATCACGCCGGAGAAAATCCTGCGGGCGATCCGGGCCAATGGCGGCGTCAAGCCCGGGCCGCGTCGCGGCGGCCCGGTGAACTGGCGCTGACGCGATGGCATTGCGCACGACCGTCGCCGGCATCTCCAGCCCCGAGGACCTCGCCCAGGCCCTGACGGCGGCGATGTATCTTGCCGATGACGGCATCGCGACGGCCGGCTACCTTTCGCTCGCGCTGGGCAAGCCGCTGCTGCTCGAAGGCGCGCCGGGCGTCGGCAAGACGGAGGCCGCCAAGGCCATCGCCGGCATCCTCGGACGGCAGCTCATCCGGCTGCAATGCTTCGAGGGGATCGACGCCTCGGCCGCGCTCTACGAATGGAACTATCCCCGCCAGATGCTGGCGATCCGGCAGGCGCGCGACGGCGAGACGCTCGACATCTACCGCGACGATTTCCTGATCGAGCGACCGATGCTGACGACGCTGCGGCGGCCGGAATCGACCGTGCTGCTGATCGACGAAATCGACCGGTCCGACCATGAATTCGAGGCCTTCCTGCTCGAATTCCTTTCCGATTTCTCGATCTCGATCCCCGAGCGCGGCACGCTGCGCGCAGCCCAGCGCCCGGTCGTGGTGCTGACCTCCAACCGCACCCGCGAGCTGCACGAGGCGCTGCGGCGCCGCTGCGTCTACCACTACATCGCCTATCCCGAACCGGAGCGGGAGGCGCAGATCATCATGCTGCGCTCCTCGTCCGTGGCGGAGGGCACGGCGCGTGCCGTTGTCCACGCCGTCGGGCTGCTGCGACAGGAGCCGCTGGCCAAGCCGCCAGGCGTGGCGGAAGCCGTGGACTGGGCGGAAGCCGCGACGGCGCTGGCGCAAACCGGCGCATCCTGGCCGGAAGCCTTCCGCCGCTCGCTCGGCACGGCGATCAAGGACGAGGAAGACCTCGCGCATCTGCGGCCACGCCTGCCACTGTTCATTCCGGGGCTGGCAGCATGATCGCACCGCTGCCCCCCGCTACCCGCCTGTTCGTGTCCTTTGCCGCGTTGCTGCGCCAGCATGGGCTCGCTGTTGCGCCGGAGCAGACCGTCTCCTTCCTGAGCGCCATCGAGCTGCTGGGTCCGCGCAGCCTGGAGCATGTCCGCAAGGCGGCGGCTGCGACGCTGGCGCCGCATCCCGAGCAGCGCGAGCGCTTCGACGCACTGTTCGACGCCCATTTCCTCGGTGCCCTCGCCGAACCCGACGACGAGGATTTCGCGCCCGATGACGAAATGTCGGTGCAGGAGGACACAGGCTCCCGCGAGATCCTGCTGGGCGAGGAGATCAACGAGACCGGACAGGCGGCGACCGGAGCGGAGGCGCTGTCGATGCGCATGCTGAAGCCGCTCGACGAGAACGAAACCCTACGTCGCTTCGGCCGGGCATTGCCGGAAGCGCTGCCGCGCCGGCGCGGCTATCGCCATCGCGGCGCCCGGCGCGGCCCTACGGTTGATCTGGCGCGCAGCCTGCGCGACGCGATCCGCCATGACGGTGAGGTCATGAGCCTGAAGAAGCTGCGCCGCATCGCGCGGCCAAGGCCGATCCTGCTGCTGATAGACGTGTCCGGCTCGATGAAGCAGCGCAGCGATGCCAATCTCGCACTCGCCCATACAGTCGTGCAGTCAGCGCCTTATGCCGAGGTCTTCACGTTCGGAACGAGGCTTACGCGTCTCACGAAGGCGTTGCGGCGCAAGCAGCGAGCGCAGGCGCTGGCGGACGCCGCCGGGCTGGTGGCGGATTGGGATGGCGGCACGCGCATCGGCGACGCGCTGCAAGCCTTTCTCGCCGTCCCGCGCTTTGCCGCCTATGTGCGCGGCGCGGTCGTCGTCGTGCTCTCGGACGGGCTGGAGCGCGGCGATCCCGCGGCGCTCGTCGCGGCCGTGACGCGGCTCAGCCAACGTGCCCATCGCATCGACTGGCTGACGCCGCTCGCCGCCGACCCCGCCTATCGGCCGGAGACGGAGGCGCTGCGGCTGATAGCGCCGCGCCTCGCCAGCCTGGGTAACGGCGCCAGCACGGCGCGCATCTGCCGGCACATTCTCTCGCTCGGAGGCTCGCAAGCCGCATGACCGGTCTCGTCGATTCCCATTTCCACATCTGGCGGCAGCAGGATCTGCCCTGGCTCGTCGGCCCGATGCAGCCGCGGATATTCGGGCCATACGAGCCGATCCGCCGCGACTACCCGGTTTCGGAATATCTCGGCGATTGCCGGCCATCCGGCGTCACCGAGGCGGTCTATGTCCAGGCGAACTGGGCGCCGGCGCGCTATCTCGACGAGGTCACTTATGTCTCGCGTGCTTCCGACGAGGCCGGCTTCCCGATCGCCATCGTCGCCTATGCCGACATGCTGGCCGACGATGTCGGGCCGCAGCTCGATGCACTCGCCGCCAACCCGCGCGTTCGCGGCGTTCGCATGCAACTGCACTGGCACGAGAACACGCTCTACCGCTTCGCCAGCGGGCCCGATCTTGCCCGCGATGCGCGCCTTGTCGCCAATGTCGGACGGCTCGCGGAATACGGCTTCAGCTTCGACCTGCAGGTCTTCGCCGGCCAGATGGCGGGCGCCGCCGATCTCGCTGCCGCCTGCCCGGACGTGACCTTCGTTCTGCAGCATGCCGGCATGCTGGAGGAGCTCAGCCCTGGCGGCCTCGCCACCTGGCGCGCCGGCATGACGCTGCTCGCGGGCCAGCCCAACATCGTCAGCAAGCTTTCGGGCCTCGGCACCTTCCTGCGCCGCAACGACGCCTCGCACATCCGACTTATTGCGGTTCAGACGCTCGCGCTCTTCGGCGCCGAACGCTGTCTCTTCGGCTCCAATTTCCCGATCGAGAAGCTCTGGACCACCTATCCGGAGCTGATCGCGGCGCATCTCGCGGCCGTTCCGGAAGACGCTCACCGGGCTGTGTTCAACGAGACGGCGCGGCGGGTCTACCGCCTGCGACAGGACTGAGGGGAGGGACCCATGGCGCTCGAAATCAAGATCCTCGACTACGGCGACATCGAGCTGGAGGCCAGCTTCCTCGTGCTCGGGCGCGACTGCGGCCGGACAAGGCGCGTGCCGACCTATGGCTTCCTGATCCTCGGCGGGCCCTGGCCGGTCGTGGTCGACACCGGCTACCGCCACAACCAGATCATGGAGAGCCTCGGCATGCGCGGCCTCCAGTTCCACGAAAACATGATCGAGAACCAGCTCGCCCGGCATGGCGTGCGGATGGGCGACGTGCGCTATGTCATGCACACCCATCTCCATATCGACCATGCCGGGAAGGACGAGCTCTTCCCGATGAACACGACGGTGCTCGTCAACCGCCGGGAGCTCGAATATTCGGTCTCAGGGCTGATGCACCCGCAATACCCGGCGCCCGACATCAAGCACCTGATCGACCGGCTGCACACGCGCGACGCGCTGCGCTTCGAGGATCTGGAGCTGTCGGGGATGATCGAGCTCTTTCCCGGCTGCTATCTGGAGGCTGCCGGCGCCCATACCGAGGGCTCGATGAACGTGCATGTCGACACAGTCGAGGGCCGCGCCATCATCTGCGGCGACGTGATCTACGACTTCAACGACCAGATCGTGACGCCCTTCCACGAACTCCATGCCAACGAGCCACGCACGACGGGCAATCACGGCGTCTCGAAGCGCGAGGAGAAGGCGGCGATCAAGAAGCTGCTCGCGACCGGCAAATTCCTCCTGCCGGTCCACGACAAGCCGGCCAAGATCGAGCATGGCCAGGTCGTCGGGCGCATGGACATGGCGGTGCCGGGGCCGGTCGTGCAGTCGCTGCCGGCGCGCAACTGGTTCGCGGCGTGAGCGGGCCCCGGCAATGACCACGCACACCGCCGTTCATCCGCAATTCGCGGAGCTGATCGACCTCTGGGCGCCGGTTCGCCAGCTCGGCAGCGGCTTCGAGTTCTGTGAAGGCCCGGTGTGGCACCCGCAGGAGCAATCTCTGCTGTTCTCGGACATGCCTGGCGATGTGCGCCGGCGCTGGGATCGCAGCGGCGTGCGCGAGGTCATGCGCCCGGCGAACAAATGCAACGGCATGACCTATGACGCCGAGCTCAACCTGATCGTCTGCGAGCACGCGACGTCGAGCCTGGTCCGCGAGCGCCCGGACGGGCGGCGCGAGGTGCTGGCCTCGCATTTCGAGGGGATGGAGCTCAACAGCCCCAACGACGTCGTCGTGAAGTCGGACGGGTCGATCTATTTCTCCGATCCCTGGTACGGCCGGATGCCGGTCTTCGGGGTCGAGCGACCGCGTCAGCTCGGATTCCAGGGCGTCTATCGCATTCCTCCCGGCGGGGGCGAGCCGCAGCTTCTGGTCGACCGCTATCTCTTCGACCAGCCGAACGGGCTCTGCTTCTGCCCGACCGAGGACCGGCTCTTCGTCAACGACACGGTCCAGCACAACATCCGCGTTTTTAACATTCAGTCAGACGGCAGGCTCGGCCCGCCGCGGATCTTCGCCTCGGGCATCGTCTCGACCACGGAGCCCGGCGTTCCCGACGGGATGAAATGCGATGCGCAGGGCAACCTCTGGGTCACCGGGCCCGGCGGCGTCTGGGTCTATACGATCAAGGGCGAGCTGATCGGCAAGCTGCGCGTGCCGGAACTGGTGGGCAACCTCGCCTGGGGCGGGCCGGAGTGGCGCACGCTGTTCCTGACTTCGACGCATTCGCTTTATTCCGTCGAGACCAAGGTGGGGCCGCGGCTCGAGCCTTTCATGAAAGCGCGAAGCAGCGCGCCCCGCAGAGCGGACACGCAAGCGACAGCCGCGGTCGCCCGCAACGGCACGAACAAGGCCACGCCCGGCTACCGGCTCGAAGCCTCTCGCTGCGCGCTGCTGATCCAGGACATGCAGAACGACGTGGTGATGGAAGGTGGAGCCTTCGCGTCCTCGGGCTCGCCGGTGCATTGCAAGGAGCAGAACGCCATCGCCAATTCAGCGCGGCTGGCGCAGGCGGCCCGCGCGCGCGGGATACCGGTGATCCATGTCTGGTTCGTGGTCGAGCAAGGTGCACCGGGCGTGACCATGAATGCCCCACTGTTCGAGGGGCTGGCCGACGCGAACGCGCTGGTGCGCGGAACCTGGGGGGCAGCACCCGTGCCGGGGCTGGAGGCGCAAGGCGGTGACCACGTTGTCGAGAAGCAGCGCATGAGCGCCTGGGAGGGCACGCGGCTGGAGACGGTGCTGAGGGCGCTCGGCCGCGACATCGTCATCGTCACCGGCGCCTGGACCAACATGTCGATCGAGCATACGGCCCGGACGGGGGCCGACAAAGGCTACTTCATGATCGTGCCTGAAGACGCCTGCTCGACGATGAACGCGGACTGGCACACGGCCTCGGTCAACTATGCGCTGCAGAACGTCGCGGTGGTCACCGACGTCGAAGCGGTGATCGACGCCACCAGCGGGTGACGTCTATCGCGATGTCGCGCCAGACGCGTTGATGAGCGAAAGGGAGCGATTGCGTCGAGCAGCCCCAGACCGGCGGGGACCATTGCTATGCCGACAGGACGACCACCTTCGTCTTGACCGGCGTTTGCGAGTACAGGTGGATCATATCCTGACTGAGCAGGCCGACACAGCCGCTTGTGATGCCCGAGCCGATCGTCTCCGGGTCACTGGACGCATAGATCGTGTAGAGCGTGTAAGCGCCGTTCTGGTAGAGATGGAGCGTGCGGGCGCCGAGCGGATTGTCGAGCCCGCCTGGCATGCCGCGGGCGTATTTCGCCGCCTCGGGCTGGCGCTTGATCATCTCCTTCGGGGGCGTCCACGTCGCCCATTCGGATTTGCGCCCGACATAGGCGTCGCCGCTCCAGCGGAACCCGTCGCGGCCGACATTGGCACCATAGCGGGTGGCATGCCCATCGTTCTCGATGCGGTAGACGTAGTAATTGCCGGGATCGACGATGATCGTGCCGGGTGCTTCCTTGGTGTCGTAGCGAACGGTCCGACGATAATATTTCGGATCGACCTTGCTGACATCGGCCGCCGGGATCGGGAACTTTTCCTCGGGCACCGGTCCATAGACCTTCTGCGCCTCGGCAAGGCTCATGCCGTCGGACGTCACGCAACCGCCTAGCCCCAGCGCGCCGAGACCGACGGTCGAGCCGACCAGAAACGACCGGCGGTCGAGAAGCCCCGCCCGACGCTCGAGCCGAGCGATCTCGTCGCTCTTGCCAGCATCGGCATTCCCACTGTTCATGATCATCATTTTGGACTTCCCATGTCCTGCTGCCCGACGAGATAGTACTCCGGCATACACGTGCTGAGCCTCTTGCTGAACTGAGATTGCCGGCACACGGCTCGACTGGCAAGCTCGGGCTTTCGCTGCGCGGTGCTTGCCGTGCAAATGTGCATGTCTCAGTTTGAGCTTCGCGCGCGGAGTTCGGCTCCCTCACCGCCCGCAACTGAGACGCCATTTGCCGTTCGTGTGCTGCCCTGGGGGTTCCTCCGCGTGGGAAGCCAACGCGCCGTCCACATTCCTTGCAAGACGCGCCGGATCCTTCGAAATCTGGCCAGCTCGCCAACGACGCGCTCAGCCTTTGGCAGGAAGAGGAGCCTGGTTCCGCCTTCTCGATCTCTCCGAATGCGCGCGGCCTGGCAGGCTGCAAGACGTTTCGCTGCCAGATCGGCGCTGCCAGCGGCGGCCTCGTTCGATTGCCAAGCGCCGACCAACGACATAAGCCGGTTTGGCTTCACCCGTCGGCTGAGACTGTTGGTTTCGTTTCCATGACACGCGACATCGCAGCGCGACGGCATCGCGCCATCCTTGACGGTCTCGATCGACTGGAATCCGTAACCGTCGAGGAGCTTGCCCGATCGCTCGACGTCTCGCGCGAGACCATACGGCGCGACCTCAAGGTGTTGTCGGCGGACGGGTTGCTGTCGGTCGTTCACGGCGGGGCAATTCGAAACGAGCGCTCGGAGGCCTCCTTCGTCAGCCGTCGGGCCGTGAACCGCGAGGGCAAGGAGCGAATCGCCTCCGTGGCGGCCTCGATGCTTGGCGATGGCATGACGATCCTGCTCGATTCCGGCACCACGACCGAAGCCGTGGCGCGCGCCTTGGCGCGGTCGGACCACAAGCGGCTGGTCGTCCACACGACTTCGCTCGAGAATGCCCGGCTGATCAGCCGGCTGCCGGGCGCTCGGGTCTTCCTGATCGGCGGCGAATTCGACCGCAACGAGGACGCGACCTCGGGCGCCGAGGCCCTGCGGGCGATCGCCCGCCTCTCGGCTGATCTCTCTTTCGTCAGCGTCGGCGGCGTGGATGCGGACGGGCGGCTCACCGACTACACCCGCGCCGGGGCCGCGACCCGAAGCGCCCTTCTGCAGGCCGCCGAGCTGGGCTTCCTGATGGCCGACAGCAGCAAGTTCGGGCTTGTCCTGCCCAGCCGGATCAGCGGCGACGAGGCTTGCGCGGGGTTGCTCGTCGACCGGCTCCCGCCGGATCCCATCGCCGCGAAGCTCGCCGAAAACGGGGTTCGCGTGCTCGTCGGATAATTTGACCGTTTTTGTGGTTTTTGTTGTTTTGTTTGGTTTTGTGCATTAGGGTGCCTCCATCGCGGAGGCGCTCATGTCCATTCCTACCCAATCTCGCGTCGTCATCATCGGCGGCGGCATCATCGGCTGTTCGGCCGCCTACCATCTGACCAAGCTCGGCTGGCGCGACTTGCTGCTGCTCGAGCAGGGGCGGCTGTCCTCGGGCACCACCTGGCACGCGGCCGGCCTTGTCGGGCAGCTGCGCAGCCAATCGAGCATGACGCGGCTGATCCGCTATTCGACCGAGCTTTACGCTTCGCTGGAGCAGGAGACCGAGCTCGCCACCGGCTGGAAACGCTGCGGCTCCGTCTCGGTCGCCCGCACGCCGGAACGCATGACGCAGCTGCGCCGGACGATCTCCGCGGCGCGCGCGCAGGGTGTCGACATCGAGGAGCTGAGCCCGAAGGAGGCCGGCGACAAGTGGCCGGTGATGCGGACCGACGATCTCGTCGGCGGCGTCTGGCTCCCGGGCGACGGCAAGGCGAACCCAGCCGACATCACCCAGGCGCTGGCGCGCGGCGCGCGCAGCGGCGGCGCGATCGTCCGGGAGGGCGTCCGCGTCACCGGCGTCGAGACCGAGAAGGGGCGGGTCAAGGCGGTGCTCACCGATCAGGGCCGGGTCGAATGCGAGGTCCTCGCCATCTGCGCGGGACAATGGTCGCGCGCGGTCGGACAGATGTGCGGCGTATCCGTGCCGCTGCACTCGGCCGAGCACATGTACATCGTCACCGGCAAGATCGAGGGCGTGACGCCGGACCTGCCCGTGATGCGCGATCCCGACGGCTACACCTACTACAAGGAGGAGGTCGGCGGCCTGGTCATGGGCGGCTTCGAGCCGGACGCGAAGCCGTGGGGCATGGACGGTATCCCGTATCCATTCGAGTTCCAGCTCCTGCCCGACGACTGGGACCAGTTCGCCATCCTGATGGAGAACGCCCTGCAGCGCGTGCCGGCGCTGGAGACGGCCGAGATCAGGACGTTCCTCAACGGTCCCGAGAGCTTCACGCCCGACAACAACTTCCTTCTGGGAGAAACGCCGGAAGTGGCGGGCATCTATGTCGGCGCCGGCTTCAACTCCATGGGCATCGCGTCGGCCGGCGGCGCCGGGAAGGCGCTCGCCGAGTGGATCGTCGAGGGCGAGGCGACGAGCGATCTCTGGCCCGTCGACATCCGGCGCTTCGCCGATTTCAACAACAACCCGGCCTGGCTGAAGGATCGCATCAAGGAGACGCTGGGCCTCCACTACGCCATGCCCTGGCCGAACCGCGAACTCGATACCGCGAGGCCTTTCCGACGCTCGCCGCTCTACGAGCGCCTCGCGGCCAAGCGTGCTGTCTTCGGCTCCAAGATGGGCTGGGAGCGCGCGAACTACTTTGCCCGAACCGAGGAGGAGCGCACGATCCGCTATTCCTTCGGACTACAGAACTGGTTCGAAACGGTCGCCGCAGAGCATCGCGCCTGTCGTGAGGCGGCCGGGCTCGTCGACATGAGCAGTTTCGCCAAGTTCCTGCTGCAGGGGCCGCAGGCCGAAGCGGCGCTGCAGCGCCTGGCGGCCAACGATGTCGCCGTGCCGGTGGGCACTTCGGTCTACACCGCCCTGCTCAACGCGCGCGGCACCTTCGAGAGCGATCTCACCGCCGCTCGCATTGGGCCCGACACCTATCTCCTTCTCACGGGTACGGCCCAGGCGACGCGCGACGCGCACTGGATCAGGCGCCAGCTCCCGGAGGGCGTGACGCTGACGGATGTGACCTCGGCCTATGCCGTGCTTTCGCTCGCCGGGCCGCGCGTGGTCGACATCCTCAGCCGCGTCTCGCCGGCCTGCTTCGACCTCTCGGATTTCCCGGCCAATGCGATCCGGCAGATCACGATCGGCTATGCCACGACCTGGGCCTGCCGCCGCTCCTATCTGGGGGATGGCTTCGAACTCTATGTGCCGGCCGAATTCGCGCTCGCCATCTACGATGCGCTGCACGCGGCGGGTGCCGACCTCGGCCTTGTCGACGTCGGATACTATGCGGTCGACTCGCTGCGCATCGAGAAGGGCTTCCGTGCCTGGGGACGCGAGCTGACGCCGGACATCAATCCCTATGAGGCCGGTCTGGGCTTCGCCGTGAAGCTGGACAAAGGCGACTTTCTTGGCCGCGACGCTCTCGTCGCTGCCCGAGCCGCACCGCGCAGGAAGCGCCTCGTTTCGCTTGTCGGCCACCGCCCGAACGGTCAGATGGCCTGGGGTGGAGAGGCGATCCTCGCCGACGGCAAGCCAGTCGGCGAGATCACTTCGGCCGCGTTCGGCGCGAGCCTCGACGGCATCGTTGCGCTCGGCTGGGCAGAGAGCGATGAGCCGATCAACCAGGCCTGGCTCGACGCTCGGGACTGGACCATCGATCTTGCGGGGACGGCGGTTGCGGTGAGCGCCAGCCTCGTGGCACCGCTCGATCGCAAGCAGGCGCGCGGGACGCGGGCATGACCGATCTCACACCGCTCACACGCGCCATGCCCAGCGACATCGTCGTGCAGAAGCCTGCCCGCGTCCTCACCCTTTCCTGCGAGGACCGGCCCGGCATCGTGCACGCCGTCAGTGGGGTGCTCTACCGGCACGGTTGCAACATCCTGGAGAGTGCACAGTTCAGCGACCCGCGCGACGGCCGCTTCTTCATGCGCGTCGCCTTTGCTGCGGGCGACCGTTTCGACGATGCCGCCTTCCAGCGCGAATTCGACGGGGTCGCCGGAACCTTCCGCATGAACTGGGACGCGATTGACGCAACGCGCCCACAGCGCGTCGTCCTGATGGTCTCACGCTTCGGCCATTGCCTGAACGATCTGCTCTTCCGCCAGGCAACCGGAAACCTCAACATCACGATTCCGGCGATCATCTCGAACCACCGTGATTTCGAGCCGCTGGCAAAGAACTACGGCATCCCGTTCCACCACCTGCCCGTCAACGCGGCGAACAAGGCGGAGCAGGAGGCAAAGTTGCTGGAGATCGTCGCGCAGACCGAAGCGTCGCTTGTCGTGCTCGCCCGCTATATGCAGGTGCTCTCCAACGACCTGTGCCGCGCGCTCGACGGGCGGGCGATCAACATCCACCACTCCTTCCTGCCAAGCTTCAAGGGCGCCAAGCCCTACCATCAGGCCTACGACCGCGGCGTGAAGCTGATCGGGGCAACGGCGCATTACGTGACCCCTGATCTCGACGAAGGCCCGATCATCGACCAGGACGTCGCCCGGGCCGATCATTCGCTCGCTCCGGACGATCTCGTCAGCGTCGGGCGCGACATCGAAGCCGTGGTCCTGGCTCGTGCCCTGCGCCTGCACATCGAACGGCGGGTGATGCTGGCTGGCCGGCGCACGGTCATCTTCCGCTAGGTGCCACGGCGCGATGGCGAAAATTCACGGCCGACCGCGCCACGGCAGCGTCCACCACCGGAGGTTCACGTGAGTGCCAGGATCCTCGATGGCCGCGAGATCGCGCGCGACATCCGTGCCGAAACCTCCTTGCGGGTCGCCGGGCTCGCCACCAAAGCCGGAATCGTCCCGCATCTAGCGGTGATCCTCGTCGGCGACAATCCCGCCTCGCGCGTCTATGTGGCGAACAAGATCCGCGCCTGCGCCGAGGTCGGCATTCGCTCCACGCTCGTCGCATTCGATGCGGGAATTCCGGCGCAGGAGCTCATTTGCGAGATCGAGCGCCTGAACGAGGTCGCCGATGTGCACGGCATCCTCGTTCAGCTCCCGCTGCCGCCTCACCATGACATCCAGGCGGTGTTGCGGGCAATCTCGGTCGACAAGGATGTGGACGGCTTCCATCTCTACAATGTTGGTGGCCTGGTCGTCGGCAGAACGATCTTCTCGCCCTGCACGCCCTATGGCGTCATGCGCATGCTCGATCACGCTGCGATTCCGGTCGAGGGCCGCAATGTCACCATCGTCGGGGCCAGCAACATCGTCGGCAAGCCGATGGCCTTGATGATGATGGCGCGCGAGGCGACCGTCTCGGTGTGCCACGCCAAGACGCGGGATCTCGCCCAATACACCATCCTGGCGGATATCTTGGTCGTGGCGGCCGGGGTGGCCGGGCTGATCGGGGCGCAGATGGTCCGCACCGGAGCGGTCGTGATCGATGTCGGGATCAACCGCGACCCGCAGGGCAAGCTGCAGGGCGACGTCGACTTCGACGCCGTCAGAGCCAAGGCGTCCTACATCACACCCGTTCCCGGTGGCGTCGGTCCAATGACGGTGACCATGCTACTGGTGAACACGGTCTCGGCGGCCGAGCGGATCGCCGAAAGCGCAGGTACGCCCCGATTTCCGAGCGACGCGGCGGCGGACCGACCGGATCTGGTCCGGGCGGTTGGCTGACGGCTCAGGCGAAGTGGATGTTGCCCGGCTGAGCCAGCAGACGCGGATCGCGTGACCGGACCCGCACCGGGCGCCCATCCAGAATCTCGAAGCACCGCGCGAGCGTATCGTCCGTCAATCGCTGCATGGCCTCGGCGGTGAAGAAGGTCAGGTGCGGAAACAGGATGACGTCGTCGCGCCCGAACAGCGGGCTGAGCGGATGCCCCTGCCGGGCAAGCGGCTCCTGGCTGTAGACGTCGAGTCCGACCCCGCCGAGCCGATCGGCGAGAACCGCCTCGACCAGCGCCTCCTCGTCGATCAGCCCACCGCGCGAGACGTTAACGAGAATGGCGCCGGGCTTGAGGCAGGCGAGCTCTTCCCGGCCGAGGAGATGGCGCGTCGCGTCGTTGAGGACGCAATGCAGGGAAACGAAATCGCATTGCCGCAGCATCGCCTGCAGGTCGTCGACCTTCGCGATGCCCCGCGTGGCCATGGTAGCGGCATCGACATGCGGGTCGTACCCCAGCACGCGGGCACGGAAGCCTTGCCCTGCCATGCGGGCCATGCTGGAGCCGATCCTGCCTGCGCCGACGATGCCGAGCGTCTTGCCAGCGAGATCGCGGCTGAGCCATCGCTCGGAAGGCCAGATCCAGCCCCCGTCCTGCACGGCGCGGCCGATCGCCGGCATCCGCTTCGCCAGTGCGATCATCAAGGCGAATGCGCCCTCGGCGACCGTCTCCTCGGCGTATTCGGGCACATTGACGACGGGAATGCCGCGCGCGATTGCCGCTGGAATGTCGATCGCATCGATGCCGACGCCGTATTTGACGATTCCCTTCATCCGCCCCGCCGCAGCGATCACCCTGGCCGTGACCGGCGTGTAGCACATCAGCAGGAGGTCGGCGTCGGCCACCTCCGCGATCAGCGCCTGCTCGGAAATGCCGTCGGGCAGCGTCACGAGCTCGACGCCGCGGGCACGCAGCCCGTCGTCGATCTGCGGACATTCGAGTTCCCGGTCGGTGCGGACAGCCTTCATCGCCATGCTCCTCAGCCCGCCTGGATCGCCTGCTCGACGACGGCGAGCGCCCAGTCGAGCTCGGCGCGGGTAATCACCATCGGGGGGGACAGCGTCAGCACATTGCCCTGGCTGATCTTGAAGCTCAGGCCCGCTTCGAGGCATCGGTAATAGGCGCGCTCGGCCAGGCCGTTGTCGGGTGTGAAGTCGTTGCGGTCGGAGACGAGCTCCACCCCGAACAGCAGCCCGCGCCCGCGGACGTCGCCAACAGCCGGGCAGCTTTCACCGAATGCACGCAGCCGCGCCAGCGCATACGCGCCGAGTTCGGCGGCCTGTTCCGTCAGTCCTTCCTCGCGGATGATGTTGATCGTCGTCAGGGCCGCACGCGTGGTGACCGGGTTCTTCTCATGGGTGTAGTGGCCGATGGCGTAACCGCCTGCGACATCGAGCTCGCGCCGGGCGATCACGGCGGCGATCGGCAGGATGCCGCCGCCCAGCGCCTTGCCGAGGACGACCATGTCGGGCTCGACCTCGTCATGCTCGTGAGCGAAGAAGCGCCCGGTCTTGCCGAGCCCGGTCGGGATCTCGTCGAAGATCAGCAGCGTGCCGTGCCGGTCGCAGGCCTCGCGCACGCTCTTCCAGAAACCGGGAGCCGGAGGAGACGGCGTGGCGCGCATCGGCTCGGCGACGACCGCGGCGATATCGCCCTCCCTTGCGAGGACATAGGAGATCATCCGGGCGCAGGCCCTCGCCGATTCCTCCAGGCTGTGATGGCCATAGGCGCAGTTCCGGCTGCTCCAAGGCGCGACATGCTCGGCGCCGGGCAGGAGAGGGCCGGCGATGCCGGACCGGAAGGTCGCCTCGCCGCCGACGCTGGAGGCCCCGAAGCCTGCGCCGTGGAACGCATCCCAGAAGGACAGCGTCTTGAACCGGCCGGTCGCGGCGCGGGCGAGCCGAAGCGCCACCTCGATCGCGTCCGAGCCGCCGGTAGTGAAGAGCACCTTGCCGAGATCGCCCGGCGCCAGCCGCCCGAGTGTCTCGGCGAGCTCGACTGCCGGCTCGCAGGTGAAACGCCGCGGCGCGAAGCACAGCTCATCGAGCTGCGCCTTGATCGCCTCCTTCAGCCGCGGATGCCCGTAGCCGATGTGGTGAACGCTGTTGCCGTGAAAATCCATGTAGCGGCGGCCGTTGGTATCCTCGATCCAGATGCCTTCCGCCTTCGCGATGGCGGTCAGGCAGGGGCTCGACAGGCTCTGGTGCAGGAAGGCGTTCGCGTCCCGCGCCAGCAGGTCCCGCGTTCCGGCGTCGGTGATGGTCGCGGTCCAGCCGCTCCGCGCGACGGAGGTGTTCGACTCGCCTTCGGTATGGATGATCGTCGCGGCTCCGGCCTGCATGGCATGTCCCTTTTCGTGGCTCTCGCGGCCCGGTCGAAGGTGACGATGGCGGATTTCCCTTCGATCTGAAAAATCGTTATTTTGGATGCCACTATAAATTCTGACGATGCATCGCTCTCGGATCATGCTCTATGCGCTACGTCCAGCTCCGCGCCTTCCATCATGTCGCGATGACCGGCGGCTTCTCGAAGGCGGCGCAAGCCCTGCACCTCACCCAGCCGGCGATCTCCGACCAGGTCAGGCGGCTTGAGGAGGAGTACGACGTGGCGTTGTTCAGCCGGAGCCACCGGCAGGTCGTACTCACGCCGGCCGGCCGCCGATTGCTGGCCTTGACGCACCGGCTGTTCGGAGCGGAGGCCGAGGCGCTCGAGATGCTGCAGGAAGAGCGCTCACTGCGATCCGGCGCGCTGCGCATCGTCGCCGATTCCGTCCATCACGTGCTCGACGTGTTGACGGCGTTCCGCGAGCGCCATCCCGGCATCCAGATCAGCATCGCGCGCGGCAATACCGGCAGCGTCGTCGATACGCTGATCGGCTACGAGGCGGAGATCGGCGTCCTGGGAGAGCTGGCCGACGACAGGCCGTTCGAGGTGCTGCCACTCAACGTCTCGCCGATCATCGCTTTCGCTGCCCGAAGTCATCCAGCAGCGCTGCGCAAGAGCCTTTCGCTCGAAGAGCTCGACACCTGGCCACTGGTGATGCGCGAGCCGGGCTCGCGCACGCGCCAGCTGCTCGAACAGCGCGCGACGGAACGTGGAGTTGCGCTGCACTGCGCCATCGAAGCGGAGGGCCGGGAGGCCGTCCGGGCGATCGTCGCCGCCGGCGGAGGCATAGGCTTCGTATCGGCGGCGGAGTTCGGCGACGATGATCCGCGGCTCGTCCGGCTCCAGCTCGACGGCCCTCCGCTCGCGATGCAGGAGAAGTTGATCTGCCTGCATGAGCGGCGCAACAGCAAGGCCATCAAGGCGTTCTTCGAAATGGCGCGTGCGATGCGAGCCTGACGGCGCCGCACCGGGCTTCAGCCCTGGGGCAGCGCGTGGCCCGTCCGCAAGGCGTAGGCCCAGTCCTGGCGGCCGTTCGCGTCCGCCTCGCGCGCCGCACTCTCCCAGTCATAACCCACGAGATGCAGCTCTGCCGCGATGTCGGCCCCGGGCGTGACCACGGCGCAGCAGGCGTGGGGCAAGCCGCTCTCGGCGACGTGGGCTGGCCCCTGCGAATGATAGGCCGGATTGCCGACGCTGCCCGGGTTGACGACGATCGTTCCTGAGCCCAGTCGCGCCGCGCGGGCGAGGTGGCTGTGGCCGCATAGCATCAGGGGCGCCGTCTGCCCCGCCAGCCGCTCCTCGATGGCGGCGATCGGGGCGGGGAGGAGGCGACCGTCCCGGACCTCCTCCATCAGATAGGTCTCGTCGCAGCCCGGGCTGGCATGAAAGCAGAATGCGTCTCCGAGGGTGAGCTCGACGGGGAGTCCGGCAAGCCAGCTGCGTGCATCGGCGTCGAGCGCGCGCCATGCGAAAGCGTCCGACGCTCCCAGCCCGTCCGGCGAGAGAGCGCCGAGGGCGCGATCATGGTTGCCGCGGACATGGCTTATCTCGCGCGACTGCAGGAGCGCCACAGTCTCGGCAGGCCAGAGCGGGCCGGAAGCACAGTCGCCGAGATTGAGGATATGGTCGACGGCGAGATGATCCAGCTTCGCAAGGACGGCCTCGAGCGCAAGCAGGTTTCCGTGGATGTCGGCAATGACGCCAAGGCGCATGTCTGGATCTCTAGGTTTGATCGCTACAGTGAACGCGTCACGGGCCGGCGGGCGCGGATTGGCCCGGGCGCATCGCGGCCGGCAGCCGCACGCACACTCATTCGGCGGCCTGCATTAGCCGACTTTCCCGCAGCAGGCCTTTCCGCTCCAGGAGCCGGTGCACGGTGGCGGCGATATGGGCCTCGATGCGCTTGAGGTCCCGGGCAATGTCTAGCTGGAGCGCGCTGATGATCACGGCCTCGCGGTTGCCGGTACGGATTTGCGCCAGATGGGCCTCGATCGCCTGCCGTTCCAGCTCCCGGAACGTCTCCTTCTCGCGGATGACGCGGCGCGCCGTTACCTCGTCCTGCGAGATGAAGACGGTGAGCGCGAGGCGCAGATGGTCGCGCAATCTGCGGTGCATGTCGCCGATCCGCGCCAGCGCCTCGACTGGCAGGCGGCGCTGGTCGCGGATGCGTTTGCCGGCCATCTGCATCAGGTTCTTCTCGACGATGTCGCCGATATGCTCGAGGTTGATCGCCAGTCCGAGCACCTCGGAAAGCCGGCGCTCGTCGGCCTCGGACAGCGAGTCATGAGCGATGGCGCCGACATAGAGCTGGATCTGGTTGTAGAGGCTGTCGAGCACGTCGTCCGCACGGCTCACCGCGGCGACCCGGTCCGGATCGTCCTCCGCGAAGGCCGCCAGCGAGGTCTTGAGCATATCGTCGACGACATCCGCCATCCGCAGCACCTCCCGCGTCGCGTTGGACAGCGCGATCGTCGGCGTCGCGAGGGCAGCCTCGTCGAGATAGCGTTGGCGGGACGGATCGGCTTCCGCCGTGGGCTCGGGCAGCAGCCGCATCAGCAGCCGGGCGATCGCGGGCAGCGGCACCAGGAAGAGCCCGGCCATCGCGAGGTTGAAGACGAGATGGAACAAGGCGGCCGACTGCGCCGGGCCGAGGGCGAGCCGCTCCAGCACCTGCGCGAGGAGAGGCAGCAGCGGCAGGCCGACCGCGCAGCCGACAAGCCGGTTGGCGAGGTTGCCGAGCGGCACGCGGCGGGCCGCGACATTCTCCTTCAGCGCCTGGACCAGCGGATTGAACGCGGTGCCGAGATTGCAGCCGAGCACCATGGCGAGCATGGTCGGTGTTTCTATGATGCCGGTTGCGGCCAGGTTCATCACGACCAGGATCGCCGCGAGCGAGGAATGCGCGGCGAAGCTGAGCGCCGCCGCGAGCAGCAACGCGATCAGCGGATCGCCGGAGAGTGACCCGAGGGCCGTGCGCAGCACCTGCGAGTGCTCGACCGGCGCGATGGTGCCCTGCATGAGGTGGAGCGAGAGCAGCATCAGCCCGAGGCCGAACAGCGCTTTCGCCGTCTCGCCGGCGGACAGTGCCGCGAAGCGCCGCATACCAGTGTAGCCCGCCAGGATCAGCATCGGCGCGGCCGCGCTGGTATCGAAGCTGATGATCTGGACGATGAGCGTCGTCCCGACATTCGCGCCGAGCATCATCGCGAGGGCGGGCGCCAGCGCGATCAGTCCGGCGCCCGAGAACGATGCGATCATCATCGCCGTCGCGGTGCTCGACTGGAGCCCCGCCGTCACCAGCAGTCCCGCGCCAAAGGCGCGCCAGCGGCTGTCGAGTCCGGTTGCCAGCGCTGCGCGCAGCCGGCTGCCGAAGGCGGCCTGGATGCCGGCGGTCACCATCCGCACGCTCCACAGCAGCAGCGCGACCTCGCCGGCGAGCGAGAGCAGGATCTGGCTCGGCGTCTGTCCCGTCACGCCGGCACCGCTAGCGGTCCCGCCAGCGCTGCAGGCGGCCGAACACCAGTCGATCGAGGCCGGCATGGGCGAGCTTGACGGCGATGGCGGTGATCATGATGACGCTCGCCATGCCTGCGGCGGAGGCCATCGCTCCGGCTTCGTCCATATGGACGATCGCGATGGAAGCGAGCTTCGTGTCGGCACCGTAGAGGAAGATCACGGCGGAGACCGTGGTCAGCGCGTTTACGAAGACGTAGACCGCGATGTCGAGGATCGCCGGCAGGCAGATCGGCGCGGTGACCCGCCGAAAGGTCGACCAGAACGGCACCTTGAGCGAGGCGGAGACCGACTCGAACTCGCCGTCGAGCTGCTTCAGGCTCGTCAGAGCCGTGATGTGCCCGACCGTGTAGAAATGCGCGATGGTGTTGATCACGAGGATCGTCAGCGTCCCATAGAGGAAGCCGAGCGGGTTCCAGTTCGCGTTGAAGAAGAAGACGTAGCCCAGGCCGAGCACAAGGCCGGGTACCGCCATCGGCAGCATCGCCAGGAACTGGGCAAAGGCGCGCAACTGCGGGAACAGCTTCACCTTCTCGATCAGATAGGCGCCGGTGAAAATCAGTGCCGTGCCGATCAGCGCCGTCAGCGAGGCGAGCAGCAGCGAGTTGCCATAGGTCGCCCAGCCGTCGGGCTCGACTGCTGCGAAATCGTAATTGCCCAGCGTCAGCGAGAGGTTGTACGGCCAGTACTTGACGAAGGAGCCCCAGAACGCGACCGCATAGGGCCCGACGATGGCCAGCGCCATCACCGTGACGAAACCGAGCATGGCGAGGTCGCGGCGCCTGTCCGGGCGCGGGGCATAGGGCACGGCCCGGGCCGAGAGCATCGCGCTCTGCCGCCGCTGGACCACCCGATCGGCGAAGAAGGCGAGCACGGCCGGTACCAGCAGGATGATGCCAACGACGGCGCCCATCGGGAAGTTCTGCTGGCCGACGACCTGCCGATAGGCGTCGGTTGCGAGCACACTGAACTGCCCACCGATCACCTTGGGAATGCCGAAATCGGTGATGACGAGGGTGAACACCACGAAAGCGGCGCTGATCACGCCGTAGCGCGCACCCGGCAGGGTGATCGTGCGGAAGATCCGCCAGCGCGTGGTGCCCATCGCCTCTGCCGCCTCGCGCAGCCGCCCGTCCGACAATGCGAGTGCCGTAACGAGGATCAGCATGGCGTGGGGAAAGCTGTAGAGCGCCTCTGCCGCAATGATGCCGACCGGTCCGTAGAGCGAGGCGCCCATCATCCAGGATTTGAGGATGCCCTGATTGCCGAAGATGTAGATCAGCGCCAGACCCGACAGCAGCGAGGGCGCGAAGACCGGGATCATCGCTGCCGCATAGAACAGGCCCTTGCCCGGAATGCAGCTCCGGCGCAGGGCATAGGCATAGAGAAAGGCGACGGGAACCACGATCGCCGTGGTCACGCTGGCGACGAACAGGCTGTTGGTGAGCGAGGACAGCAATGTCGGCGTCGTCGCATAGCTGACGAAGTTCGCCAGCCCGACGAAGCGGCCGTCGACGTCCTCAAGGCTCTTGGACAGCAGCGCCCAGAGCGGCAGGGCAATGATCAGGACCAGCACGGCACATAGCGCCAGGATCAGCGCCCCGGCGACCTGACGCTCGCTGATGCGAGGCCGCGACACCTTCACGGCCGGCCCCGTCATGGCGAGAGGACGTGCGGCGTCGCTCATCGTCCGCTTCCTGCAAAGACGTGCAGGGCCTCCGGCGGGAAGGCGACCGCGCGCACCTGTCCAGGCGCAATGCCGAGATCGCGCATCGCATTGGTCGAGAAATCGGCCGCGATGCGGGTCGAGCTGGAGCCGGTCGGGGCCAGATGAGCGCGACAATAGGAGCCGAGGAAGGCGAGATCGCCGATCCGTGCCTCGAAGCTGTTGGGCGTGTCGGCGGTGATGCTGCGAGTGCGGACCTCCTCGGGACGCATGGCGAGCCGAACCGGCGTTCCCACCGCGAAGGGCGCGGCGTTGGCGACCAGCAGATCGAGCTCATCGACGCGCACGCGCCCTGGGCCGGTGACGATCGCGTCAAGAAAGGTCATGTGGCCGACGAAGTCCGCGACGAACGGTGTCGCCGGGCGGCGGTAGATCTCCTCCGGTGTGCCCACCTGCTCGACGGCGCCATTGCTCATCACGACGATGCGATCGGCCATGGCGAGCGCCTCTTCCTGATCGTGAGTGACCATGACCGTGGTCACGCCGAGACGCTGCTGCAGCGATCGCATCTCGTCGCGGAGCCTCACCCTGACCTTGGCATCGAGCGCCGAGAGCGGCTCGTCGAGCAAGAGAAGCTCCGGCGAAGTCGCGAGCGCGCGGGCGAGAGCCACGCGCTGCTGCTGCCCGCCCGAAAGCTGGATGGGGTACTTTTTTCCCTGATCCGTCAGGCCGACCAGCGCCAGCAGCTCGTCGACGCGGCGCGCGACCTCACGGGCGGGTCGGCGACGGTTGACGAGGCCGTAGCCGACATTGTCCGTGACCGTCAGATTGGGAAACAGCGCATAGGACTGGAACACGATCCCGAAGTCGCGTTCCGCCGGGCTCGCGCGGGACACATCGCGCCCCCCCATATGGATGCTGCCGCTATCCTGAAGATCGAGGCCGGCAATCGCCCGCAACAGGGTCGTCTTGCCGCAGCCGGAGGGGCCGAGGAAGCAGACGAACTCGCCCCGGCGGATGTCGAGATCGATGCTGCGCAGGGCCTGGAAGGCGCCGAAGCTCTTCGCGACCTTGCGGATCGAGAGAAACGGATTCGTGTTCGTGGTCATCGTGAAGACTTTCCTCTGAACGCACGGCGATATGCCTGGAGGGCAAGCAAGGGCTTGAGTCCGCTGCCCCCGCACTTGCATAAGCCGTACCGCCCGACCCGCTTCCGCGGGCCGGGACGGGTTTGGCAGCCTTCAGTTCTTCGGCGCAGCCTTCGCTTCGTACCGCTTGGACCAATCCGCGAGCACGCGCTCACGATTGTCCGCCATCCAGGCCAGGTCGTTCTTGATCATCCCGGCTTCGGCGTTGGCAGGGTAATTCGTCGGCTTGTTCTCGACGCCCGGCGCGGCCACGATGGCGTAAGTCTTCGAGTAGAGCTCGTTCGCCTCCTTCGTCGTCGACCAGTCAGCGATCTTCTTCGCAACGGCGAGGTTCTTCGAACCCTTGACGATGGCACTCGCTTCCATCTCCCAGCCCACGCCCTCCTTCGGGATCACGACCTCGATCGGCGCGCCCTTGGTCTTCTCGGCAGCGCCGCGCATGTCGAGGGCCAGGCCGATGGTGCGCTCGCCGCGAGCCGCCTGGACGCAGGGCGCCGAGCCCGAATGCAGATAGGCTGCGATGTTCTCGTGCAGCCCGTCCATGAACTTCCAGCCCTCGGCTTCACCCATGCTCTGCAGCCAGCCTGCGACCATCAGATAGCCGGTCCCGGAAGAGGCCGGATGGGGCATCACGATCTTGCCCTTGAACGCCGGATTGAGCAGGTCCTTCCACGAGCTCGGCACCGGAATGCCCTTGGCTTCGGCGGTGTTGTAGCAGACGACGCCGAGATAGGCGTCCATGCCGGTCCATGTGTAGGGGGCGTTGCCATCCCGGAAGGCCGGCTTCAGCGCGTCGGCGCCGGCAGGCTTGTAGGTCTCGAGCAGGCCGGCCTTCTCGAACATGAGCAGGCTCGACGCGGCGAGGCCGATCACCATGTCGGAGCGCGGATTGTCCTTTTCCGCCAGGAAGCGGGCCGTGATCACGCCGGTCGAATCGCGAACCCAGACCACTTCGGCTTCGGGTACCGCCTTCTCGATGGAAGCCTTGAACGGCCCGAGCTGGTCGTTCTCCAAGGCGGTGTAGATCGTGACCTTCGTCTTTTGTGCCTGCGCGGCGCCGGGAAGCGCGAGTGCGAAAGCGCCGATAATACAGGAAGCAAGCCAGCTCTTCATGTTCTCATCCCCTCGTTATGTTCAGTTTGGG
>JAESFK010000426.1_pt1 | contig 22677 bp, 21 predicted proteins | sample 9269391 | NCBI WGS metagenome assembly JAESFK01 (sample SAMN14506231, study PRJNA617097) | algae metagenome | isolation source: Drouetiella hepatica UHER 2000/2452 and co-occurring heterotrophs from... | place: Slovakia: Slovak Paradise National Park, Hrabusice, Kosice Region | collected 2000-01-01
AGGACATGTCCGCTACCAAGTCGATGGGCGACGTCACGGCCGAGCTGCTCAAGAGCATCGGCATGAAGGTCGACTTCGTCGCGACCGACTGGGGCACCGTCGGCGCCCGCCGCGCCCAGAAGACTGCGCCGGGGCAGGGTGGCTGGAGCATGTTCCACACCTGGCATGCCGGCGCCGACTGCGTGAACCCGTCCTCCTACACGGCCGTGCGCGCCAACGGCGAAAAGGCCTGGTTCGGCTGGCCCGACGTGCCGGCGGTGGAGACGGAAGTCACGAACTGGTTCAACGCCAAGAACCAGGAGGAGGAGAAGGCCGCGATGGGCCGCCTCAACAAGGCGGCTGTCGAGAACGTCGTCTATGTGCCGACGGGCTTCTATCTCGGCTACCAGGCCTGGCGGAAGAACGTCTCGGGCGTCACCAGCGGGCCCTTCCCGGTCCTTTGGGGCGTGTCGAAGGCCTGAGGTCCAGTCGCATGGGGGCGCTCGCCGCCCCCATGCCGCTCCGGATCGTGCCTATCGGGCGTGCTATCCCGGCTACCCCAATCGTCGTCGCGGCCGATGAGGCGCGCGGCGCAATCAGAAATCGGATCGAGCGACAAATGGCCGGAAAGCCGCAATGCTAGCCTTCATCGTCAGGCGGATCATCACGACCATCCCAGTGATGGCGTTCGTGGCCCTGTTCGTCTTCTCCCTGCTCTACATCGCGCCGGGCGATCCGGCCGCGGTCATCGCCGGCGACCAGGCCTCGCCGGCCGACGTCGAGAAGATCCGCGCCAGCCTGGGCCTGGACCGGCCCTATCTCGTCCGCTTCGCCGAATGGTCCTTCCGCGTGCTGCAGGGCGACCTCGGCACCTCGATCTTCACCTCGCTGCCGGTGACGCAGCTCATCGCCCAGCGCATCGAGCCGACCCTGTCGCTGATGGTGCTGACGCTGATCTTCGCGGTGACGATCGCCGTGCCGATGGGCGTCATCGCCGCCTGGAAGGCCGGAAGCTGGATCGACCGCGGCGCCATGGCCTTCGCCGTGTTCGGCTTCTCGGTGCCGGTCTTCGTCGTCGGTTACCTGCTGGCCTATGTCTTCGCGCTGCAGCTCGACTGGGTGCCGGTGCAGGGCTACACGCCGCTTTCGCAGGGCGTCTGGCCCTGGTTCAGGAACCTGATCCTGCCCGCGGTGACGCTGGGACTGGTCTATATCGCGCTGATCGCGCGCATCACGCGGGCCACCATGCTCGAAGTGCTGCAGCAGGACTATGTCCGCACTGCGCAGGCCAAGGGCGTCGGCCAGCGTGATGTGCTCTTCCTCCACGCGCTCAAGAACGCCGCCGTGCCGATCGTTACGATCATCGGCATCGGCATCGCGCTCCTGATCGGCGGCGCGGTGGTCACCGAAAGCGTCTTCGCCATTCCCGGTCTCGGCCGGCTCACCGTCGATGCCATCCTGCGCCGCGACTATCCCGTGATCCAGGGCGTCGTGCTGATGTTCAGCCTCGTCTACGTGCTGGTGAACCTGATCATTGACCTGACCTACACGATCGTCGATCCGAGGATACGCTATTGACGATGCAAAGCTCCCTCCCGGCGCCTTCCGCGCTGGCCGCTTCGCCGGAACCGGGCGTCGCTCCGCTGCTCGGCCGCGGGGCCCGCTTCCGGCGCTATCTGCGCCGTCATCCCTCCGTGGCGATCGGCGGTTCCCTGCTCGCGCTGATGGCGTTGATCGGCCTTTTCGCGCCTCTGCTGTGGACGGTCGATCCCACCACGATCGCGACCTCGCGGCGCACGCGCGTGCCCTCCGAGCTCTACTGGTTCGGCACCGACATGCTCGGCCGCGATATCTACTCGCGCGTGGTCTATGGCGCGCGGGTCTCGCTGGTCGTCGGCTTCAGCGTGGCCGTCCTGTCCTCGGTGATCGGCCTGTCCATCGGGCTCTTCGCCGGCTTCGTGCGCTGGGCTGACGGCATCGTCATGCGCATCATCGACGGCATGATGTCGATCCCGCCGATCCTGCTCGCCATCGCGCTGATGGCGCTGACGCGCGGTTCGATCCAGAACGTCATCATCGCGATCACCATCGCGGAGATCCCACGCGTCGCCCGCCTCGTGCGCGGCGTCGTGCTGTCGCTGCGCGAGCAGCCCTATGTCGAGGCTGCGATCGCCAACGGCGCCCGCACGCCGCGCATCATCTTCCGCCATATCCTGCCCAACACCTTCGCGCCGATGAGCGTGCAGGCGACCTATATCTGCGCCAGCGCCATGATCATCGAGGCGATCCTGTCGTTCATCGGCGCGGGCATTCCGCCGGCGACGCCGTCCTGGGGCAACATCATGGCCGAGGGGCGCGCGCTCTGGCAGGTCAAGCCGCACATCATCCTGTTCCCGGCGATCTTCCTCTCGATCACCGTGCTCGCGGTGAACCTGCTCGGCGACGGCCTGCGCGACTCGCTCGACCCGCGCCTCGCCAAAGCCTTGTAAACGGAGGCGCTCCGACGGGAGCCGCCCAAAGACCTCTCCGGGCGCTCTTGTGCGCCCGGAGCAGACCATCCCCGCGGCCGTCGGCGCTTGACGTGCCGCCCACGCCCAGCCGAGCATTCGCCCATGCCTGACAGTTCAGCCGCTCCGGTCCGGGGTCTGCGCAAGGCGCCCGCCATGGAGACCTCCCGGTGAGCCGCATCCTGACCATCGCCGCAGCCCAGCTCGGCCCGATCCAGCGCGACGAGAGCCGGGCTTCCGCCGTCGCCCGCATGATCGAGCTGATGCGCCAGGCCAAAAGCCATGGCTGCGATCTCGTCGTCTATCCGGAAGCGGCCCTGACCGCCTTCTTCCCGCATTGGTGGATCGACGACGAGGACGAGATCGACGGCCATTTCGAGAGCGCGATGCCCGGCAACGAGACCGCGGCGCTCTTCGAGGAGAGCAAGCGCCTCGGCGTCGGCTTCCATCTCGGCTATTGCGAACTGGCGAATGAGGACGGCCGCAAGCGCCGCTTCAACACCGCGATCCTGGTCGACAAATCCGGCGCGATCGTCGGCAAGTACCGCAAGATCCATCTGCCGGGCCATCCCGAACACCGCCCTGAAGCGCCGTTCCAGAACCTCGAGAAGCGCTATTTCGAGACTGGCAATCTGGGCTGGCCGGTCTGGCGCACGATGGACGCCAATATCGGCATGATGATCTGCAACGACCGGCGCTGGCCCGAGAGCTACCGCTCGATGGGCCTCCAGGATGTCGAGCTGATCGTGCTCGGCTACAACACGCCCAAGCACAATCCGCCGGCTCCCGACCATGACCGGCTCGGCAACTTCCACAACCAGCTCGTGATGCAGGCCGGCGCCTACCAGAACGCCACCTGGGTCGTCGGCGTCGCCAAGGCGGGGCCGGAGGCCGGCGTCGACCAGATCGGCGGCTCCTGCATCATCGCGCCGACCGGTGAGGTCGTGGCGCAGGCGGTGACCGAGGGCGATGAGGTCGTCGTCGCCCGCTGCGACATGGATCTCGGCAAAAGCTACAAGGCCTCGACCTTCAACTTCGCCAAACACCGCGAGCCGCAGGCCTATGGCCTGATCGTCGAGCGCAAGGGCGCGGTGGGGCCGGTGTGAACGTTCAATCTCTTGATCCGTCATTCCGGACGAGCGGCGAAGCCGCGCTGATCCAAAATCCATCGAAGTGCGCTGGCGCCCTCCGATGGATCCCGGCGCTCCGCTTCGCTCCGGCCGGGATGACAGCGTTCTATTCTTTCGATGTCGAACACGAAGGCGGGGAAGCCCAATGACCCACGATCTCATTCTCAAGGGCGGACGGGTCATCGACCCCTCGCAGAAGCATGACGGCATCCTCGATGTCGCCTTCACCGACGGCAAGGTCTCGGGCTTCGGCAAGGACCTCAAGGGCGCCAAGGAGATCCGCGACGTCTCGGGCTACATCGTCACGCCCGGCCTGATCGACCTGCACACCCATGTCTATTGGGGCGGCACTTCGCTCGGCATCGACGCCGACGAGTTCTGCCGGGCGTCCGGCGTTACCACCTCGGTCGATACCGGCTCGGCCGGGCCCGGCAACTGGCCGGGCTTCCGCAAGCACGTCATCGAGAAGAGCCAGGCCCGCATCCTCGCCTATCTCCATGTCTCGCACGCCGGCATCTACGGCTTCGACCACCGCGTCATGGTCGGCGAGAGCGGCGACCTCAGGATGATGAACCCGATCGATGCCGTCGAGGTCGCCGACAAGAACCGCGACCTGATCGTCGGCATCAAGGTCCGTGTCGGCCTGCACGCTTCCGGCAATTCCGGCACCGTGCCGCTGAACATCGCGCTGCAGGTCGCCAACGAGGTCGGCATGCCCCTGATGTGCCATATCGACCATCCGCCTCCGTCCTATGAGGAGGTGGTCGACATGCTCCGGCCCGGCGACGTGCTCACCCACGCCTTCCGCCCCTTCCCGAACGCGCCCTGCACGGCGCAGGGCACGGTGAAGCCGGAAGTGCAGGCCGCCCGCAAGCGCGGCGTCATCTTCGACATCGGCCATGGCAAGGGCTCGTTCTCGTTCAAGACGACGCGGGCCATGCTGGCCAACGGCTTCGAGCCGGACGTGATCTCGTCCGACGTCCACAAGCTCTGCATCGACGGCCCGGCCTATGACCAGGTCACGACGATGTCGAAGTTCCTGCTCATGGGCATGAGCCTGAACAACGTCATCGCCGCCTCGACCGTCAACGCGGCGATGACGCTGAAGCGCCCGGAATACGGCTCGCTCAAGGTCGGCTCGCTCGGCGATGCCACCATCCTGACGATCAAGGAAGGCAAGTTCGACTATGCCGACGTTGTCGGCGAGCACATGACGGGTGACCGCAAGATCGTCTCCGAGGGCGTCGTGCTCAAGGGCGCCTGGTGGCACCCCAAGCGCACGAACAAGTTCAAGAAGGTCGCCGCGTAAGCAAATCGGCTCGTCATGCACGGGCTCGACCCGAGCAACTCATGCAGGAGATTCTCGGGCCTGCGCTTCGCTCGCCCGAGAATGACGCCCAAGCCCCACGGCTGGACAGATCCGGATGTCTGAATCGATCTGGCGCCCGATGACCGCCTCCGACCTGCCGGCCGTGCTGGCGGTCGCTGCGGTGGTGCATCCGGACTATCCGGAGGAGGAGGCGGTCTTTGCCGAGCGGCTGCGCCTGTTTCCGCAAGGCTGCCTCGTCCTTGATGGGCCCAAGGGGTTGCTCGGCTACGTCGTGAGCCATCCCTGGCATCGTGGCGGGCCGCCAGCGCTGAACACGCTGCTGGGCCGCCTGCCGGAGGCGCCCGGCGCCTTCTACATCCACGATCTCGCGCTGCTGCCTGAGGCGCGGGGCACCGGGGCGGGGCGCCTGATTGTCGGCCGGTTGGTGGCTTTGGCCCGCGAGGCACAGCAGCCGCGTCTGGCTTTGGTCGCGGTCAACGACTCGTCGGGTTTCTGGCAGCGACAGGGATTTCGCGAGATGCATGACCCCGCCCTTGCCGCGAAGCTCGCAAGTTATGACGATGCCGCGCGCTATCTGGAATGCGAACTCGATCTCCCGACGCCGCCGGCGTCTCCAACCAGAAACCATGAGGAACACCGATGAGCGCCGAACAGAAACTCAAGGATCTGGGCCTGACCCTGCCCGCGCTCGCCGCGCCGATGGCGAACTATGTCCGGTTCAAGAAGGCCGGTGATCTCGTCTTCCTGTCGGGGCAGGGGCCGCGCAATCCCGACGGCTCGATCCCCAATGGCAAGGTCGGCAGGGCGTTCACCACCGAGCAGGCTTATGAATTCGCGAAGATCACCGGGCTTGGCTTGCTGGCGGCGATGAAGGAAGCGGCGGGCTCGCTCGACAAGGTCGAGGTCATCAAGCTGCTCGGCATGGTCAATGGCGTTCCCGAGTATGGCGACCAGCCCAAGGTCATCAATGGCTGCTCGGACCTGCTCGTCGCGGTCCTCGGCGAAAACGGCCGCCATGCCCGCTCGGCGGTCGGCATGGGTTCGCTGCCGGGCAACATGCCGGTCGAGATCGAAGTGATCATCAAGGTGCTGCCGTGACCGTGCTCGCCCAGGAAGCCTTGAAGGCGGAGATCGCCCGGGTTTACGGCACGCCGGCCGTCGTGATCGACCTCGACAAGGTCGAGGCTAACATCGCCCGCCTCCAGGCGGTCTGCGATGCCGCCGGTGTCGCCAATCGCCCCCATATCAAGACGCACAAATCGCCTGAGCTCGCCCGCCTCCAGATCGAGGCCGGCGCACGCGGCATCACCTGCCAGAAGCTCGGCGAAGCCGAGGTCATGGCCGATGGCGGCATCGACGATATCCTGATCAGCTACAACATCCTCGGCGAGCAGAAGCTCGGCCGGCTCGGCCATCTCCAGCGCCGCGTGCGGATGATCGTGGCCGCCGACAACCCCGTCACCATCGCCGGCCTTCCCGACGCGGCCGAGATCGCCGGGCGCGACCTCGAAGTCGTGGTCGAATGCGACACGGGTCGCCAGCGCGCCGGCGTCGAGACGCCGGGTGAGGCTGTCGAACTGGCGAAGCTGATCGCGGGCTCGAAGGGGCTCACCTTCGCAGGCTTCCTGATGTACCCGCCTGAAGACGGCTGGGGGCGCACCCAAACGTTCCTCGACACCGCCAATGAAGGCTTGCGCGATGCAGGGTTGGAGGCCGGCATCGTCTCGACCGGTGGCTCGCCGAACATCCCCAATATCGGCAAGCTCAAGGGCGCGACCGAGCATCGCGCCGGCACCTCGATCTTCAATGATCGCATGCAGGTCGCGGCCGGCGTGGCGACGCTCGATGACTGCGCGCTCACCGTCTACGCCACGGTCGTCAGCCGGGCGGGGCCTGAGCGCGGCATCCTCGATTCGGGCTCGAAGACGCTGACGAGCGATTCAGGCGGCCTCGAAGGCCACGGCTACATCCTCGAATATCCGGCCGCGAAGATCGCGAAATTCGCCGAGGAACATGGCTTCCTCGACCTGTCGGCCAGCAATGGCCGGCCGAAGGTCGGCGAAGTCGTGCGGGTGGTGCCCAACCATGTTTGCGTCGTCGTCAACATGGTCGACCGGCTGGTGACCGTGCGTGGCGACAAGCTGATGGGCGAATTGCCCGTCGCGGCGCGCGGCAAGCTGGTCTGAGCCTCAATGGCTCTGCAAGGAAACACGACCGTCATCCTGGGCGACCGTAGGTCGTCCCGGGATCCATCGTAGAGTTAAATTCCCTACGATGGATCCCGGAGCTACGCGGCTTCGCCGCTTGTCCGGGATGACGACGTGTTTCCGAACGACATCACGAAGCACAGGGGCGGTTCGAATCTCAGTTCTGGGTGATCTTCGAGCCCCTGAGCACGAGGTCCCGGCTCGATTTCGCGGTCAGGCGGCCGGAAGCGTCGATCACGACGTCGCGCCCCTTCAGCATCACCGAGCCATCCTTCTTCAGCGTGAGGCCGGCGTCGCCGCTCTCCACCGTCACGGCATCGGCCGCCTCGACGGCCAGCGTCTTGCCGATGTCGATCGTCATGTCCTTGCCGGATTCGATGACGAGCGACTGGTCGCTGGAGAGGCTGAGGGCAACGGTTGCCGCGAGATTGCACTGGCGACTGTCGAGCGCGATTTCCTGGCCGCCCGACAGCTTGACCCGGCTCCCGGCGGTGACCGCGATGTTGCTTCCGGCCGCCATCGACAGGGCCGAGCCGGCCTGGATCGACATCGCTCCGCCGCAGGTGATGCTCAAGCCCGCGGGTGCGGTGATGGCGAGCGAACCGCCGCTCGCGGAGATCATCTGCGTCAGCGCGGCAAGCCTGGTTTCGAGCGCCGCGATCCGGCGCAGCAGCACGTCATTGTCGCTCTCGGCCATGGCTGTCTCCCGTGCTGTCGCGTTGGTCGTTCACACCTCCGGGTGGCGCGCGTTCCACGCCGCCGCATAATCGCTGCAGAGCCGGTCCAGCTCGTCCCGGTCGGTCACGCCGGCAGGCCGTCCCCGCGAGGGCGAAGCTTGCTGGAACGGGACATAGCGCTGATGCGCGACGCGCCAGAGCCGGCGGAGTTCCGCCAGCGGATCGGCATGGTCGTCGACGCGGATGTCGAAGCTCGGCACGGGCTCGCCCGACCAGATCCGGATCGCGGCCGATTGCCGGCCGCGCTTGTCGCCGCCGGCTTTCTCGCCGGCTTCGAGCGCGACCAGGAGCCGCTCGTCGAAATCGAGCGCGGAGGCCGCGATGTAGGCCTTCAGCGTCTGTTCGATCACCTCGGGTCCGGTCAGCATGTTGCCGGCGACGGACACCTGCGGCCCGTCGACGGCCCCGCACCAGTCCACGCAGGCCGAACCGGTATGGGCGGCGATCCGGCCTTCCCGGTCGATGACATGGAGCTGGCGATGGACGCGGCCCTCATCGGCCGCGATCAGCGTCGCGACGATCTCGACGGCCGAGCGTCCTTCCTGAAGCAGCCGGAAGCCGTCGATGCCATAGAGCGGATTGACGAAGGCCTGCGTCGCGATCGCGCCGATCCGCCCGCCGCCATAGGGCACGCGCGAGCCCACTGCGAAGGCGCAGGTCGAGACGGCGACGCCATAGGCGCCGGTGGCGGCGTCGCGGGCGACGATGGACCAAGTCATTCGATCAAAGACCCCATGCGATCAATCTTCAGCGGCCGGCGGCATAGGCCTGCATCAGACGCGGCGTCGCGGCAGCGCGCAAGAGGCCGTCGGGGCTCTTCTCGGCCGCCGTCAGTCGCCCGATCGTCCAGGCCGGGGCGCGTTCGAGCGTGTGGCCGCGCGCGACGAGGTCGGCCAGAACGGCTTCGCCGATGCTCTCCTCCACTGCCAGATGCCCCGGCTTTGCCTCGCGCGGGTAGAAGGTCGAGGGGAAATGCTGGGTGTGGAACAGCGGCAGGTCGATCGCCTCTTGCAGGTTCAGGCCGTGGTGGACGCGGCGCAGGAACAGCCCGAGCTGCCACTGCTCCTGCTGGTCTCCGCCGGGCGTGCCGAAGACGAGGCGCGGCTCGCCGTTCTCGAAGGCCAGCGAGGGCGTCAGCGTCGTGCGCGGCCGCTTGCCGGGAGCCAGCGATGAGGGGAGCCCTTCCTCGAGGAAGAAGGCCTGCGCCCGCGAATTCAGCGGGAAGCCGAGCGCCGGGATCACGGGCGAGGACTGCAGCCAGCCGCCCGACGGCGTCGCGGCGATCATGTTGCCCCATTTGTCGATGACGTCGATATGGACGGTGTCGCCGCGCCGGCCGGCTGCGACCATCGAGGCCATGGTCGGCTCGCCGACCGTTGCACCCGCGGCACCCGACTGGCCGGCATAGCGCACGCCCGCCATGGCGCGGGCGACCTGCTCCTCGAAGCCGGGGATCACGCCCGGCCGCAGCTCGTACGAGGCGGTGTCGGTGATCAGGTTCCGGCGTCCGCGCGCATAGTCCTCGGAGAGCAGCGTCGCCAGCGGCACCTTCACGAAATCGGGGTCGCCGTAATAGGCCTCGCGATCGGCGAAGGCGAGCTTCATGGCTTCCGCGACATGATGCACGAAGGCCGCGCTGTCGGGGCCCATGCCGGCGATGTCGATGCCTTCCAGAATCTTCAGTGTCTGCAGGAAGACCGGGCCCTGGCCCCAGGGGCCGGTCTTGAAGACCTCCCAGCCGTGATAGGTCACGCTTGCCGGCGCCTCGTAGGTCGGCTGCCAGCGTGCCATGTCGTCGGCGGTCAGCAGGCCCTTGTGGCGGCGGCCGGAGGAATCGATCGCCTCGGTCGTGCGGCAGAACGTGTCGATCGCCTCGGCGACGAAGCCCTTGTACCAGGCGTCATAGGCCGCCTGGATCTGCTTCTCGCGGCTGCCGCCGGCGGCCTCGGCCTCGGCGAGGATGCGCTTGTAGGTGTCGGCCGCGGCCTGGTTCCGAAACAGCGCCTTCGCCTTGGGAACCTGTCCGCCCGGCAGGTAGACCGCGCCGGAGGTCGGCCACTCCTGGGTGAAGAGGTCGGTCAGCCCGGCGATCGTGTCCGAAACGCGCGGCAGCATCGGATGGCCGTTCTCGAAATAACCGATCGCGGGTTCGAGCACCTCGCGCAGCGGCAGGCGGCCATGGTCACGCAGCAGGGTCATCCAGCCGCCGAAGGCGCCGGGCACGACGGCTGTGAGCAGGCCGGAGCCGGGCACGAGATCGAGGCCGAGCGCCTTGAAGGCCTCGCTGGTGGCTGCTTGCGGTGCGGTGCCTTGCCCGCAAATGACCTCGACCTTCTTCGACTCGGCCGAATAGAAGACCGCCGGCATCTCGCCGGCCGGGCCGACGAGATGCGGCTCGACGACCTGCAGCACGAAGGCCGCTGCGGCGCAGGCGTCGAAGGCATTGCCACCCTTCTCCAGCATGGCCATGCCCGTCGCCGTGGCGAGCCAATGCGTCGAGGTGCAGACACCGAAGGTGCCGAGGATTTCCGGGCGGGTCGTGAACATGGGTGGTCCTTAGGCTCAGTTTTCTTTTGGATCGAGGACGTCGCGCAGGCCGTCGCCGAGCAGGTTGAAGCCCAGAACGGCGAGGAAGATGCAGACACCGGGCGCGACCGACATCCAGGGGGCCTGGTCCATGAAGTTCTTGGCGACGTTCAGCATCTGGCCCCAGGAGGGCGCCGGCGGCTGCTGGCCGAGCCCGAGGAAGGACAGCGCCGCCTCGAGGATGATCGCCTGCGCCATGAACAGCGTCGACTGGACCACGATCGGCGAAAGGATGTTGGGCAGGATGTGGCGCACGACGATCCTGAGATCGCGTGCGCCCACGGCCCGCGCACCTTCGACGAAATCCTCGGCCTTGACGCTGAGAACCTGCCCGCGCACGAGCCGCACGAAGATCGGCACCGCCGAGAGCCCGATCGCGATCATCGCATTGGTCAGCGACGGGCCGAGCACGGCCGCAAAGGCGATTGCCAGGATCAGGAAGGGGCAGGCGAGCATCGCCTCGGTGACGCGCGAGATCGCGGCATCGACCCAACCGCCATACCAACCGGCGAGCAGCCCGAACGGTACGCCGATGGCGAGCGCGATCAGCACCGAGATGATCCCCGCCAGCAGCGAGGCCTGCGCGCCGAAGAACAGCCGCGAAACCTGGTCGCGCCCGAGTTCGTCCGTGCCGAACCAGTAGAGCTCCGAGGGCGGCTGGCGGATCGCAAGGAAGTTCGACTTGATCGGGTCGGCCAGCGGCAGCAGCGGCGCGAGCACCGCCATCAGCACGAAGGCGAGCACGACGGCGCCGCCGATCAGCGCCGAGCGATTGCGGGTCAACCGGGCCAGCACGCTGGGGCGCGGGCGGAAGGACGCCTCGGCCGGCGCGGTCAGGGCCTCTGTCACTGTCGCCGCCATTACTGCGCCCTCAGCCGCGGATTGACCAGGATGTAGAGCACGTCCGCCAGCAGGTTCATCAGGATGAAGCCGATGGCCGTGCACAGCACGACGCCCTGCACCACGCCATAATCGCGGTTGAACACGGCGTCGACGATCAGCTTGCCGAAGCCCGGGATCGTGAAGATCTGCTCTGTCAGGACAGCGCCGGCCAGCAATTCCCCGAAGAGGATCGTCGTCAGCGTGATGATCGGCACCAGCGCGTTGCGCAGGGCATGCCGGTTCACCACCGCATCCTCGTCGAGCCCCTTGGCGCGGGCGGTGCGGACATAGTCCGAGCGCAGCACCTCGAGCATTGCAGACCGGGTGTGGCGCATCAGAAAGGCGGCAAGCCCCGAGCCCAGCACGAAGGCCGGCATGATCAGCCGCTCGATCGCCCCCTTGGGATCGCTGAAGAACGGCTCGTAGCCCGAGGCCGGCAGCCATTGCAGTTCGACCGAGATGACCAGGATCAGCATGATCCCGAGCCAGAAATTCGGTATCGACAATCCCGACAGCGCCAATGCGCTGGTCGTGTAGTCGACCACGGTGTCCTTGCGCCGGGCTGCGAGGATGCCGGCCGGGATGCCGATGCCGACCGCGACGATGATCGAGGCGATGGCAAGCTGCAGCGTCACTGGCAGCTTCTGCAGGATCAGCGCCAGCACCGGCTCGCCCGTGCGCAGCGAGCGGCCGAAATCGCCCTGCACGACCTGACCGAGCCAGGCGAAGAACTGGACCACGATGGGGTCGTCCATGCGGTAGATCTCGCGCAGCCGCGCGATCACCTCAGGGTCGCGCTCCTCGCCGGCGATGACGAGGAACGGATCGCCCGGCAGCGCACGCTGCAGGGCGAACACGAACAGCGATACCAAGAACAGCGTCGGCAGCGCGATGAGGGCCCGACGGCCGATCAGTGCGAGCATGGTTGCCCCGGAAATACGCCGTCATCCCGGACGCAGCCCTCGGGCGCGACCTTCGATCGGCCCAAGGACAGGCTTCGCGGGGATCGGGGATCCATCGTCGAGCGCCGTAGCCTCTCATGGATTCCGGGTCGACCTTCGGTGACCCGGAATGACGTCATCGTTTGCAACGAGAGCAGCGACCGCTTCAAGAGCGCTTCATCCCGGCGAGCCGGATCATGCCGTCCGGGCTGATCACGAAGCCGCTGATATTGGAGCGCATCGCGAAGAACACCGTCTCGTTGTAGAGGTAGATCAAAGGCAGTTCGTCCTGCAGAATCGCCTGCGCGGCGTCGTAGAGCTTCTTGCGTTCCGCCGGATCGTAGATCGTCCGTGCCTGGTCGAGCAGGCGGTCGACCTCGGCGTTCGAATACTTGCCGTCGTTCTGGTTGCCCTTGGTGGTGACGAACTGATGCAGGTTTCCATCCGGGTCGATGCGGCCCGACCAGCCGACGCGGCTGAGCTGGAACTTGCCCTGCTGCTGGTCGCGCAACTGGCTGGCGAACTCCGTCGACTTGATCTGGACGTCGATGCCGGCCTCCTGCGCCATCGCCTGGATCACCTGGCCGATCTGGGCGTGGACGGGGTTGTTGGTGATGAACACCTCGACCGAAACCTTGCTATGGCCGGCTTCCTTGAGCAGCGCCTTGGCTTTCGCCACATCGCGCGCCGGCACCGGGAAGGCTGCACTGACATAGGGGCTGGTCGGCGGGAAGGGCTGGACGATCGGCGCATAAAGGCCGTCGAATACCACCTGCGTCAGCACCTTGCGGTCGATCGACAGCGAGAGCGCCTGCCGCACGCGCTTGTCCTTGCCCATCGGCTGGTTGGCGGTTTCGCCATTGGCCGTGTTCACCGTGATGCCCTGATAGCCGAGATTCGGCATCGGCTCGACCTTCACGCTCTTGTCGGCCTGCGCGGACTTCACGTCGGTCGCCGCCAGCCTTTCGATCATGTCGAGTTCGCCCGAGCGCAGATTGGCGAGGCGCACGGTGGTGTCGGGGATCGAGCGATAGAGCACGCGGTCGAAATGGTAGTTCTGCGCCTCCCAATGCTCCTTGAAGCGCTCCAGCACGATGCGGTCGTTCTGCACCCGCTCGACGAACTTGTAGGGGCCTGAGCAGACCGGCTTGGCGGCGACGTCGCTCGCAAGGCTCTTGGGCGCCAGCATCATGCCGGCCCGGTCGGTGAGCTGCGCCAGGAGCGTCGCATCGGGGCGCTTGAGCTTCAGCACGAGCGTGGAGGCATCGGGCGTCTCGATGCTGTCGACGGAGGCGAGCTCCGATTTGCGCAGCGAGTCGGGCAAGGTGCGGGCGCGTTCGAGATTGGCCTTGGCGGCCTCGGCGTTGAACGCGTCGCCATCGTGGAACTTGGCGTCGGTGCGCAGTTTCATCTTCAGCGTCAGCCCGTCTTCCGAGAACGACCATTCGGTCGCCAGGCGCGGCACGAGCTTCAGGTCGGGCGTGATGTCGAGCAGCTTGTCGCAGAGGCCCTTGAAGACGATGCGGCCGACGAAGGTGCGGGCCTTGTGCGGATCGAGCATGTCCGGGTCTTCCTGGAGGCCGATGCGCAGGGTCGACGGTGTCTGCGCGAGGGCGGGCAGCGCGGCCAGCGTCAGGACGGTGGCCGAGGCCAGGACAGTAAGCAGCTTCATCGGATATCCCCTTTTGTGATTGCGGTGATGATCGCGCAAGATCGTCCCGATTGGTACCAGCCTGATGCAAAATCGACGTGGCGTCGATGGCGTATCGCGCCGGCATCCACTTCTTCCTGCATGCTGTCGCGGCGCGCATCTGCATGCAAGTTGACGGCCAGCCGCGGAGTCGCCTCGCGGGAGGCCCATGCGCCCATCCCAGTCGCCTTGACGGCGGTCGCTGGCTACAAGACGACAGGGACAAGCGCTCGCGCATGAGGCGCGGGAATGGAGTGCGTTGATGCTGCTGGGTGTGATTGCCGACGACATGACGGGGGCGACGGATGTCGCGCTGATGCTGAACCGGAGCGGCATGCGCACGGTCCAGCTTATCGGCGTCCCGCGCCCGGACCAGGCGCTGCCGGAGGCGGACGCCGTCGTCGTTGCGCTGAAATCGCGCACGAATCCGGTGGCCGAGGCCGTGGCGGATTCGCTCGCCGCCTGCGAGGCGCTGCTGGCGGCCGGCGCGAAGCAGATCCTGTTCAAGTACTGCTCGACCTTCGATTCGACGCCATCAGGCAATATCGGACCCGTGGCTGATGCGCTGGCGAAGCGGCTGGGTGCCGAGATCGCCATCGTCTGCCCGGCCTTTCCGGCCAATGGCCGCTCGATCTACCAGGGCTATCTTTTCGTCGGCGCGGTGCCGCTGCACGAGAGCTCGATGAAGGACCACCCGCTGACGCCGATGCGGGATTCCAACCTGATGCGACTGATGGGCGCCCAGACGAAAGCGGCGGTCGGGCTCGTCGATTATGCCACCGTCCTGGCCGGGGCCGATGCGGTGACGGCGCGTTTCGCTAAACTGACCGGGGAGGGCGTGCGCTACGTCGTCACCGACGCGCTGACCAATGCCGACCTGATGGTGCTGGGCGAGGCCGTTGCCGGCCATGTGCTGCTGACTGGCGGATCGGGCATCGCGATGGGTCTGCCGCAGAACTTCCGCAAGGCCGGCCTGCTGCCGCAGCGCGAGATCGCCGCCAGCCTGAAGGCGCCGGCAGGCCGCGCCGGCATCATCTCCGGCAGTTGCTCCACCGCGACGCGTGGGCAGATCAAGGCCGCGATCGAGGCGGGCTACCCGGCGCTCAAGGTCGATCCGATGGAGCTGGTTTCCGGCGCGCAGGATGCCGGCAAACTGGCCGCTTGGGCTCTGGCGCAATCTCCGGACAAGCCCTTCCTGCTCTATTCCAGCGACGATCCCAAGGAAGTTGCCGCGATTCAGGACAAGCTCGGCCGCGAGAAGGCAGGCGAGACGGTCGAGCACGCCTTTGCGCAGACGGCCGCCCTGTTGGCGAAGGGCGGCGTTTCGCGGCTGCTGGTCGCCGGCGGCGAGACCTCGGGTGCCGTCGTGCAGGGGCTCCGTATCGGCATGCTCGAGATCGGCCCCGAAATCGATCCGGGCGTGCCCTGGACGCGCGTCGCGGACGGTCAGGACATGGTGATCGCGTTGAAGTCGGGCAATTTCGGCGCGCCCGATTTCTTCCTGAAGGCATGGACGCTGCTGCGTTGAAGCGTCGTGCGACCAGGGCCTGACTTGTGTAGGATGCCCGGCAGGGCATGATGCAGCTCTGGAGGGCCGGATGGACATGGCGTTTCTCGGCGATCTGTTGACCAATGTGGCTGACCGCGGCCGGGCCCTGATCGGGTTCGAGCGCTTCATCGGCCAGCGCAACCGGCCGATCGACCGCCTTTGCGAGGACCTGCTCTCGGGCCGCGGCGAGGCTTCGGGCATGGCGCTGGCGCAGGGCGTGCTCGATGCCTGGGAGCGGCTAGACCGGCCGGGCCGCCAGGCCTTCTTCGCTATGCTGCAGGAACGCTTCGGGCCGGATCATGACCGACTCGGCAAGGCGATCGACGCCTATCGCAAGGATCCCAGCGCGGCCGCCATCTCGGCCCTGCATCTTGCCTCCGAACCGCGGCGGCAGGAGCTTCTGCGTCGGCTCAATCTCGCTCCCGGCGGCACCCATGTGCTGGTCCGCATGCGCGAGGCGCTGTTCGAGGCGATGGAGAGCGACCGCGACCTCATCGCCGTCGATGCCGATTTCCGCCACCTCTTTGGCTCCTGGTTCAATCGCGGCTTTCTCGTGCTGCGCCGGATCGACTGGCGCAGCCCGGCCAATGTGTTGGAGAAGATCATCCGCTACGAGGCGGTGCACGAGATCCAGGGCTGGGACGATCTGCGCCGCCGCCTGGAGCCTGCCGACCGGCGCTGCTTCGCCTTCTTCCATCCCCAGCTTGTCGATGAGCCGCTGATCTTCGTCGAGGTGGCGCTGACTGGCGAGATCCCGCGCAGCATCGGCGAGGTGCTGAGCGGCGAGCGCGAGGTGCTGCCGGCCGCCTCCGCGACGACGGCGGTGTTCTACTCGATCTCGAACTGCCAGGAGGGCCTGCGCGGCATCTCCTTCGGCAACTTCCTGATCAAGCAGGTCGCCGAGGATCTGAAGCGCGAATTGCCGGGGCTCGACACCTTCGTCACGCTCTCGCCCGTGCCGGGCTTCGCGCGCTGGCTCGACGGGGTTGTCGCCGATCCCGGCGAGTTCGCGCTCACCAACGAGGAGCGTTCGGAACTGGGTCGCCACGCCGTCGAGACGATCTCGCTCGACGAGCCGACCAGGGCCCGCCGCGACAAGCTGCTCGGACAGATGGCGGCGCAGTATCTTCTGCGCGCCCGCACCAATTCGGGCCGCGTCATCGACCCGGTCGCCCGCTTCCATCTCGGCAATGGCGCGCGGCTCGAACGCGTCAATGTCGGCGGCAACCTGTCGGCACGAGGCCTGCGCGAGTCGCATGGCGTGATGGTCAATTACCGCTATGACCTCGGCGACATCGAGACCAACCACGAGGCCTTCGCCACCCGCAACACGGTGGTCGCCTCCTCGGGCGTGCGCAAGCTGCTGCGGCCGGCCGCCGCCTGAACCCACGCCTTACGGAAACGCCTGAAAGGACCCGAAATCATGGGCAACCACCTGTTCGACCTGATCAGGGCGCGCATCCCTGCGCCCGACGCTCCCTTTGCCCTGCTCGATGACGGCCGGCGCTATACCTATGCCGACATGGTCGATGTCTCCGGCCGCTTCGCCAACGCGCTGGTTTCGCTCGGCGTGAAGCCGGGCGACCGTGTCGCGGTGCAGGTCGAGAAGTCGATCGAGGCGCTGATGCTCTACCTCGGTGCCGTGCGCGCGGGCGCGATCTTCCTGCCGTTGAACACGGCCTATACCCCGGCCGAGATCGAGTATTTCCTTGGCGACGCCGAGCCCGCCGTCTTCGTCTGCGATCCCGCCAGGGCCGATGCCCTGAAGCCTTATGCGGAGAAGGCCGGGGCGAAGCTGGAGACGCTGGGAGTCTGGCGTTCGCCGGACGTCTCGGCCGGTACGCTCTCCGACAAGGCTCTGGCTGCGGCAACCGCCTTCGCCGATGTGGCGCGCGGCCCGGACGATCTGGCCGCCATCCTCTACACCTCGGGCACGACCGGGCGCTCAAAGGGCGCGATGCTCAGTCACGACAACCTCGCCTCGAATGCGCTGGCGCTGGTCGACTACTGGCAGTTCTCGAAGGACGACGTCCTCCTGCACGCGCTGCCGATCTTCCACACCCACGGGCTCTTCGTCGCGACCAACTGCGTGCTGTTCTCCGGCGCGTCGATGATCCTGCTGCCGAAATTCGATCCGGAGCAGATCTTCAAGTACCTGCCCCAGGCGACCTGCATGATGGGCGTGCCGACCTTCTATGTCCGGCTGCTCCAGGACAACCGGCTGACGAAGGAGGCGACGAAGCACATGCGCCTCTTCGTCTCCGGTTCGGCGCCGCTGCTCGCGGACACGCATCGTGACTGGCGCGAGCGCACCGGCCACGCCATCCTCGAGCGCTACGGCATGACCGAGACCAATATGAACACCTCGAACCCCTATGCGGGGGAGCGCGTCGCGGGAACGGTCGGCTTCCCGCTGCCGGGCGTGTCGGCGCGCGTCGTCGATCCGGAAAACGGCAAGACGCTCAGCCCCGACGAGATCGGCATGATCGAGGTCAACGGGCCCAACGTCTTCAAGGGCTATTGGCGCAACCCCGAGAAGACGGCCGCCGAGTTCCAGCCGGACGGCTTCTTCATCACCGGCGACCTCGGCAAGATCGACGCCGCCGGCTATGTCCACATCGTCGGACGCGGCAAGGACCTCATCATCACCGGCGGCTACAACGTCTACCCCAAGGAAGTCGAGACCGAGATCGACGAGATGCCGGGCGTGATCGAAAGCGCCGTGATCGGCTGCCCGCACCCCGATTTCGGCGAGGGCGTCACCGCTGTCGTTGTGGTGAAGCCCGGCGCGACGATCACCGCCGCGTCGATCGCGGCGACGCTCGAACAGCGCCTCGCCAAATTCAAGCTGCCCAAGCAGGTCTTCATCGTCGAGGACTTGCCGCGCAACACGATGGGCAAGGTCCAGAAGAACCTGCTGCGCGACGCCTACAAGGACATCTACGCCCGGCAGATGAAGGCTGGGGAATAGGCCTCTGCGTCAGGCCGCCAGCGGGACGCCGATCTGGATCGTCTCGCCATCCTTCGGAATGACGAGACGGCCGGCGTCGATCTGGCGCGCGCTCGCCGCCAGCCGGAGCGCCATGCGGTCGACACTGGCATGGTCGAGCGCCTCCATATGAGTTGCGATCACGGTCGCGCGTGGCGCGGCCTGGCAGAGATCGAGCGTCTGCTCGGCGTCCATGACGATCAGCGTGTCGTCCCAGAGCGCGCCGCAGGAATGCGTCACGATCACGTCTGGATCGACCGAGGCGACGGCCTCGCTCAGCGGCGGGTAGAGCACGCTGTCGCCGCACCAGTAGAGGGTCGGTTCTCCTGGTGCCTCGAGGCTGAACCCCATCACCGTTCCCATCTTCTCGATCACGGCGCCGGTGCCGTGCTGCGCCGGCTGGTGCTTGAGGATGGCCTGTCCGAGCCGCACGAAGCACGCCAGGGGCGTCACCGAAGCGAAGCCCGCCTCGGCGAGGGACTGCTCGTTTCCGGGCTGGCAGATCACCGGCAGGTGCTTGGGCACGCGCTCCTTGGCGACATCGTCGAAATGATCCGCATGGAGATGCGAGACGATGACGAGGTCGACATCGGCCAGGATGTCCTCGATCGGCAAGGGTAGCTCGACCATTGGATTGGCCGAGCGGCCGGTGAAGGAGCGCCGGCTGTGTCGCGGACCGAAATCCGGATCGATCAGGATCGTCCTGCCGGCATAGTCCAGCTTGAGCGTGGCGTTGCGGATGAGCTGAAGCTTCATGGTCGACGGGGCTCCGATGATGGCGGCATTGTTTCGCCGTTGTCGCCCGGCCTCCAGTTCCGATTTGTGAAGTCCCTCCCACGTTCGCGTGAGGATTCGCGATGGCTTTCAGTTTGCGAATTGACCGTAGGGCACGCTCGCGCGTGCCTGCTTCAGCGCGCTTGCCCACCAGTGCAACTGCGCCAGCATCGTCGCCATAGCCTGTTCCGGACGGTCGGCATCCAGCAGCTGCCCGGAGACGCCGAACTGGCTCCAGACGTTGGCGAAGACCACGCCGTCGCGAATCGTCGCGGCATGCAACTCGGCAAAGACCAGCCGCAACTGCTCGACCGCACGAAGCCCGCCCGAGATGCCGCCATACGAGACGAAGCCAACAGGCTTGCCGCGCCATTCCTCGCCAACCGAGTCGATCAGCGCCTTCAGCTCGGCCGGGTAGCCGCGATTGTACTCCGGCGTGACGATGATGAAGCCGTCGGCCCAGCCGATCGTTTCCCTGAGGCGGCGCAGACCCTCGTCAGAGCCGCGCGAATACCGGGCCGGCAGGCCGAGTTCGGCCGGATCGACGATGGCGAGGTCGAATGGGCCGTCGCCCTCGATCTGTGCGGCCGCCCAGCCAGCGACCTTGTCGCAGAGGCGCCCTTCGCGCGCGCTGCCATAAATCAGCGCGAGCCTGACGCGGGTGTCGATCCTGCGATGCATGGGAAATTGCTCCGGTTTGCGTATCGGGAGCGCCGTCTATAGAACCTCAACCAAGGTTGAGGTCAAGAGGTCGATCGTGATGGCCGGACATCCTGTGCCGCTTGATGAGTTGAGCGTCGGCGACGTGGCGCGGCGCAGTGGGCTCGCTGTCTCGGCGATCCATTTCTACGAGGCCGAGGGACTGATCCGCAGCCGGCGCAGCCCTGGCAACCAGCGGCGCTACCCGCGCGAGGTGCTGCGCCGCGTCGCGATCATCAAGGTGGCTCAGCGCACCGGCATTCCGCTGAAGACGATCCGCGATGCCTTCAAGGCGCTGCCGGCCGAGCGGACACCGACGGCAGCTGACTGGGCTCGGCTGTCCTCGGCCTGGAAGGCCGAGCTGGAACGCCGCATCGACCGGCTGACGCGCCTGCGCGATCATCTCAGCGACTGCATCGGCTGCGGTTGCCTCTCGGTGAAGAGCTGTCCGCTGCACAACCCTTGGGACCGTCTCTCCGAGGAGGGGGCGGGGCCGCGCCTGCTCGATCCCGATTGAAGTGGCTCAATCCGCCCCGTGCAGCTGCGCCAGAGGAAATTTCGCGACATCCGCCAGCAGTTCGACGAAGCCCTTGGCTTGGAAGGCTGCCATCGCCTTGCCCTTTTCCGCTGTGGCAAGCGAAGCGTCGCCCGCAGCGCCTGAGCCGTGAACGTCCTGCGCCATCCAGGCCATCGCGTGCAGCCCGGTCGGGCGCAGCCAGGTGTAGCCCTCCGCTGCCATCGCCACCGTGAGCGGCTCGAAGCGCTCGGCCTTGCTCATATCGACGAGGTCGGGCCGGAAATGCAGCATCAGCGAGGTCTCGATGTCGCCGGCATGGATGCCGTGATTGGCATCGAGATCGGCGAAGACGCCGGGCGGCAGGCCGAAGGCGCGCCACGCCGTGGTTACGGCGAGCATGCCGTGGCGCACCCGCAATTCACGCGCGACGACCTTCATCGGGTCGATGTTGCCGCCATGCGAGGTCACGATCACGAGCTTGCGCAATCCGGCGCGCTTGACGCTCTCGCCGATCTCGATCCAGCCCTGCGTCGCGCTCTCCCAGGAGAGGGTGAGCGTACCCGGCGAATGCAGATGCTCGTTCGATTTGCAGACCGCCTGCGTCGGCAGCACCAGCACGTCGAGGCTCTCCGGCACCAGCGGCATCGCTTCCGCCAGCATCGCGTTCATGATCGTGGTGTCGACGGAGACCGGCAGATGCGGGCCGTGCTGTTCGATCGCTGCCAGCGGCAGCACCGCGATGGTGCTGTCGGCCGAAAGGCCGGCGAAGTCGGTGGTCTTCAGATCGCCCCAGAAGCGTGCGCTCATCTCAGCCTTTGTCCCCATCCGCCACTCGGTTGATCTCCGCGCATTCGAGAATGCGCGAAGGGCCGCCGTCCCGGACCAGCGCCAGCATGGCCCGCCCAATCCGTTCCGTCGAGGTGACGTAGTCCGGAACCCACCGCTCCAGCAACGGCCAGAACGGGACGAAACCGCGATAAAGCACGCGGTAGAGCGCGGTTCTGGACTGGATCCCGTGCAGGGGCCGAATGATCGCGGGGCGCAGGACATAGGTCGCCCGGAAGGGAAGGCGTAGCAAGGCGTTCTCGGCCCGACCCTTGACGCGTGCCCACATCACCCGGCCGGCCTCTGTGCTGTCGGCGCTGGCGCCCGAGACATGGATGAAGACGGATTGCGGGCTGGCGCGAAGCAGGGCCTGCGCGGCAGCAAGCGGGATATCGTAGGTGATGCGGGCGTAGTCGGCCTCCGTCATTCCAGCCGAGGCGATCCCGAGGCAGAACAGACAGGCGTCGAAGCCGGCAAGCTCCGGCTCGACCTCCGCATAATCCAGCAGGTCGTCCCGGACGATCTCGCGCAACTTCGGATGGGTTTGGCCGGTGGGTTTACGTCCCAGCGTCACGACCTGCGTGACACCGGAATCACCAAGGCATTCCCGCAGCGCGCCTTGGCCAACCATGCCGGTCGCCCCAAAGATCAGGATTCTCATGGTTCTTGCCTAGCAGAAAGGCAGAATGCGCGTTCTGTGCGCATTTGCGGGGCGGTCTGGTTCACGACGGCGCTCGTCGCATGGCATATATGTTGCTGACTTGGAGCTCCACCAGTGCCGCCATTCGGGAGGTTGTAGCATGACGATGAAGTATCGCCTGACGCGCCGTCGTGCGCTTGGCCTGATCGGCGGCTCGGCGCTGGTGGCGGTGCCCGGCGCCCGCGTCAGCGCCCAGACCCTCGACAAGGTCTCCTACCAGACCAACTGGCGCGCCCAGGCCGAGCATGGCGGCTTCTATCTCGCTGCGGCCAACGGCATTTACAAGAAGTACGGCATCGACGCCGAGATCCGTCCCGGCGGGCCGCAGCAGAATCCCTCGCAGCTCCTGCTCGGCGGTCGCGTCGACATGATCATGTCGAACTCCTTCGAGGCGATCCGCTACGCGCAGGAGAACATCCCGTTCCTCTGCATCGCCTCGATCTTCCAGAAGGACCCGCAGGTGCTGATCTCGCATCCGGGACAGGGCAACGACACGCTGGCTGCACTTAAGGGCAAGCCGATCCTGGTCGGCGCCGCCGGCCGCAACAGCTACTGGCCGTTCCTGAAGGCGAAGTTCGGCTACACCGACGAGCAGATCAGGCCCTACACCTTCAACATGGCGCCGTTCCTCGCCG
>JAESFK010000427.1_pt1 | contig 22664 bp, 18 predicted proteins | sample 9269391 | NCBI WGS metagenome assembly JAESFK01 (sample SAMN14506231, study PRJNA617097) | algae metagenome | isolation source: Drouetiella hepatica UHER 2000/2452 and co-occurring heterotrophs from... | place: Slovakia: Slovak Paradise National Park, Hrabusice, Kosice Region | collected 2000-01-01
CGTACCCGTGCACCGTGCCCTCGGGATCGACGGCGACCAGCACGTGGTCGCCGGGCCGCTCGGAGGCGAGGTACCCCGCGTAGTGGTCGTCCGGGCGGTGCTCGGTGTCGAACGTCGAGACCGCGTGGTCGACGGCGTGGTTGTAGATGCGGACCATCCCCACGAGGTCCTGCGGTGTGGCGGAACGGATCTCGAGGTCGCTCACGCGGCGTCCTCGTCGCGCAGCAGCCGCTCGAGGGTCGGGGCGAGCGGTGCGTCAACCCGCAGGGTCATGTGCTCGTCACCGCGCGTCGGGCCGCGGGTGACCGCCGTGACGGGGATGCCCCGGCGGGCCGCGTGGCGCACGAAGCGCAGGCCGGACATCACGGCGAGCGAGGAGCCGAGGACGAGCAGGGCCGGGGCGGCGTCGGTGAGGGCGAAGCAGGCCTCGACCCGGTCGCGCGGCACCGAGCCACCGAAGAAGACGACATCGGGCTTGAGGGTGTCGGCGCCGCAGACCAGGCACAGCGGGAGGCGGAAGCCGGCGACGGCGGCATCGGGCAGGACGACGTCGCCGTCCGGGCGGATCTGGCTGCTCACCCGCGAGCCGTCCGGCGCCGCACCGCGGACCTGCTCGTCGAAGCCGGGGTTGGCCTCGACCATCCGGGCCTGGAGCAGCTCGCGGTCGGAGCGGTCGCCGCAGGTGAGGCAGACGACGTCGGCGAGGGTGCCGTGCAGCTCGGTGACGGCCGGGCTGCCCGCGGCCTGGTGGAGACCGTCGACGTTCTGGGTGATGACCGGGCCGAGGGCGCCGGCCTGCTGGAGCGCCGCGACCGCCCGGTGCCCGGCGTTGGGCTCGGCGGTGCTGAAGCGCTGCCACCCGACGAACGAGCGGGCCCAGTACTTCTGCCGGTTCTCGCTCGAGGCGCAGAACTCGCCGTGCTGCATCGGCATCACCCGGCGGGTGCCGTCGCGGCCGCGGTAGTCGGGGATGCCCGAGTCGGTGGACATCCCGGCGCCGGTGAGGACGAGGGTGCCGGGGTGCTCGCGCAGCAGGGCGGCGAGGCGGTCGACGGCGGCCGGGTCGCGGGCCTCGGCCGGCGGCGTGCGGGTCGCCCAGGCCGGGGTGACCCCGACCTCGTCGCGGCCCGACGGGGCCGCGGTCGGGGCGGGGACGTCCGGCATGTGCCCAGTATCCCCGCCCCGCCCATCGACGTCGTGCGACCTGCAGGCACATCGACGCGTCGTCGAAGGGGTCGATGTGCGCAGAGGTCGCACGAGGTGGGGGCTTCTCGGATGACACCGTGTTGCGAGGTCCGGGCCGTCGATAACGCGGGCTTATAGGATGAGGTCATGATCGACGCCGCCGGACTGCGCGTGATGCGCGCCATCGCCGAGGAGGGCAGCTTCACCGCCGCCGCCGCGGCCCTCGGGTACACCCAGCCCGCGATCTCGCAGATGGTCCGCCGCCTCGAGCAGCGCACAGGCACGGTGCTCGTCGAGCGGATCGGGCGCAACGTGCGGCTCACCGAGGCCGGGCTCGTCCTGGCGCGGCACGCCGGGCCCGTGCTCGCCGCCCTCGACGCCGCCGAGGAGGAGGTCGCCGCGATCGCCGGGCTGCGCAGCGGCCGGGTGCGGCTCATGGCCTTCCCGTCCGCCTCGGCCACCCTCGTGCCGCGCGCGCTCTCCCTCGTCAAGGCGCGCTTCCCCGACGTCAACATCTCCTTCACCGAGGCCGAGCCGCCGGAGAGCCTCGCCGCGCTCAAGGCCGGCGAGTGCGACCTCGCCGTCGCCTTCGCCTATGAGGGCACCGACCTCGCGCGGGGCGAGGAGGACCTCGACCAGTTCGTCATCACGCCCCTGCTCGACGACGAGGTGCGCCTCGCCGTCCCGCGTTCGCACCCGGTGGCCGAGCAGGGCACCGTGCAGCTCGGCGACCTGTCGGCCGACCCGTGGATCGCCGGGTGTCCCCGGTGCCGCGGCCACCTCGTCCAGCTCGCCGATGCCGCGGGCTTCCGCCCCGACGTCGCGTACGAGACCGAGGACTACGTCGCCGTCATGGGCCTGGTCGCCGAGGGCCTCGGCGTGGCGCTCATCCCCGACCTCATCCTCCGGACTGTGCACCACTCCGACGTCGTCGCCCTCCCGATGGAGCCGGCGTCGCGCCGCACCATCACCGCCGTCACGACGTCCGACCTCGGTCGTGTCCCGGCCGTGCGGGCCACCCTCGACGCGCTCATCGAGAGCGCGCAGTCGCAGTCCACCGCGCCGACGACCCGCCTGCCGGAGCCGACCTTCTCGATCTGAGGCGGCGCCGCGCGCCGCGGAGTCACCGGGTGGTCACGACCCGCACCTCTCCCCCGGCCTCGACGAGGGCGACGTCGCCGCGCTGGTCGGTGCGGTAGACCGCGTAGCCGAGGGTGCGCAGCAGCGCGAGGTGGAGCGGGGTCGGGTGGCCGTAGTCGTTGTCGGCCCCGACGCTCACCACGCCGACCGGTGCCCGGACCGCGGCCATGAGCTCCTCGTCGAGGTTGGCGCTGCCGTGGTGCGGGGTCTTGACGAGCTCGAAGCCGCGCGCTGCGACGGACATGGCGGGGTCGCGGCGCAGCCGGAGGAGCAGGTCGTGGGCGGCCTCTCGCTCGACGTCGCCGAGGAGCAGGGCGTCGACGTCGCCGGAGCGGACGGCCAGCACGACGCTCGCGTTGTTCGGCACCGAGCCCTCGCCGATGCGGCGCCACGGGCTCCACACGACGGCGTCGAGCTCGCCGAGGGTGATGCGGTCGCCGGCGTGGAGGGCCGTGACCGGGGCGCCGTGGTCGCGGGCCAGCCGCTCCACGTCGGCCACGGCGCCGGCCGGTTCGGGCACGGGGCAGACGAGCAGCCGGCGGACCTCCCGACCGCGAAAGGCGCCCGCCAGCCCGTCGACGTGGTCGGCGTGGAAGTGGGTGAGGACGACGGCGTCGAGGGTGTGGACCCCGAGCCGGTCGAGGCAGCCGTCGACGAGCGGCGGGTCGGGTCCGGCGTCGACGAGCACCGCCCGCCCCGGCCCGCTGCGCACGACGACGGCGTCGCCCTGCCCGACGTCGCAGACGACCACCCGCCACCCGGCCGGGGGCCACGTGACGACGCGGGTCGGGACGAGGAGGGCACCGACCAGAGCCACCAGGCCGAAGCTCACCACCGGATGGCGCCCCACCCCGGCGACGAGGGCGCGGCCGGTGAGCAGGACGAGCACGACGAGGGCCGCGAGCAGCAGGGCGCCCGGCGGACCGTCCGGCCACGGCATCGTGCCGCCGGGCACCTCCGCGAAGGTGCGGGCGACCCGGGCGATGACGGTGGTGGGGACGACACCGACCCAGGCGACGAGCTCGGCACCGCGCGCCCAGACCAGCGAGGCGAGGGCGGCTGCGACCCCGGCGACCGTCGCGAGCGGGACGAGCGGCGCGGCCAGCAGGTTGGCCACCACCCCGACGACGCTCACCGACCCCTGGAGCAGGACGACGACCGGCGCCGTCATCGCCTGCGCCGCGACGGGGACGGCCAGCGCGGGACCGAGCGGGGCGAGCCGGTGCGGCAGCCGCCGGCCGACGGCCTCGCCCCAGGGCCGGGTGAAGAGCAGCAGCCCCAGGGTGGCGAGCGTCGAGAGGGCGAACCCGTACGAGCGGGCCAGCCAGGGGTCGAGGACGAGGACGACGACGACCGCGCCCCCGAGCACCGGCAGCCCGGCCGAGCGCCGCGACCGGCTGAGCCCGAGCAGCCCGATCGCCCCCATGGCCGCCGCGCGCACGACGCTGGGCTCGGGGCGGGCGAGGACGACGAACCCGGCGAGCGCGAGCCCGGCGAGCCACGGTCGGGCTCGACGCGGTACCCCGACGACGGCACACAGGCCGAGCACCATCCCGACGACGACGGCGACGTTCGAGCCCGAGACCGCCGTCAGGTGCGTCATCCCCGTCGCGAGCATCGCCTCGGTGAGGTCGGGCGGCGTGCGGCTGGTGTCGCCGATGACGAGGCCGGGCAACAGTCCGCGGGCGTCGGCCGGCGCGTCGTCGACGGCGTCGCGCAGCCCGGCCCGCAGCCGCTCGGCGCCGCGGGCCACGGCGCCCGGCGGCGCGAGCACCTCGACCGGCCCGGAGACGGCGAGTGTGGCGACCCGGTCGTCCGCCGGGTCGAGCGGCCCGAGCCGCCCGCGGAGGACGACGGTGGCGTGCCACGCGGGTTCGGTCAGCGCGGCCCCTCCGGTGAGCAGTACGGGCGCCGAGGCGGCGCGGGTCCGGCCGCGCCCGGTGAGCACCTGCACCGTGCCCTCGCGCAGGACCCGCGCCTCGCCGTCGCGCGACGCGACCCGGATGGGGTCGCCGGTGAGCAGGACCTCCGCGACGACGACGGCCCGCTCGTCGGCGAGCGCCCGCACCTGGCCCCGCTCGCGCACCGCCCCCTGCGCGAGGGCCGCGGCCTCGAGGAGGGCGAGCAGGACGACGCAGAGAGCCAGGGGTCCGCGCAGCGCGACCAGCGGTCCACGCTCGCGCCGGCGAGCGAGCACGGCGACCGTCGCCGCCACTGCGGCGGCACCCCCGACGACCAGCAGCCTGGTGCTCCATCCGGACCCGAGGGTCGCGGCCGCGACCGCCCAGGCCACGACGGCGGGGGCGAGCAGCCGGAGGTCGCTCGGCTCGGCCAGCCTCACGGCGTCACGAGGGGACGCACCTGGGCGAGCAGCTTCTCGCCGATGCCCGAGACCTCGCCGAGCTCGTCGACGCTCGTGAACCGCCCGTGCTCGGTGCGCCAGTCGACGATCCGCTGGGCGAGCACCGGCCCGATGCCGGGCAGCGAGTCGAGCGCGGCGACGTCCGCCGTGCTGAGCGACACCTTCGCACCGCCCGGAGGCGACCCGCCGGCCCCTCCTCCGCCGACCCCGCCGGTCCCGCCGTCGGTGACGACCTCACCGGGCTTGGGCACCCGGACCTGCTCTCCGTCGACGAGGAGGCGGGCGAGGTTGAGCGCCGCCAGGTCGGCAGCCCTCGACGCCCCGCCCGCCGCCTCGACCGCGTCGGAGACGCGCGACCCGACCGGCAGCCGCTGCAGGCCCGGCCGGCGCACCTGACCGACGACGTGGACGACGAGGACCCCCGGTGGTGTCCCCGTGGCCGACGGGGACGGCGGCGCGGATGCCCCACCCGGTGCACCGCCGAGCGGGGCCGCGCCGCTCGGCACCCCGACCCGGACCGCGCCCGCGGACACCCCGCTCGGCCCGGCCCGCGAGCCGCCGCCGGGGGCGACGACGTCACCGACCTCCGAGCGCGCCCATGCCACCCGCAACCCGAGCAGGAGCACGGCGACCACCGTGACGAGCGCGACCCCGAGCACCGCCGCCCGGCCCGGCTGCCACCGGGCGTGGCCCAGGGCCGACGGCAGGCGCACCCACCGACCGGAACCACCGCGGTCACCCCGCCGAGCGACCCCGACGTCGTCGTCCCACTCCCGCGCCTCGAGCTCGACCGTCTCCGCCGCGTACCGACCATCGGCCGCCCGCTCGGGGACCCGCGGCACCCATCCGCCCGCGCCCGTGGCCGACCGCCCGCCGCGCAGCCAGGCCAGGGCCCTCGGGGAGAGGGCGGTGGGGTCGGGGCGCTCGCGCATCCCTCGACGCTAGGCAGCCCCGACCCCCGTCGCGCCGGCCCACCGGTCATCTGTGGACGAACACCCTCCGTACCCGCCCCTGTGGACGACGACGGCGGGACGACCCCGTGCGACGACCCCGCGCGACGGCCTTCGCGCCACCTCAGCCCCGGCGCCGGCTCCACCACGCGACGACGTTGCGCCGGTGGCGCGACAGCACGAGCAGCGCCAGGACGACCAGCCACGCCCCGACGAGGTCGGCCATCGGCAGCACCCCGACCACGCCCAGCACGCCGATGACGACGAGGACGAGGGTCACGACGACCGACGCCTCCCCGATGTACCGGACGAGCGAGACCGCGACGGCGAAGACGAGGACGGCGACCAGCCCGACCCACGGCACGATCGCGAGGATCGCCCCGAGGGCGCAGGCCACCCCCTTGCCACCACGCCCGCGCAGGAAGGGACTGAAGACGTGCCCGAGGACGACGGCCAGCCCTGCGAGCAGCGCGGCGACCAGTCCGATGGAGCGCAGCACGAGCAGGGTCGGCAGGTAGGCCTTGAGGACGTCGAGGAGCAGGACGAGCACCCCCCACTTGCGCCCGAGCACCCGGCCCGCGTTCGTCGCTCCCGGGTTGCCCGAGCCGGACGCCCGCAGGTCCCGCCCGAGGGCCCTGGCCAGGAGCGTCGCGGGGTTGACCGCGCCGACGAGGAACGAGACGACCGCGACGCCGACGACCTCGAGGACGAGGAGGATGACCATCGGCTCAGCCGGCCGGCCTCGGGACGACCGCGACGGCCAGGGTCCCCGGCCCGACGTGGGCCCCGACGACCGCCCCGAGCTCGACGACGTCGACCTGCGAGCCCGGGAGGCGGCTGCCCAGCCGCTCGGCGAGCCGCTCGGCGCGCTCGCGCGAGTCGAGGTGGTGCACGGCGACGTCGACCGCGGGCGACCCCGCGTCCCGGGCCGCCTCCACGGCCTCGACGGCGATCTCCTCGAGGCGCGCGATGGCCCGGCTCGAGGTGCGCACCCGCTCGAGCGGCACGATGTGCCCCTCTCGCAGCCCGAGGATCGGCTTGATCGACAGGGCCGACCCGACGAGCGCCCCGGCCCGCCCGATGCGTCCGCCGCGCCGGAGGTACTCGAGGGTGTCGACGTAGAACACGACGGTGGCGCCCGCGCAGGTCGCCCGCACCAGCTCGGCGACCGCCTCGAGCGACCCGCCCTCCTGCGCGAGCCGGGCCCCGGCGAGCACCGCGTGCCCCATGACCATCCCGAGGGCGCGCGAGTCGACGACCGTCACCGGCACCGGCGAGCTCTCGGCGGCGATCTCCGCCCCGCCCACGGTGCTCGACAGCTCACCGGAGATGTGCACGGAGACGACGGAGTCGGCGCCTGCACGGGCCGCCTCCTCGTAGGCCTCGAGGAAGGCGGCCGGCGCCGGCCGGGAGGTGGACACCGGCGTGAACGAGCGGAGCGCCGCGGCCACCTCGTCGGCCCCGACGTCGAGCCCCTCGCGGTGCTCGCGACCGCCGATGACGACGTGCAGCGGCACGACGTGCACGGGCAGGCCGGCGAGAGCGCCCGGGGGGAGGTAGGCGGTCGAGTCGGTGACGATGGCTGTGGTCACCCCCGCAGGCTAGTGGCCCCTGACGGTCACCAGGGCAGGGCGACGTCGAGCACGCGGGCGTCGTCCTCGGGCACCCAGCCCTGCACCGGGTCCTGCCGGTAGGCGACCCGCGGGCCGTGCGCGGCGAGGTCGGTGACGGCGGCGACAAGCCGGTCGACGTGCTCGTCGGTGGTCGCGAGGCCGGCGCTGGCGCGCACCGCGGTCGTGTGCCCGGAGTCGCCCTCGCGGGAGAGCAGCGCGTCGACGAGCAGGTGTGCGCAGAACTTGCCGGCCCGCACCCCGATGCCGTGCTCGGCGCTGAGGGCCGCCGCGACGAGGTGGCTGTCGAGCCCGTCGACGGTGAACGCGACGACCGGCACGCGGTCGTGGTCGTCGCCGAACGTCGAGTGGGTGCGCACGCCGGGGATGCCGCGCAGCCCCTCGAGCAGGCGGGTGGCGAGCCGCTCCTCGTGCTCCTCGATGGCAGCCCGGTGCCGGCGCACCGAGGCACAGGCGGCCGCGAGCGCCACCGCACCGAGGACGTTCGGGCTGCCGCCCTCGTGCCGGGCCGCGCCGGTCGTCCAGGTCGTCCCCGCCTCGGAGACAGCGGCACTCGCGCCTCCGCCGGCGAGGTACGGGTCGGCGGCGTCGAGCCAGTCGCGGCGGCCGACGAGCGCGCCCGAGCCGAACGGCGCGTGCAGCTTGTGCCCCGAGAACGCCACCCAGTCGGCGCCGACCGCGGCGAGGTCGACCCGCCGGTGCGCGACGAGCTGGGCGGCGTCGAGGAGGACCCGGGCGCCGTACCGTCGCGCCACCTCGACGACCTGCTCGACCGGCCACAGCTCACCGGTGACGTTCGAGGCGCCGGTGACGACGACGAGCGGCGCCGGCCCGTCGCCGAGGCCCACGAGCACCGACTCCAGCCGCCCGAGGGCCTCCTCGGGCGAGGCCGGCACGGACAGCCGGTGGGTGTCGGCGGCCGGCCACGGCAGCAGCGAGGCGTGGTGCTCGGACGCGAACACGAGCACCGGGGTCCCCTCCGGCAGCGCCCGGGCCAGGAGGTTCGTCGCGTCGGTCGTCGTGCGGGTCAGGACCACGACGTCGTCCTCCCGGGCTCCGACGAAGCGGGCGACCTCCTCTCGGGCGGCCTCGTAGTGTGCGCTCGTGACGCGGCTGAGCCATCCGGTGCCGCGGTGGACCGAGGAGTAGGTGCGGGTGGCGGTCTCGACGGCCCGCACGACCGACTCCAGGGCCGGGGTCGAGGCGGCGTGGTCGAGCTGGGCGTACTCGACGAGCCCGCCGGTCACGAGCGGCACCGCGTCGGGGCGGACCACGGCCGGCAGGCGACGGGTCAGGGCGGCCGGGGCGAGGTGGGTGAGCGTGGCGTGGTGCGTGGACATCGGTGCTCCCGAGGGACCGGAGGACCCTCGGCGACTGTCCCGGGATCCCGCGCTTGCCGACGCCACTGCGACGCCGACCAGGTCGTCACCCGGGGCACCCCACCGCGGAGGAGGGTTGCCGGCCAGCGAGCCGGGGCTTGTCACTGGCACTCATGACCTACGCCGACGAGTGTGGCAAGCGACCCCGGCGCCCGTCATCCGGGGTCCACGACGCGAGACGAACGGACGAGGACGTCGTGTCCGCTCAGCCGTCGGCGGACGGATCAGGCGTCGGCCGCGGCGAACACGCGCCGGCCCTCGACGAAGGTCTGGAGCACCCGGGTCTCCCCGATCGCCTCCGCCGGTCCGGCGAAGGGGTCGCGGTCGAGGACGGCGAGGTCGGCCAGCGCCCCGACGCGGACGGCACCCGTGTCGTCGTTCCGGTTCACGTACGCGGAGCCCGCCGTGTAGGCCGTCAGCGCCGTGGCGAGGTCGATGCGCTGCTCGGGCAGGAAGACCGGGTGCTCCGGCTCGCCCTCGCGGTGCGCCTCCGGGATCTGCCGGGTGACCGCGACGTGGATGGCGGCCAGCGGGTCGGCCGTCGAGACCGCCCAGTCCGAGCCCATGGCCAGCGTCGCCCCGGACCGGTGCAGGTCCCCGAACGGGTACTGCCACGAGCTGCGCGGCTCGCCGAGGAACGGCAGGGTCAGCTCGACCATCTGCGCCTCGAGCGCCGCCCAGAAGGCCTGGAGGTTCGCGACGACCCCGAGCTCCCGGAACCGGTGCACGTCGTCGGGGTGCACGACCTGCAGGTGGGCGATGTGGTGGCGGGCGTCGCGCCGGCCGTTGGCACGCAGGGCACCCTCGACGGCGTCGAGGCACTCCCGCACGGCCCGGTCGCCGATCGCGTGGAAGTGCAGCTGGAAGCCCTCGGCGTCGAGCGCCGCGGCGGCCGGCTGCAGGACCTCCGGTGGCACGAAGGAGATGCCCGAGTTGTCGGTGCGGTGCCCGTGCCCGTCGCAGTAGGGCTCGGTCATCGCCGCGGTGAAGTTCTCGGCCACGCCGTCCTGCATGATCTTGATGCTCGTCGGCCGGAAGCGCCCGCCGCCCAGCGTCGCGCGGCGCTCGACGAGGTCGGGCACCTGCTCGAGCCCGCGTCCCCGGTCCCACCACAGCGCGCCGACGACCCGCCCGGTGAGCGACCCGGCGGCGTCCGCGGCCCGGTACGCGACCGCGGGGTCCCATCCGTCGCCGTAGTCACCGATGATCGCGTCCTGCCAGGCGGTCACCCCGAGGGAGTGCAGGTGCGCCTGGGCCAGCAGCAGCCCCTCGACCTGCTCGGCCTCCGTGGTCGGCGGGACGAGCCGCCCGACGAGCGCCATCGCCCCCTCGTGGAGCGTGCCGGTGGGGTGCCCGTCGGCGTCGCGCTCGATCCGGCCGTCGCGCGGGTCCGGGGTGTCGCGGTCGATGCCCGCGAGCCGCAGGGCCGCGCTGTTGACCCAGGCACCGTGCCCGTCGCGGTTCGGGAGGTAGACCGGCCGGTCGGCGACGACCGCGTCGAGCGCCGCCGCGGTGGGGGTGCCGCCCGGGAAGGCCGGCATCGACCATCCGGCCCCGAGGACCCACGGCACGTCGGGGTGGGTCCTCGCGTACTCCCCCACCCGCTCGAGGTACTGCGCGGAGGTGAAGAGGTCGGAGAGGTCGCAGCGCAGCATGTCGATGCCCGCCCACACCGGGTGGACGTGCGCGTCCTGGAAGCCGGGCACGAGCATCCGGCCCGCGAGGTCGACGCGCTCGGTGCCCGGGCCGGCGAGGTCGAGCACCTCGTCGTGACCGACGGCCACGATGCGCCCGCCCTCGACGGCGACGGCGGTCGGCCGGGCCCGGACGGCGCCGGCCGTGAAGACCGGCCCGCCGGAGAAGATCGTGTCGACCATCAGCCACCTCCCATGGTGCGTGCGATGTCGGTGGCCGAGTCGCCCGAGCGCCGCAGGACGACGGCGACGAGGGCCAGGGCCAGCAGGGTGAGCACGAGCATCACCGTCGAGACGGCGGCGATCTCGGGGCGCAGGCCGGAGCGCAGGGACGACAGCACGTAGACCGGCCAGGGCGTCGACCCCGACACCTGGACGAAGGCCGAGACGATCGTGTTGTCGAGGCTGAGGGTGAACGAGAGCAGGAAGCCGGCGAGCACGGCGGGCATCGCCAGGGGCACCGTGACCCGCCGGAAGGTGCGGCCGGGCGGGGCGTAGAGGTCGCCCGAGGCCTCCTCGAGCGACTCGTCGAGGCCGACCAGCCGGGCCCGGACGATGTAGCTGACGACTGCCGTCGAGAAGAGCGAGTGCCCGACGACGAGCCGGACGATGCCGCTGTTGAACAGCGACAGGCCGGCGTCCTGGCCGAGGAGGACCAGCCACGGCAGCAGCGAGACGGCGTCGACGATCTCGGGGGTCACCGAGACGAGCAGGAGCAGCCCGATGAACCACAGCGTCCAGCGGCCCGGCCGTCGGGCGAGGGCCACGCCGGCCATCGTCCCGAGGAGCGTCGCGAGCAGCGAGGAGAGGACGGCGACCTGGACCGACACGGTCACGGCGCTGCGGATGGCCGGCCGCTCGACGAGGGCCCGGAAGGAGCCGAACCCGAAGTGGTCCCAGGCGACGAGCAGCCGCCCCTCGTTGAAGGAGTAGACGACGACCACGACGATCGGGGCGAAGAGGAAGAGCAGGACCAGCACGCCGGCGACCGACAGCAGCCGGTCGGTCCACGACCGGGGACGCGGGTTGCGCGGCGGCGGGGCGAGCTGCGTCGTGTCGCTCACGGCACCTCCTCGAGCACGAGCCGGTGCCGGGCCCGCAGCGGGAGGCCGACGAGCCAGACCAGCCCGGCGATGACGGCGACCGTCGCCGTGATGACGAGGATGAGCACGACGGCCATCGCCGACCCGAGCGCCCAGTTCTGCGCGGTCTGGAACTGGCTGGCGACGAGCTGGCCGACCATGTTGCCCCGCGCGCCGCCGAGCACGGTCGCCGTCACGTAGTCGCCCATGAGCGGGATGAACACGAGCACCGTGCCGGCGATGATGCCGGGGCGGGCGAGCGGCAGGGTGACCCGCGTGAAGGTGCGCCAGCGGTCGGCGCCGAGGTCCTTGCTGGCCTCGCGCAGCGGGGCGCCCACCCGGTCGAAGGCGACGAAGAGCGGCAGGATCATCAGGGGGAGGTAGTTGTAGACGACCCCGATGAGCACCGCGGTCCGGGTGTAGAGCAGCTCGAGCGGGCCGTCGGTGAGGTGGAGGGTCTGGAGCAGCGAGGACATCCAGCCCTCGGGCGCGAGGATCACCTGCCAGCCGATGGTGCGGACGAGGAAGTTCGTCCAGTACGGCACCATGACGAGCGCGACGAGCAGCCCGCGCCGGTTCGGGGGCGCCTTGACGGCCATCCAGTAGGCCGCCGGCAGGCCGATGACGAGGCACAGCAGGGTGCCGGCCACACCCACCCACAGGGTGTTCTGGAAGGTGGCGAAGAAGGTGGGCGACAACGCCTCCCGGTACCGCTCGAGGGACAGCACGTCGTTGGCGTGCGTGCCGAACAGCCCCGGCTTGTAGCCGAAGCTGAACCACACGATCGTCGCGATCGGCACGACGAAGAAGAGGACGAGCCACAGCCCGGCCGGCAGGGCCAGCGCGAAGCGGGGGGCCCGCAGCCGTGGAGCCGCGGCGCCCGGTGGCGCGTCAGGCACCCGCGGCCGCCTTCGCCTTGTTCCAGATGTCGACGGTGCGCTGCTGGGCCTCGTTGACCTCGCCGGTCTTCATCGTCGCGATCTGCTCGGGGCTGAAGAAGACGAGGTCGAGCATGTCGAGGCCCGCGCTCCTGGCCGCGGCCTCGATGTCCTTGGCGCCGGTGTGGTACCCGATGTAGTCGACGTTCTTCAGCTGGTTCTCGGGGGTCAGCACGTAGTCGATGAACGCGTGCGCGGCCTCGGGGTGCGGCGCCCCGGCCGCGATCGCCCAGTTGTCCATCCACAGCTCGGTGGCCGGCGACCCGAGGACCCACTGCCACTTGTCCGGGTCCTTGCTGTTCTGGATGCCGATGCGCGCGTCGCCGTTCCACGCCTGCATCAGCCAGTGCGTGGACTGCGGGATGGCCTGTCCGCCGGGGTAGGAGTCGAACGCCGCCACGTGCGGGGCGAGCGTCTCGACGACGAACTTCTCCGCCGCGTCGAGGTTCGCGGCGTCGGTGGTGTTCCAGTCGATCCCGTTGGACCAGTAGTAGATCCCGGTCAGCTCGGCGGGGTCGTCGAGCAGCGAGACCTTGCCGCTCGCCTCCTTGGTCGCGGCGTCGATGAAGTCCTTCCAGGTCCGCAGGTCGCGGGTGATCTTCGTCTTGTCGTAGACGAAGCCCGTGGTGCCCCAGGCCTTGCAGATCGAGTAGTTGTTCGCGGGGTCCCACGCCTGGCCGAGGAAGGCCGGGTCCATGTTCGCCAGGTTGGGCACGAGCTCCTTGTTGATGGGGGCCAGCAGGCCGTTCTGCACCATCTGCGGGATGAACGCTCCGGTCGGCACGACGATGTCGTAGCCGCCGGTGCCCTTGCCGGCGACGAGCTTGGAGATGAGCTCCTCGTTCGAGCTGAACGAGTCGGTCGTGATCGCCAGGCCCTTGGCCTTGGTGAACGCCTCGAGGACCTCCGGGGCGTCGTAGTCACCCCACGAGTACATCGACAGGGCGTCCTCGATGGGTCCGCCCGTCGCCACCTGCGAGGGCGGCGCGGCGGTCGGGACCGAGGTCGCGTTCCCGCCCTGGCCGCCCCCTCCCCCGCCGCTGCACGCCGACAGCAGACCGGCGCCGCCGACCGTCGTCGCGAGGCCGAGGATGCTCCGGCGGGTCAGCTCGCGCTGGATCCGCGGGACGGCGGAGGCGTGGGCGAGGACGCGCAGCGGCTGCTCGGGGACGGTCATGGTGGTTCCTCTCCGGGGCGGGTCAACCGGCCTGCTGGTCGGGGACGGACGTGGGCGGGGGCGCCGAGTGGGCGCCGTCCCGGGGGAAGACGTGCACGTGGTCGGCGCTCCAGCGGCACCGGACGGTGTCGCCGACGACGAGGCGCGGCGCGTCGGGGGTCGGTCGGCGCACCACGAGGGGCTGGCGCTCGCCGACCTCGACGAGGAACTGCCGGGTCTCGCCCTGGTGGGCGATGCCGATCACGGTGCCGCGCACCGAGTTCTCGCTCGTGCCGTGGGGCTCGTCGGCGGTCAGCTCGACGAACTCCGGACGGACGGCGACGCGGACCGGAGCCCCGGCGGCGACGCCGGAGGGCCGGCTGGTGCGCACCGGGCCGAGGTCGGTGTCGACACCGCCCTCCCCGGTCGCCCGTCCATCGAGGAAGTTCTGCTGCCCCACGAACCCGGCGACGTAGGCCGAGGCCGGAGAGGAGTAGATGGTGTCGGCGTCGGCGAGCTGCTCGACCCGGCCCTTGCGCATGATGGCGATGCGGTCGCTCATCGACAGGGCCTCGCCCTGGTCGTGCGTGACGAAGACGAAGCTGATGCCGAGGCGGCTCTGGAGCAGCTTGAGCTCGACCTGCATCTCCTCGCGCAGCTGACGGTCCAGCGCCCCGAGCGGCTCGTCGAGCAGGAGCACGCTCGGTCGGTTGACGAGGGCCCGAGCCAAGGCGACGCGCTGCTGCTGGCCGCCGGAGAGCTGGGTCGGACGGCGGTTCGCGTAACCGCGCATCTGCACCATGTCGAGGGCCTCGGCGACCTTCTCGCGGATCTCGGCCTTCGGGGTGCGGCGCTGCTCGAGCCCGTAGGCGACGTTCTCGGCGACCGACATGTGCGGGAAGAGCGCGTAGGCCTGGAAGACGGTGTTGACGTGGCGCTTGTGCGGCGGGACGCCGAGGACGCTGCGGCCGTCGACGAGGATGTCGCCGGTGTCGGGGTGCTCGAAGCCGGCGATCATCCGCAGCGTCGTCGTCTTGCCGCAGCCGGACGGGCCGAGGAGCGAGAGGAACTCGCCGCGGTGCACGGTGAGGCTCAGGTCGTCGACCGCCGCGACGTCGCCGTAGAAGCGGCTGACCCGGGTGAGCACGACGGCCTCGGCGACGGTGTCGGCGTCACGCCCGGTCGTGGACCTCGACCGGTCGGTCTCGTCGGCGGTACGCGTCACGTGTCGGCTCCTCGTGCGGGTTCCGGCGATTCAACCCGACGTCAGCGCCGTTCGCAACGGTTGTCCGTGACGATCTTGTGTCGATCCGTGGACCGGCTCGGGGCCGGTCCACGGATTCCGCACCCCGGCTCAGGCGGGGACGACGTTGACGAGCTTCGGGGCGCGGACGATGACCGTGCGCACGCCGTTCTCGAGGCTCGCCCGCACCTTGGGGCTGGCCAGCGCGAGCTCGCGCAGGGCGTCCTCGGTGATGTCGCTCGGCACCTCGAGGCGGTCCTTGACCTTGCCCCTGACCTGCACCACGCAGGTGACCGTCTCGTCGACGAGCAGCGCGGGGTCGGCCACCGGGAAGTCGGCGTGCACCAGCGAGTCCTCGTGTCCCAGACGGCTCCACAGCTCCTCGGCGATGTGCGGCGCGAGCGGCGCGACCATGAGGACGATCTGCTCGGCGGCCTCACGCGGCACCCCGCCCTCGAGCTTGGTCAGGGCGTTGTTCAGCTCGGTGAGCCGGGCGATGGCGGTGTTGAACCCCAGGGCCGCGTAGTCGGTGCGGACCGCGTCGATGGTGCGGTGCAGCACGCGCGTCGTGGCGTCGTCGAGCGGTGCGTCGACGACGACGACCTCACCGGTCTCCTCGTCGACGACGTTGCGCCACAACCGCTGGAGGAACCGCTGGCTGCCGACGACCGCCCGGGTGTCCCACGGCTTGCTCTGCTCCAGCGGGCCCAGGCCCATCTCGTAGAGCCGGAACGTGTCGGCGCCGAACGCCTCGTACATCTCGTCCGGGCTGACCATGTTCTTCAGCGACTTGCCGATCTTGCCGAACTCGCGCGTGACGGGCCGACCCTCGTGGGTGAAGCCGCCGTCGGCGGCCTCCTCGACCTCCTTGGCCTCGACCGGCTGGCCACGGTCGTCGCGGTAGGCGGCGGCCTGGATGTAGCCCTGGCTGAAGTAGCGGCGGAACGGCTCGTCGCTGCTCAGGTGCCCCAGGTCGTGGAGCACCTTGTGCCAGAAGCGGGCGTAAAGCAGGTGCAGCACGGCGTGCTCGACGCCACCGACGTACAGGTCGACGCCGCCGGGGTCGCGGGTGCCGGCGGGCGCCGTCGACACGGACTCGTCACGCGGGCCCATCCAGTACGACTCGTTCTCGGGGTCGACCATCGCGTCGGCGTTCGCCGGGTCGAGGTAGCGCAGGTAGTACCAGCACGACCCGGCCCAGTTCGGCATGGTGTTCGTCTCGCGGCGGAAGCGCCGCGTGCCCCGGCCGTCGCCGAGGTCGAGCTCGACGTCGACCCACTCCTGCACGCGCGACAGCGGCGGCTCGGGCTCGCTGCTCGCGTCCTCGGGGTCGTAGGTCTTCGGGCTGTAGTCGGGCACCTCGGGCAGCTCGACGGGCAGCATCGACTCGGGCACGGCGTGGGCGAGGCCGTCCTCGTCGAACAGCACCGGGAACGGCTCACCCCAGTAGCGCTGCCGGCTGAACAGCCAGTCGCGCAGCTTGTAGGTGACCGTGGCATCGCCGATCCCCTTCTCCTGCAGCCAGGCCGTCATCCGCTTCTTGGCCTCGGGGACGTCGAGGCCGTCGAGGCTGAGCTCGTCGTTGCTCGAGTTGATCGCCGGACCCTGCCCGGTGAACGCCGTGTCCATGTCGTGGTCGTCGTCGGGCTGGACGGTGCGGACCTTCGGCAGGTCGAAGGCCGTCGCGAAGTCCCAGTCGCGCTCGTCCTGGCCGGGGACGGCCATGATCGCGCCGGTGCCGTAGCCCATGAGGACGTAGTCGGCGACGAAGACCGGGATGCGCGTGCCGGTGACCGGGTTGGTCGCCCAGCCACCGGTGAAGACGCCCGTCTTGTCCTTGCCCTCGGTCTGGCGCTCGACGTCGCTCTTGCGGGAGGCGGCGCGGCGGTAGGCGGCGACCGCCTCGGCCGCGGTGGCGGCCCCACCCGTCCAGGCGTCCTGCGTGCCCTCGGGCCAGGCGCCGGCCGGCACCAGCTCGTCGACGAGCGGGTGTTCGGGGGCCAGCACCATGAAGGTCGCGCCGAACAGGGTGTCGGGGCGGGTGGTGAAGACCTCGATGCCCTCGGCGTCCGGGCGCTCGGCGAGGGGGAAGGTCACCCGCGCACCGTGGCTGCGGCCGATCCAGTTCCGCTGCATGATGCGGACCTTCTCGGGCCAGTCGACGCGGTCGAGGTCGTCGGCCAGCCGGTCGGAGTACGCGGTGATCCGCATCATCCACTGGCGCAGGTTGCGCTTGAAGACCGGGAAGTTGCCGCGCTCGGAGCGGCCGTCGTTCGTGACCTCCTCGTTGGAGAGCACGGTGCCGAGGCCGGGGCACCAGTTGACCGGCGCCTCGGAGGTGTAGGCCAGCCGCTGGGCGTCGAGGATGCCCGCGCGCTCGACCGCGGACAGGTCGTCCCAGCCGCGCCCGTCCTCGTTCGGCAGGGGGCGGACGCCGCTGCGGTACTCCTCGACGAGCTCGCCGATGGGGCGGGCCCGGCCGGTGCCGCCGTCCGGGCGCTCGGCGTCGGCGTCGTACCACGAGTTGAAGATCTGCAGGAAGATCCACTGGGTCCAGCGGTAGTAGTCGGGGTCCATCGTGCGGACCGAGCGCCGGTCGTCGTGGCCCAGCCCGAGGCGGCGCAGCTGGCGCGCCATGATGACGATGTTGTCCTCGGTCGTCTTGCGCGGGTGCTGGCCGGTCTGCACCGCGTACTGCTCGGCGGGCAGGCCGAAGGCGTCGTAGCCGAGGCAGTGCAGGACGTTCTTGCCGAGCATCCGGTGGTAGCGCGCGAAGACGTCGGTGGCGATGTAGCCCAGCGGGTGCCCGACGTGCAGGCCGGCGCCGCTCGGGTACGGGAACATGTCGAGGACGAGCAGGTGCCCCTCGGGGTGTGCGGCGACCCCTTCCGGGTCGGCCCACGGGCCGGCCGGGTTGGGCGCGTGGTACGTGCCGCGCTCCTCCCAGCGGTCCTGCCAGGCGACCTCGATCCGGCCGGCCAGCTCGGCGGTGTAGCGGTGCGGGGTCTCGCTCATCTCGTCCTCGTCGTCGGTACGTCCTGCAACCATGTCACTACGTCCTGCGGCCATGAAAAAACCCCTCGCACAGGAGGGGTCGCCGCGCGGGCCGTCGGGGCCGGCGCGGCTAGGTAAGGAGCAGGAACCTCGTCACGCGCTCAGGGTACCGCAGCGGGGTCGGGGCGCGGCGGGTGCACCCGGGCCGCCGGCGTGGCCGGTGGCCGTGTGCGGGCCGCGCTCAGTGCATCCCGTGGACGACGGCGTGGCCCCGGCCTCGCGAGATGAGCCAGCGGTTGACGGGCACCGTGAGGACGAACGCGACGGCGAGGGAGCCCGCGAGGCTGGCCCAGAAGAGGACGGAGCCGAGGCCGGCCTCCATGGCTCCCGGCACGCCGACCATGACGAGGTTGTCGACGAGCTCCATGACGGCGATCGAGACGGTGTCCGCGGCGACGGTGAGGCCGAGGGCCGTCCCGAGGGCGACCCCGGCACGCAGGATCGGCGTGAGCGTGAAGGCGTAGCCGAAGACGAAGGCCAGGGCGATCGAGAGGACCACGGTGGTGCCGGTCGAGAGGCCGGCGGCCGTCCCGATGACCATCCCGAGGACCTCGCCGATCGCGCAGCCGGTGAGGCAGTGCAGGGTCGCGGAGGCGGCGGTCCGCCATCCGGAGCGGTCGTGGTCGTGGGTGTGGGCGTCCATGGGCGAGCCAACCATATACCCCCTCTGGGTATTCCGCTCAGGTGGGGGTGAGCACGCCGACGAGCAGGAGGGCCTGCGCGAGGTGGTAGGTGACGATGACCGTCAGCCGCGTCCAGGGGCGCTCCCCGACGAAGCGACCGAGGGCGAGGACGGTGTCGCTGGCGACGAACAGCGTGGCGCCCACGCCGACGATCAGGTTGCCGGTGGCCCATCCGAGGACGGCGGTGGCGCCGATCACGAGCATGTACGCAGCGACGGCCAGGCCCAGCGTGCGGCCGCCGCTACGGGCCGCCGCGGGCAGGATGCGACGGCCCGCGACCAGGGCCACGGCGACGACGGCCCCACCCACGGCAGCGAGCGCGGGCCGGTCGAGGCCGACGGCGACGAAGGCCACGAGCCAGGCGAGGTGACCGAGGAGGAAGGCCGCGAGCCCGCCCAGGAAGCGCGTTTCGCCCTCGTCGAGGAGGAGGACGTCGCCGACCATGCCGAGGACGAGGGCGACGAGCACCCAGCCGAGGAGGGCCGTGGGGCCGCCGATGAGGAGGGCGAGGATCATCAGGCCCACGAGGACGGCCGGCTTGGCCCACCGCTCCACGGCCGGCCGGCGGGTGGCCACCGCCCACCAGTCGACGAGCGCCACGGCGGCGGTGAGGACGGCGACGGCGGTGGCGGCGACAGGCACGCGCGCATCCTGCCCTGCTCGGCACGCCGGCCACAGCGGAGGTGGCCGACCTCACCCGGGGCCCGGGCCTCAGCGGACGACGGGGTCGAACAACGCGACACGCTGCCGGCGCGCGATGACCACCGACGCGGTGACGAGCCACACCGGCAGGAGGAGGTAGGTGACCAGCCCACCCGGCGGGATGCCGGCGTTGCCGAGGGCGCCGAGCACCCCGAGGACGACCGAGCCGATCGCGAACCACCGTGGCAGGACGGCGCTGCTGAGCCCGCCGAGACCGGTGGCGACGAGGGCCGCGGCCACGCCGATCCCCATGCCGGCCCACCCGAAGAAGTGCAGGTACCCCAGGATGCGGGAGGCCTCCTGGTCGGCGGCGTCGGCAGCCCCGTTGATGACGGCCCAACCGACCATGACCATCTGGGCGACCGCGGCGGCGGCGACCAGCCACCCCGCATGGGCGATCGACGAGTAGGTGGCCTCGCGTGCCTCTCCCGAACGCAGCAGCGAGCGGACGGAGGTCGCGAAGAACACGAGGGCGACGCCCATGAGGACGAGCAGGCCCTGGGCCGCGTGGTTGGCCACGAGGTGCTCGTCGATGACCCGGGCACTCGTGCCGCCCGGGACGTCGTCCACGGTGGTTCTCGCGATCGCACCCTGGACGACCCAGGCGACGCCGGCGACGGCGCCGGTCCACGGCAGCAGCCGGTCGAACGTGGAGGGCGTCATGGTCCCATCCCTTCTCTCGGAGGGGGCCAGCGTCCAGCGGTGCCCGTCCCGACCACACGGGCCACCCGTCCCGGACGGGCCGGGAGCTCTTCCCGGGAGGGCTGACACGCGCGACGACCCGCTCCACACTGGGTCCATGCCCCCGGTGCTCCTGCTGACGGCGGTGACCGTCCCGATGGTCGTCGGGGTGGTCGTCGTGCGCCGGCAGCGAGGCATCGGGGCGCTGCTCGTGGCCCACGGGGCGAGCGTCGGCCTGGTCCTCGGTCTCGACGCCCACCGCTGGTCCTCCCCCGGGTGGCTCGTGCTCGACCAGCTCGGCGCGGGGTCCTGGGTCCTGCTCTTCCTCTGGCTCGTCCTCATCGCCTACCGCCTGCCCGACGGCGGTCCTCCGACGCCGTTCTGGAGGCGGTGGGTGCGGCTGGGCCTGGCCGGCGTCGTCCTGTTCCTCGTCGGGGCGGCCGGCGACACCGCGGGTTTCCGAGCTGCCCATGCCGGCGCCGAGCCCCCGGTCCCCTGGCTGCCCGAACCCGTGTCGGCGGTGACCGGCGCGGTGGGAGCGGCCCTCGTGGTCCTGCTCTTCTTCGGGAGCGTCGTCCAGGTGAGGTCTCGCCTGCGCGACGCGGCGGACGGAGACCGACGCCGACTGCTGTGGCTCGTGTGGGGCTCCCTGGCCGTCCCGGCCGCGCTGCTGGTCGGCTGGGCGGACCACTTCCTCCTCGGCGGCAGGGCCCAGGGCGTGGTCACTGCCGTGATCGCCCTCGCGGCGGTCGTCCTCCCGGTGTCGATCGGGATCGCGGTGCTGCGCCATCGGCTCTTCGACATCGAGGTGGTCCTCAGCCGGACCCTGACCTATCTCGGCCTGACCGGGCTCGTGCTGGCGCTCTACGCGGGGGTCCTCTGGGCGACGGGTGCCCTGCTGGGCGACCGGACCCTCGGTGGCGCCGTGGCCGTCGCCGTGGTCGCCGTCGCGGTCCATCCGGTGCAGACCTGGCTGCGGAGGCGCGCGGAGCGGTGGGTCCACGGCTACCGGTCCGAGCCCCATGTGGCACTCCGCCTCCTGGCGGACCGTGCCGAGGCGGCCGACCCCGACGGCCTCGTCGAGGCCGTGACCACGACGGTGGCGCAGGCCCTGCGCGTGCGCCGGGCCTGGATCGGCCCCGCCGGGTCGGGGACACCGCTGCTCCACCGCGGCGAGCACGTCGGCGACCTCGCGGTCGAGCCCGCACCCGGCCGGACCCTCGGACCCGCCGACCTGGCCCTCCTCTCGGACCTCGCGCGCTACGTCGCGGTCATCGTCCGTTCCGAGCAGCAGAGCCGCGCGCTCCGGGAGTCGCGCAGCCACCTGGTGACGGCGCGTGAGGAGGAGAGGCGGCGACTGCGCCGCGACCTCCACGACGGCCTCGGGCCGTCCCTCGCCGCGGTGGTCCTCACCCTCGACTCGGCACGTGGGCGTGCCGACGCCGAACGGGATGCCCTGCTCGACGAGACCGTCGCGGAGGTCAAGGCGGCGATCTCCGAGGTGCGTCGCCTGGTCGACGACCTCCGCCCTCCGGCGATCGACGAGGTCGGGCTCGTCCAGGCGATCCGGCAGCGGGCGGGGTCCCTGCACAACGACGTCTCCTTCGAGGTCCGCGGGCCGGCGACGCCTCCCGTCCTGCCCGCCGCCGTCGAGGTCGCCGCGTTCCGGATCGCGAGCGAGGCGATGACGAACGTGGCCCGCCACTCCGGGGCCACTTGGTGCCGGGTCGACGTCGTCGCGGATGGGGATGGCGGTGACCTCTGGGTGACCGTCACGGACGACGGGCACGGTGCGGTCACCTCCGACGGCGTGGGTCTCACGTCGATGCGCGAGCGCGCCGCCGAGCTCGGAGGGACGCTGTCGGTGTCGACGTGCGCCGAGGGGGGCCTGGAGGTCCGGGCACGGCTTCCCCTCGGTGACGGCCGTACCGCGGAGGTCCCGGTGTGATCCGCCTCCTCGTCGCCGACGACCATCCCGCCTTCCGTCGGGGCCTCGGGTTGATGCTGGAGAACGCGGCCGACATCGAGCTCGTCGGTCAGGCCGACACCGGCCCGACCGCGGTCGAGCTGGGGCGCTCCCTCGCGCCGCACGTCGTCCTGATGGACCTGCGCATGCCCGGGATCGACGGCATCGAGGCCACCCGGCGCCTCATGGCCGGGTCCGGGGGGCCGGCCGTCGTCGTGCTGACGATGTTCGAGGACGACGAGTCGGTGTTCGCCGCACTGCGGGCCGGTGCTCGCGGCTACCTCCTCAAGGGTGCCGACGAGGACGAGATCCTCCGGGCGGTCCGGGCGGCGGCTGCCGGTGAGGCCATCTTCGGGCCCGCGGTCGCCGAGCGCGTCATCGCGCACTTCGCGGCGGGGCCGACCTCGGCGGGACCGGCGTTCCCGTCGCTGACCGGGCGCGAGGGCGAGGTCCTCGACCTCGTGGCCGCGGGACTCGGCAACGCCGTCATCGCCCACCGCCTGGGGATCAGCCTGAAGACGGTGCGCAACCACGTATCGAACATCTTCACCAAGCTCCAGGTCCCCGACCGCTCGAGCGCCATCGTCAGGGCGCGTGACGCGGGTCTCGGCAGGAGCCCGTAACCCGGTCAGAGCTCGTCGCGCCGCGGCTCAGCGCAGCTCGACCACCCCGTCGTCGATCCGACCGAGGCGCGTGACGGCCAGGTCGTACACGTAGCTCTGCACGACCCTCCACGGACGCCGTGATCCCTGGCGCGGCAGCAGGTGCTCGCCTCGCCGGACGTAGCCCGAGGTGAGGCCGAGCAGCGGCCGGTCCTC
>JAESFK010000428.1_pt1 | contig 22479 bp, 24 predicted proteins | sample 9269391 | NCBI WGS metagenome assembly JAESFK01 (sample SAMN14506231, study PRJNA617097) | algae metagenome | isolation source: Drouetiella hepatica UHER 2000/2452 and co-occurring heterotrophs from... | place: Slovakia: Slovak Paradise National Park, Hrabusice, Kosice Region | collected 2000-01-01
CCACCGTGGACGCCGCAACACCAAACCGTGCCGCCACCGACCGGCAGCTATCGCCGCCACCAACCGCTGCAACCACACGCTCACGCAGGTCATTCGAGAGAGGACGCATCGATGCTGGCCTCCTACCCAGCCAGCATCTTGAATCACATTCCGCATCAATCGGGAATCCCCTTCGATTCCTTCAAGGACGGAAACGCTCTAGCAGACAGTTCGCGCCCTGCGGACTATCGTCGGGGAAACCGGGGGAGGACGACCCTGCCGAAGACATTGTTCATCGATTCGACGCCCGACATCGACCGTGTGTGGAAGCAGGTCCACGGGCCGACGGACATTCCGATCGACGTCGGCATGGGCCCGGTCTCCGAAGAGGAAGTACCCGGCAAGGTCGCGGGCTATGACACGGTCATCAACGACGCGACCTATTTCAGCGAGCCGACGCTGAAGCGTTGCACTGGGTTGGAGCACATCGTCTTCCTCGGCACGGGGGCCGCGAGCTTCGTCGACCTCGCGGCGGCGCAACGACTCGGCATCAAGGTCTCGACCATCGGCGGCTATGGCGACACCACGGTCGCCGAGCATGCGATGGGCCTGGTCTTCGCCGCGGCCCGCCACATCGCGACCATGCACGGCATCGTGCGCAGCGGCGGCTGGCGGCCGATGCAGGGTATGCAGCTCAAAGGCAAGACATTGGGCGTGGTGGGGCTGGGCGGCATCGGCCGCGAGATGGCGCGCATCGGCCAGGGCGTCGGCCTGAACGTGATCGCCTACAACCGCTCGCCCGTTTTGGGCAGTGGCATCCCCATCGTGACGATCGACGAGCTTCTGGCGCAGTCTGATATCGTAAGTCTTCATCTCGCGCTGAACGAGGCCACGCGCGGATTCCTCGATCGCGCGAAGCTGGAGAAGACCCGGCCGGGCGTCCTCATCGTCAACACGGCGCGGGCCGGCATCATCGACGAGCCGGCGCTGGTCGAGCTGCTGCGCTCGGGCCGGATCGGTCATTACGCAACCGACGTCTTCGGCAAGGAGCCGACGCCTCCCGACGAACCGCTGCTCACGCTCGGCAATGTCACGCTCACGGCCCATGCCGGCTACAACACCCCCGAAGCCGCTATGACCATGTACCGCCGCGCCATCGGCCTGGCGGCGAAGGGGCCGTAGCCTTCGCGACGTCGCATTCTCGCGCAGATAGCAGGGTTTTCCAGTCACCCGCCGAGGCGAAACCCCGCGGAAGCCATGGGAATCGCATATGAGGTCAAGGTCCCTCACTCCGTCGGGATGACACCGTTTGTTTGATCGGCGCGCCGAGCAAAGCCCAACGAAATTGTCATCCCGAACGGAGTGAGGGACCCTTCCGCGCTCGCGCGAGCAGCATCGCATCGGGTGCGGAGCTGTTCCGCAGAAGAAGCGAGGCGGCGCGAACGTCTCCATCGGTGCGCCACCTGGGGATGGTGCGGATCTAGGCCGAGTAGTATAAGGGGCCTATACAGCACCTATGTCGCGCAAGATCGTAATTCCATCGGGGCTTCTTGTACTGGTGCTCGTCGCCACGATCGCCAGCGTCGCGCGAGCTGTGGTCTACTACATGAACCCGATGGAAAAAGACGGCCAAGCTTGGGGTGGTTGTATCTTTGCCGGCCTGTTTGTCGGTGTCATCGTGGCGAAGGTCATCGCAAACGCCTGGCCGGAGACGAAGGCCAACAGCGCGAATACGGATCGAAGCGGCTTCTGGGGAGGGTTCTCGATCGAGATTTCCAGCGATGGCGGCGGTGAGGGCGGCGGCGACGGTGGTGGAGGTGATGGCGGTGGTGGTGGCGGGGAGTGAGCCGAGCGCCGAAGCAACGCTCTAGACATAGAGTCCTTCGTCACGGCGCGTGAAACTTCGCTCGCACACGCTTTTGCCAGTTCTATCACAGTCTTCCTTTGGTCATCCGACCGCTGTAAGCTTCCTCGCTTTCCCGCTCCCGGAGGATCGGAAAGCAGATGGCGCACATCAGACTGAATACCCATCCCAGCCAGGGCGGCCAGCCGGCCCCTCCGGTGGTGTGGGGCGCGCGCGATCCTGCGATGAGGGGGCCGGTCGTCGGTACCGTCGGTCTCACTTCACGCCGCAACGTCATCGGCGTCCATTCCGGCAGCTACGGAATCTATCGCGCGCTCGCCATCGCCGCGCAGGAACTCAGGGCCGACCACCGGCCGGACCTCACCAACACCTCCCCGGCCGAGATCATCGGGCCGTTCGAGTCCTGGTTCGATCCGAAGAAGATCGTGTCGCTCGATCCATGGGGTCACCTGGTCTCGGAGGTCTTTGCCGACAAGCTGGCCGCAGGCTGGGATATCCGGCCGACCATCGCCATCACCAAGGCGCATGTGAACATGCCGGAGATCATGGAGGCGATGGCCGCCGGCCGGCTGAAGCCCGACAACGACATTCTTAGCGGCTCGGGCGACGTGAAGGTCACCAAGGCGGCGATCGAGCCGGTCTGGTGGCTGCCCGGCATCGCCGAGCGCTTCGGCGTCAAGGAAGTCGACCTGCGCCGCACGCTCTTCGAGCAGACCGGCGGCATGTATACCGAGCTGGTGACGCGGCCCGACCTCGAACTGTTCCTGCCACCGATCGGGGGCGCCACGATCTATTTCTTCGGCGACGTGTCGAAGCTCGGCAAGCCGGAAACGAAGATCGCCTGCCGCCTCCACGACGAGTGCAACGGCTCCGACGTGTTCGGCTCCGACATCTGCACCTGCCGTCCCTATCTGGCACACGGCATCGAGATCTGCATCGACATGGCCCAGAAAGGCGGTGTCGGCGTCGTCATCTACAATCGCAAGGAAGGCCGGGCGCTGGGCGAGGTGACGAAGTTCCTCGTCTACAACGCGCGCAAGCGCCAGCCCGGCGGCGATTCGGCGGCTCAGTACTTCAACCGCACCGAATGCGTGGCGGGCGTGCAGGACATGCGTTTCCAGGAGCTTATGCCCGACATTTTCCATTGGCTGGGCATCAGCCGCATCGACCGTTTCGCCTCGATGAGCAACATGAAGTCAGACGCGTTGCGCGAGCAGGGCATCGAGATCGTCGAGCAGGTGCCGATCCCCGAGCACCTGATCCCCGCCGATGCGCTGGTCGAGATGGATGCCAAGAAGGCCGCCGGTTATTTCAGCCCGACCAAGCCCGGATCGAACGAGCTGGCGCGGGCGAAGGGGAGAGGCTTGGATGAGTGACTCATTGGAGCGCGCCACTCCAGTGGCGCTCAAGCGCATGATGCGCCACTGGAGTGACGGGCTGCATTTTTGTCATCCTGAGCGCAGCGAAGGATCCTTCGCTGCGCTCAGGATGACACCGGTTTGTGGACACGCGTCTTGAGAAACGACCTCGCCTATCTCCGCACCCCCGTCGCCATCCGCGAGCGGGCGGCGAAGGTACTGAAGTATGTCGTCGACGGGCAGTCGCAGTGGTTCCAGCTCGACGCCCATGGTCTGGAAGCGGCCGTGCAGGCGACGCTCGCCGTCACGCGCGAGCGCTTCCCCAATCCGGCGGCGATCCCGTTCCATTCGCGCTGGCGGCATTTCGAATCGGGCGGCCGTGACCGGTGGAGCGCGCTGGCCGAGCGGCTGAAGGGCCTGCCGGCGGAGGAGATCGCGCGGCGCCGCATGGACCTCGCGGTCGTATCCGTGCTGCTCGACGCCGGCGCCGGGGCAGCCTGGAGTTATCGTGAGCCGGGCACGGACGAAACCTATGCGCGCTCCGAGGGGTTGGGGGTCGCCAGCCTGCACATGTTCGCCAACGGCGCGTTCAGCCGCGACGCCAAGGGCGATCCGCTGCGGGTCGACGCCGAGCGGCTGGCGACGCTGACGCCGATGGACATCTCCATGGGCTTCCAGGTGAAAGCGCACAATCCGCTGCTCGGCCTCGAGGGCCGCGCCGAGCTGTTGCGCAAGCTGGGCAACGTCGGCCTCGAACGGCCCGGTGCGCTGTTCGACATCGTCGCTGCCGGCGGCGAGGTGAAGGCGGAGGCGATCCTGGCCGCGGTGCTCGACCAGCTGTCGCCGATCTGGCCGTCGCCGCGCGGCGACGTCTGGGAGCATCCGGTGGTCGGGCTGGTGCCGTTCCACAAGCTCTCGCAATGGATGAGCTATTCGCTGGTCGAGCCGATCGAAGGCGCCGGCCTGAAGGTCGTGGCGCTCGATGCGCTGACCGGCCTGCCCGAGTATCGCAACGGAGGCCTGCTGGTCGATGCCGGCGCGCTGCGGCCCAAGCAGCGCGTGCTGCTGGAGAAGGCCTTCGCGCCGGGTGACGAGGCGATCGTGGAATGGCGGGCGCTCACCGTGGCGCTGCTCGACCAGATCGCCGAGCATGTCCGCGTGAATCTGGGTATGGATGCGGCGCGCCTGCCGCTGGTGAAGGTGCTGGAAGCCGGTACCTGGTTTGCGGGACGCCGGCTGGCGGCGGCGCGGCGTCCCGGCGGCGGCCCGCCCATTACCGTCGAGAGCGACGGCACCGTGTTCTAGAGTTCCTGGGGGATAAGAAGATGTCATTGCCGCACTCGATCCATGTCGTTTCGCACCCGCTGGTGCAGCACAAGCTCACCAAGCTGCGCGACAAGGAGACGTCGAGCACCAACTTCCGCCGCCTGCTGCGTGAGATCGGATTGCTGCTGGGCTACGACGCCACGCGCGACCTGCCGACTGTGCAGACGCGCATCGAGACGCCGATCGAGGCGATGGACGCGCCGCTGCTCGACGGCAAGAAACTGGTCGTCGTGCCGATCCTGCGCGCCGGCCTCGGCCTCGCCGAGGGCGTCACCGACCTGGTGCCGCTGGCGAGGGTCGGCCATGTCGGGCTCTATCGCGACCCGCGCACGCTGCAGGCGGTCGAGTACTACCTCAAGATCCCGCAGGACATCTCGGACCGTGACGTGATCGTCTGCGACCCGATGCTGGCGACGGCGCATTCGGCCATCGCGGCGGTCGACCGGCTGAAGGAGTCCGGCGCCAAGCGCATCAAGTTCATTTGCGTGCTGGGCTCGGAGCAGGGGGCGCGGACCTTCGCCGAGGCCCATCCCGACGTTCCGGTCTTCGCGGCAGCCATCGATGCAAAGCTCAACGATCACGGGTATATTGTTCCCGGGCTCGGCGATGCGGGCGACCGTCTCTTCGGGACCAAATAAAAACAACGGGAGAAATGCCGATGTCGCCGGACCTGAAGTACCTCCTCTTTTCCGTGATCCTGACGTTCGGGCAGATGCTGGTGGCGGCCACCGGCGCTAACCGGGCGGTCGGCCTGCCGACGCTGGCGGGCAATCGCGAAGGCCTGCCCGAGATCAGGGGCTGGGCGGGGCGCGCCAAGCGGGCCCATCTCAACATGGTCGAGAACATGGTGCTGTTCGCGGCGCTGGTGCTGATCGTGGCCGTCGCCGGCAAGGCCAACGCCATGACCGCGATGGGCGCGGCGATCTTCTTCTGGGGCCGGGTCGCCTATGCCGTGATCTACGTCGCCGGCATCGCCTGGCTGCGCACGCTGGCATGGTTCGTCTCGGTCATCGGCATGGTCCTGATCGCGATCGAGCTGCTGAAGGCGATGTAGAAGAGTAGCTCCGTCATCCTGAGCGAGCGCAGCGTAGTCGAAGGATCTCTTTCCGTTTCGACATGCCGTGCGGTGGAAATGAGGTCTTTCGACGGCGCTGCCTTTCAGGCGGCTCCGCTCAAGACGACGGGTCTTTTTGAATTCTTCCCGGGCCTGGGCTGCAGTCGCGAAAGCAAGCGGGGTGGAAGAGGGCAGCTTGTCGCCTTATGGTCTCGCCGCGAATTTCTCGGGGGAGAAGTAGAGATGGGCCGCAATGGTACGCCGCGTCTGATCGCGGCTTTCCTGGACAGCGGGATCGGCTGGTTCCTGGCCAGGCTGGTGTTGACCTTCGTCTTCTGGAGCGCGGGGCTCGCACACTTGTTCGGCTTCGAGCACAGCGTCGCCGAGTTGAAGACGCTCGGCCTGGAGCCGGCGGGATTCCTGAACATCGTGCTCATCGTGACGCTGCTGGTCGGCTCGCTGATGATCCTGCTGGATCGCTGGCTGTGGCTGGGCTGCGGCATCCTGAGCGGCTTCCTGGTCGTGGCGATCGTGCTCGCCCATCCGTTCTGGACGATGCAGGAGCCGGCGCGCACCCCGCATTTCCGCGTCGCCATGGAGCACATTTCGCTGATCGGCGGCTTCATGATGTGCGCGGTCGCGGGCCGGCTGCGCGAGTGGAAGCGGTAGCTCCTCCCGTCGCCCTGAGCGGTGCTGCCCGAAGGGCGGCGTAGTCGAAGGGCCTCTCTTCGGCGCACGACCTTTCGAGCGAAAAGAGGTCCCTCGACTTCGCTGCGCTCCGCTCGGGACGACGGGAGGGGTTAATCCAGCAACGCCGCGAGGCGCTTGTCCCTGGTCCTGCGGGCGTAGGCATCCAGCAGCCACAGCGCACTCCCCTGGAAGCCATGGAGCGTGCGGCGCCCGTCGCGCAGTTCCTCGATAAATCGAGGGAGGGACACTTCGTGCGTCAGGATCACCTCGCCGTCTTCGAGCCTGGGCTCGGCCGCCTTGCGCGCGTCGAGCGCCAGGAAGCAGTGCACGCGATTGTTGAGGCGGGGCGCGTTGGCGAAGAAACTACCCAGCGGGTGCCAGTCGTCGCTGGCGAAGCCGGTCTCCTCCAGCAGTTCACGCTTGATCTGGTCGATGGGCTCGCCCGGGCCATCGTGGATGCCGCTCGGCAGTTCCACCATCGCCTGTCGAGCGCCGTGCCGATATTCCTCGACCAGCACGATATTGCCGTCGTGCGTGATCGCGATGGCGGTGACCCAGTCCGGCTGCTCGATGACATGGAACGGAGTGAGCACGCGGCCGTTCGGCAGCTCGACGGTGTCGGAGCGCAGCGCCAGCCAGCGATCGCGATAATTGTACTTCGACTCGAGCACCTTCCAGGGGGCGACGGTCTTGCGCTCTTCCGCCACGTCAGACCGCCGTCCAGCCGCCGTCGACCACCAGCTCGGCGCCGGTGACGTAGGAGGACTCGTCCGACGCCAGGAAGAGAATGGCGTTGGCCACCTCGTCGACCTCGCCGGCGCGACCGAGCGGCACGCCCTTCAAGGTCTTGGCGCGCTGCTCCGGGTCGGCGGTGCGGCCGGAGGTGCGCATCGGCGGCATCAGGCCCGGATGCACCGAGTTCACGCGGATGCCTTCCTTGCCATGTTGCGCTGCAGCAGCCTTGGTGATCAGCCGGACGGCGCCCTTGGAGGCGTTGTAGCCCACATGGATGTAGGACTGGCCGACGATGCCCGAGATCGACGACAGGTTGATCACCGAACCCGGTCCTCCGGTCCTGCGAATGGCGGCGATGCCGTACTTCATGCCGAGGAAGACGCCGGTCGAGTTGATGTCCATCAGCCTGTGCCACAGCGCCGTGTCGTAGAGGTCCTCGGCCGCTGAGCCCGAGATGCCGGCATTGTTCACCAGCACGTTGAGTCCGCCGTGGTCCGCGACCGTCTGCTCGATGGTGGCCTGCCATTCATCTTCCTTTGTGACGTCGAGATGCACATAGGTCGCCGTGCCGCCGGCCTTCCGGATCTCCGCGGCGACGGCCTCGCCGTCTTCGTCGAGCACGTCGGCGACCACCACGGCCCTGGCGCCCTCGCGGGCAAAAAGACGCGCGGTGGCTGCACCCATGCCGCTCGCCGCGCCGGTCACCAGTGCGACCTTGGCCTTCATCCTCATGTTTTGAACCCTCAGGCCAGTTTGAGGCCGACGATGCCGGCCACGATGAGGCCGATCGACACGATCCGGATGGTCGAGACGGTATCGCCGAAGGCCAGGATGCCGACGGTGAAGGCGCCGACGGCGCCTATGCCCGTCCAGATTGCGTAGGCGGTGCCCATCGGGATGGTGCGCTGTGCCCACATAAGCAGCGCGCCGCTCACAACGATGGCAACCGCGGCGAAAAGCAGCCACCCCGGCCGGACGCCCTGATCCGTCCAGCCGAGTTTCAGCCCCACGGGCCAGCCGATCTCACAAAGTCCTGCCAGGAAAAGAGATATCCACGCCATCAGAGTCTCCCTCAGAGCAAGTGCTGTCATTGACGGCAACGTTACAGCCTGTAACGATCAAGAATTGCACGCATCTTGCAGCATAGCGAGGGCGGCATAGGGAAGGTCCAGGATCTTGGGAGTATTGACATGAAGGAACGTGAACTGCGCGGCCTCATCGGCAAGGTGAAGGCCGGCAAGCTGTCGCGACGTGGTTTTGTGCAGGCGCTGATGGCCGTGGGCATCGGCGCGCCGGCGGCGAGCCAGATCCTCCTGTCGTCGGGCGTGGCGATGGCGCAGAGCCCGTCGACCTACAAGCCGACCAAGCGGGGCGGCGGCGGCCCCCTGAAGCTGCTGTGGTGGCAGGGCCCGACCCTGCTCAACCCGCATTTCGCGGTCGGCACCAAGGACCAGGACGGTTCGCGCCTGTTCTATGAGCCATTGGCGGCGTGGGACGGCGAGGGCAACCTCAAGCCCAAGCTCGCGGCGGAGATCCCGACCAAGGAAAATGGCGGCCTTTCGGCCGACGGCCTGACGGTGACGTGGAAGCTGAAGCAGGGCGTCACCTGGCACGACGGCAAGCCGTTCACGGCCGACGACGTCGTGTTCAACTGGGAATATGCCAAGGACCCGGCGACGGCCGCCTATACCATCGCGTCCTACCAGGACGTCATGGTCGAGAAGGTCGACCAGTACACCGTCAAGGTGATGTTCAAGAAGCCGACGCCGTTCTGGGCCGATGCCTTCGTCGGAACGCGCGGCATGCTGATCCCGAAGCACTTGTTCGCCGACTATATCGGCGCGAAGTCGCGCGACGCCCCGACCAACCTCAAGCCGGTCGGTACCGGCCCCTACATGTTCAAGGACTTCAAGCCGGGCGATCTGGTGACGGGCGTCATGAACCCGAATTACCACCAGGCCAACAAGCCGTATTTCGACACCGTCGAGATGAAGGGCGGCGGCGACGCCGTCTCGGCGGCGCGCGCGGTGCTGCAGACAGGCGAGTTCGATTTCGCCTGGAACCTGCAGGTCGAGGACGAAATCCTTTCGCGCCTGGAGAAGGGCGGCAAGGGCAGCGTCTCGGTCACGCCGGGCGGCAACATCGAGTTCCTGCTCCTGAACACGACCGATCCGTGGACCGAGGTCGACGGCGAGCGATCCAGCCTGAAGACCAAGCATCCGACGCTCAGCGATCCGGAAGTGCGCAAGGCGATGGCGCTGCTGGTCGACAACAAGTCGATCCAGGACCACATCTACGGCCGCACCGGGCCGGCGACGCGCAATTTCCTCTACGGTCCTCCGCGCTTCGATTCCAAGAACAACCCGATCGAGTTCAACGTCGACAAGGCCAACGACATCCTCGAGAAGGCCGGCTGGAAGAAGGGCGCGGACGGCATCCGGGCCAAGGACGGCAAGAAGCTCAAGTTCGTCTACCAGACCTCGATCAACCAGCCGCGCCAGAAGACCCAGGCCATCATCAAGCAGGCCGCCCAGAAGGCGGGCATCGACATCGAGCTGAAGTCGGTGACGGCGTCGGTTTTCTTCTCGTCGGACGTGGCCAATCCGGACACCTACACGAAGTTCTACACCGACCTCGAGATGTACACGACGACCATGGGTCAGCCCGATCCGGGCACGCACATGCTGCAGTTCCTTTCGACGGAAGCCGCGACCAAGGCCAACAAGTGGCAGGGCCGGAACATCACCCGCTGGCAAAGCCCCGAGGCCGACAAGCTCTACGGCGAGACCGTGGCGGAACTCGATCCCGTCAAGCGGGCCGCCTCGTTCATCAAGCTGAACGACCTTGCCATCCAGAACCAGATCGTGATGGGCATCGTGCAGCGTCCGACGGTCTCGGCCAAGACGGCGAAGCTCAACTGCAACATCAGCGGCTGGGACAACAACACCTCGGACCTCAGCGACTGGTTCAAGGACGCCTAGGTGCGCTTCGCCCTCCCCGCCACGCGCGGGGAGGGCCTTCTTTTTGCGGGTCCATCGCGTGAGCAGGCAGTACGTAATCCGGAAGCTCCTGATCATGATCCCGAGTCTGCTCGGGATCAGCGTCGTGCTTTTCTCCCTCCTGGCCCTGGCGCCGGGAGACCCTTTCGACGAACTGGCGACCAACCCGGCGGTGCCGCCCGAGGTGCGCGCCGCGTTGCGTGCCAAGTTCGGTCTCGATGATCCGGTCTGGATGCGCTACTGGCACTGGCTGATCGCGCTGATGCAGGGTGACTGGGGTTTCTCCTTCGTCAGCCGCATGGACGTGAGCACGCTGATTATGCAGCGCCTGCCGGTGACCCTGATCGTCATCGGCGCCTCTCAGATCCTGGCCATCGCCATTGCCATCCCGGTCGGCGTCCTGGCGGCGACGAAGCCCTATTCGCTGTTCGACCAGGTCGCCAACACCTTCGCCTTCATCGGCTTCTCGCTGCCGACCTTCTTCACGGGCCTGGTGCTGATCCTGGTCTTTTCCATCCAGCTCGACTGGCTGCCCTTCGTCTATCGCGCCGACATCGCCGCGACCGGCTGGGAGTTCTACTGGGAGCACATCAAGCAGTCGATCATGCCGGTCACGGTGCTCGGCCTGTTCCAGGGCGCGGCGCTGGTACGCTTCGTGCGGTCCTCGGTGCTCGACGTCATCCGCCTCGACTACGTCACCACCGCGCGGTCGAAGGGTATCGGCGAGCGCAAGGTCATCACCCGGCACGTCGTGCGCACCGCCCTGATCCCGGTGGTGACGCTCGTCGCCCTGCAGATGCCCATCGTCTTCAGCGGCGCCATCGTCACCGAGCAGATCTTCCGCGTGCCTGGAATCGGCTCGCTGCTGATCTCCTCGATGCTCGCCAACGATACCCCCGTCGTGATGGGTGTCACCTTCGTCTCGGCCTGCCTGGTCGTCTTCTTCAACCTCATCGCAGATATCCTTTATGGCTGGCTCGACCCCCGCATCGCTTTCCGCTAGCGCTTCTGGCGGGGCACCCGCCGCGCGCAAGGCGCAAGGCTTCTCGCCCTGGCAGGAGGCCTGGCGGCGCTTCCGGCGGCACAAGATGGCGCTGGTCTCGGCCTTCGCCCTGGCCGTGATCCTGTTCGCCGTCCTGGCCGGTCCGTTCATCTGGCGCGTGCCGATCAACGAGATCGACTTCGCCGCCAAGCTCCAGGGACCGTCCTGGGCCCATCCGCTGGGTACCGACGACCTCGGACAGGACCTGCTGTCGCGGCTGATCTACGGCGGCCGCATCTCGATCGCGGTCGGCTTCGCGGCGATGGTCGTCGCCATCTTCTTCGGCGTGCTGGTCGGCGCCATCGCCGGCATGTCGAGCGGCCGGGTCGACGCGGCGCTGATGTGGGTCACCGACCTCTTCCTGTCGCTGCCGCAGCTTCCGCTGCTGCTGCTGGTCATCTACCTGTTCCGCGAGCCGGTGAAGGGCGTGCTGGGCGTCGAGGGCGGCGCCTTCGTGCTGATCGTGGCGGTCATCGGCGGCACGCGCTGGATGTCCGCCGCACGGCTGGTGCGGGCCCAGTTCCTCTCCTTGCGCGAAAAGGAGTTCGTCGAGGCCGCCCGCGCGCTCGGGGCCTCGCGTCTGCGCCAGGTGACGCAGCACATCCTGCCCAACGCTCTCGGCCCGGTGATCGTGGTCGCGACCATCGACGTCGCCGCCGCCATCATTGCCGAATCGACGCTGTCGTTCCTGGGCCTCGGCTTCCCGTCGGACGTGCCGACCTGGGGCAGCGTGCTGCGCGACGCCAAGGACTATCTCGACATCGCGCCGCACTGGGCGCTGTTCCCCGGCGCCCTCATCTTCATCACGGTGCTGGCGATCAACTTCATCGGCGACGGACTGCGCGACGCGCTCGATCCGCGACGCGTTCTCTAGGGCTGGTGTAGCGTGGCCGAACCTCTGCTGGACATTCGCGGTCTCAAGACCTGGTTCAAGAGCGACGACGGCATGGTGCGCGCCGTCGACGGCGTCGACCTGCACATCGACCGCGGCGAGACGCTGGGCGTGGTGGGCGAATCGGGCTGCGGCAAGACCGTCACCGCCCGCTCGGTGCTGAAGCTGATTGACATGCCGCCCGGCCGTTTCGAGGCCGGGCAGATCCTGTGGCAGGGACGGGACCTGATCCCGCTTTCCATGCCGGAGATGGACAAGATCCGCGCCAAGGAGATCGCCATCATCTTCCAGGAGCCGATGACCTCGCTCAACCCCGTCTACACGGTGGGCGACCAGATCGCCGAGGTGATCGCGCTGCATCAGAAGCTGTCGCGCAAGCAGGCGATCGCCGGCGCCGCGGAGATGCTCCGGCTGGTCGACATTCCCAACCCCGAGCGCCGCGTGCACGACTATCCGCACCAGTTCTCCGGCGGCATGCGCCAGAGGGTGATGATCGCCATGGCGCTGTCCTGCCAGCCCAAGCTGCTGATCGCCGACGAGCCGACCACCGCGCTCGACGTCACCATCCAGGCGCAGATCCTGGAGCTGATGCAGGAGATGAAGGAGCGGTTCGGCATGGCGATCATGCTGATCACCCACGCGATGGGCGTCGTCGCCGAGACCTGCCAGCGGGTGACGGTGATGTATGCCGGCAACGTCGTCGAGGAGGCGTCGGTCGAGGCGCTGTTCGGCAATCCGCGTCATCCCTACACCCAGGGCCTGATCCGCTCCATCCCGCGCGTCGACCGCTCGGCCGAGAAGAAGCAGCGGCTCGAGGCCATCGCCGGCACCGTGCCGAACCTGCTCGAACCGCTGCCGGGTTGCCGCTTCGCGGCGCGCTGCAAGTTCGCCATGGAGGTCTGCACCCAGGCCTTGCCGCCCCTCAAGGAAGTCGGGCCTGGGCATTACGTGAGGTGCGTGCTGTGAGCGCCCCCGTTGCTTCCCAGGCGGCCGTGACGGCCCCGGACGCCGCCAAGCCGCTTCTCTCGGTCCGTGACCTGCGCAAGCATTTCGCGATCCGCGGCGGAATCCTGTCGCGCGTGATCGACAAGGTCCACGCCGTCGACGGCGTCAGCTTCGATATCGAGGCCGGCGAGACCCTGGGCGTCGTGGGCGAATCGGGCTGCGGCAAGTCGACGACCGGCCGCTGCATCCTGCGCCTGATCGAGCCGAGCGCCGGTGAGGTCTGGTTCCAGGGCGCCGACGTCATGAAGATGGACCACAACGCGTTGCAGGCGATGCGGCGCGACATGCAGATCATCTTCCAGGATCCCTATGCGTCGCTCAATCCGCGCCTCACGATCGGCGCCATCATCGGCGAGGCGCTGATCATCCATAAGCTGGTGAAGTCGCGCCAGGCGATGGAAGACCGCGTCGTGCAGCTGCTCGAGACGGTGGGGCTGCGGCCCGACCACATGCGGCGCTTCCCGCACGAATTCTCGGGCGGCCAGCGCCAGCGCATCGGCATCGCCCGCGCACTAGCCGTCGAACCCAAGCTGCTGATCTGCGACGAGCCGGTCTCGGCGCTCGACGTGTCGATCCAGGCGCAGGTCATCAACCTGCTGGAGGACCTGCAGGAACAGTTCGGCCTCACCTACCTGTTCATCGCCCACGATCTCAGCGTGGTGGAGCACATCTCGACGCGCATCGCGGTGATGTATCTCGGCCGCGTCGTCGAGATCGCGCCGGCGGCGGAACTCTACGACACGCCGATCCATCCCTATTCGGAAGCGCTGCTGTCGGCCGTGCCGATCCCCGACCCGACGATCAAGCGCAAGCGCATCATGCTGCAGGGCGACGTGCCGAACCCGATCCGCCCGCCGTCAGGCTGCCACTTCCACACCCGCTGCCCGATCGCGCGCCCGGACTGCGCCCAGCGGTCGCCGGTCCTGGAAGAAAAGCGTCCCGGCCACTGGGCCGCGTGTCACTACCGGGATTAGAGCCCCCAGTAGTGATCTTTGCTGATCCCTTTCGCAGATTGGGGGCGAAGGCTATTGGTCTACCCCCAAACAGCCGAGGATCTCATGTCAGAGGACAGCAAGAAGGCGGCGAGTGCGATCCTGACTGAGAATGAGGAAGCGCTCTTTCAGATCATGAAGATCGTCATTGCGACCGTTGCGGCCGGCGATGCGGTCAAGGGCAAGCAGCTGGACGAACAACTCACCTATCTGAAGAACGCCTTCTACTCGAACGGAAAGAAGAGGGCGGCGATCATGACGGAATCGATCCGAATTGCGTCATTTGCATCGAGCCGCGACGCCGCCCGTCTGGCAAGCTTGCGGGGAAACCCGAAGGGAAACGCCTAGAGTTTTTCCGCTTCAAGTCGACCCGCACCCCCTCATCCTGAGGAGCGGCCGCAGGCCGCGTCTCGAAGGATGAGGTTAGTGTTCATGTTGATTGAGCTTCCGGCACCTTTGGTGCCCCCGGCCGGACTCGAACCGGCACGATCCTTTCGGATCAAGCGATTTTAAGTCGCTGGCGTCTACCAATTCCGCCACGGGGGCCTGCGGGGCCGACCATAGTCAGGGTCGATTCCCGTGTCATCCCGGTCAGGCGCCGTCGGGCACGGTGAAGCGGGCAGGCGACAGCGAGTGCTCGGTGACACCGAGATCGGCGACCTCTGCCGGCAGGGGCTTGCCCAGTGCCAGCGCGGCGGCGAGCTGGCCGGCGGCGTAGCCGGTCTGGATGCCGTAGCCGCCCTGGCCCGCCAGCCAGTAGAAGCCTTCGATCTTCGGGTCGTAGCCAGCGACCAGGTTCTTGTCGTGCACGAAGGAGCGCAGGCCGGCCCACTTGTTCTTGATGCGGCGGATCTGCAGCGTGCTCGCCGTCTCGATGCGGTCGACGGCGGTGGCGACGTCGATCTCCTCGGGCTGGGCGTCGCAGGGCGGCGAGGGCGTCTCGTCGGCCAGCGAGCCCAGGAACTGCCCGACCTCGGGCTTGAAGTAGAAGCTCTCGTCGAAGTCGATCAGCATCGGCAGTGGGCCGAGGTCGAGGCCTTGCGGCGGGTCGAAGGTGAAGGCGGTGCGCCGCTTCGGCACCAGCCCGATCGGCACGCACCCGGCGAGGCCGCCCAGCACGTCGGCCCAGGCGCCGGCGGCGTCGATGATGTTGGCCGCGCGCACCGTTTCGCCGTCGCGCAAGGTCACGTTCCACAGCCCGTCGAGGCGGGCGAGGCCGAGGACTTCGGCGTTGAGGCGCAGCACCGCGCCGGCGGCGCGCGCGCCCTTCAGGAAACCGCCGTGGATCGCCGCCACGTCCATGTCGTCGGCCTCGGGCTCGAACACCGCGCCCCCGCCGACGGTTTCCGGTTTCACGATCGGCAGGCGGCGCAGGACCTCTTCCGGCTCCAGCCAGCGCACCGAGGGCACCAACCGTGCATAATCGGCGGCGGCGGCCTTCACGGCGGCTTCCTGTCCGGCATGGCCCGCGACCAGCGCGCCGCGCGGCGTCAGCAGGGGATGGTCGGCGAAGCCCGGCGGCGGATTGCGATAGAAGCGGCCCGAGGCGACCGTGATGGCGCGAATCTGGGCGCTGCCGTAGGTCTCCGAATGCAGCGCGGCGGAGCGGCCCGTTGTGTGATAGGCGGGCACGTTCTCGCGCTCGAGGATGATCACCTTCGCATGGGGGGCGAGGTGAAAGGCGACGGAGACGCCGGCGATGCCGGCGCCGACAATGGCGAAATCGAAATCCTGCATGGGCGGCACATTGCAAGGTCGATGCCACGCCTGCAATAGTCTGCGCGCGAGGAAACGAAACCCATGAACATCGCCCATCTGCTGCTGGGCTCCGCGCAGGAGTTCCGCGACCTGCCCGCGCTGGCCCGCGGAGCGTCGCCGCATCTCACCTATCGCGAGCTGTGGCGCAAGGTCTCGGTGATGAGCACGCACTTCGCCGCCCGCTTCGGGCTCACGCGCGGCGACCGCGTGGCCTTCGCCATGGCCAACGGCGTCGAATCGATCGAGGTCATGTACGCGATCTGGCATGCCGGCCTCTGCGCCGTGCCGATGAACGCCAAGCTGCATGCCAAGGAATTCGCGTTCATCCTGGAGAATTCGGGCGCGAAGCTCTGCTTCGTGACGCCCGACCTCGCCGAGACGATCGCCGAGGCCGCCCGGGAGGCGGCCGAACTGAAGGAGATCGTCGACGTCACGACGCGCTCCTACAGCTTCATGGCGGTGGGAGATCCGAGCCCGATCGCCGATGCCCAGCCCACCGACCCGGCGTGGCTGTTCTACACGTCGGGCACCACCGGGCGCCCCAAGGGCGCGACGCTGACGCACCGCAATCTGCTGGCGATGACGCTCAACTACTTCGCCGACGTCGACCGCCCGCCGCCGGGCGGCTCGATCGTGCATGCCGCCCCGATCAGCCACGGCTCGGGGCTGTGGAACTTCCCGATGCTGGCGCGCGGCTCGGTGCAGGTCTTCCCCGAGAGCGGCAAGTACGAGGTGCCCGAGACGGTCGAGCTGATGAACCGCTGGCCGCAATGCTCGATCTTCCTCGCGCCCACCATGGTGAAGCGGCTGATCGAGCATGGCAGCGTGTCTGAGCTGCAGCCCGATGCGCTGCGGCTCATCACCTACGGCGGCGCGCCGATGTACGTCTCGGATCTCAAGCGCGCGCTCGACCTGCTGGGCAACAAGCTGATGCAGCTCTACGGCCAGGGCGAGAGTCCGATGACCATCACCCATCTTGGCCGGGAGTATCACTGGGACCGCACCCATCCGCGCTGGGAGCAGCGCCTGGCCTCGGCCGGCCGCGCCGATACCTGCATGGAGGTGAGGGTGGTCGACGAGGCGGGACGTCCGCTGCCGGTGGGCGAGGTCGGCGAGATCATCTGCAAAGGCGATCCCGTGATGGCGGGCTACTGGAACAATCCCGAGGCCACGGCGCGCTCGCTGCGCGACGGCTGGCTGTGGACCGGCGATGTCGGCGCCTTCGACGCGGAGGGGCTGCTCACGCTCAAGGACCGCTCCAAGGACATGATCATCTCGGGCGGTTCCAACATCTATCCGCGCGAGATCGAGGACGTGCTGAACCTCCATGCCGGCGTCGCCGAATGTTCGGTGGTGGGCCGCCCGCACCCGGAATGGGGCGAGGAGGTGGTGGCCTTCATCGTCGCGCGCGGCGGCGAGACTCTCGCGCCCGCCGAGCTCGACAAGCTCTGCCTCGACAACATCGCCCGCTTCAAGCGCCCCAAGGATTACAAGTTCATCGAGGCGCTGCCGAAGAACAACTACGGCAAGATCCTGAAGACGGAGCTCAGAAAACTGCTCTGAATCTTCGGTTTCATGTTCCTCTCCCCCTTGGGGGAGAGGTTAGGTGAGGGGGAATGCAGGACGAAGCGACTGCGCGGCCCCGAGAACTACGTCGCGATGGCAGCCGCGCGGAGCGAATCTGCTGGGAGCTTCTTCGAGGGCGTCGCCTGCATGGGTTCAAATTTAGGCGGCAGCATCCGATCGGTCCGTACTTTGCCGACTTCGCCTGCATATCGCTCAAGATCGTTATCGAAATCGATGGCGATCATCATGCTTTCCAAATTGACGCCGATAATCGACGCACGGCGGTGATGGAACGAGACGGATGGCGTGTACTGCGGTTCTGGGCAAATCAAGTCGTCGAGAATCGGGAAGGTATATGGGCGGAGATCGAACAAGCTCTCTTGGCAAGCGCCCCCTCACCTAGCCTCTCCCCCAAGGGGGAGAGGAACATGAAATGATTGCGTAATGAGGAATGTTGTCATGCCGGGCGAAGCGAAGCATCTTTTGGCGGCATAGAGATTGAGGAGGACAAAGACATGGGTAGTCTGATCGACTTCAAGCGTCCCGACGGATCGACCTGCAAGGGCTATCTGGCCGAGGCCGGGAAGGGCAAGCCCGGGATCGTCGTGATCCAGGAATGGTGGGGTCTCAACGACCAGATCTGCGGTGTCGCCGACCGGTTTGCGCGCCAGGGCTACAATGCGCTGGCGCCCGACCTCTACAAGGGCCGCGTGACCCAGAAGCCGGACGAGGCGAACCACATGATGAGCGGCCTCGACTTCGTCGGCGCCTCCGACCAGGACATTGCCGGGGCGGTGCAGCACCTGGCGGGCCTCGGGGGCAAGGTTGGCGTGATGGGCTTCTGCATGGGCGGCGCACTCACCATCGCGGCCTGCGCCCGCGTCGGCGGCATTTCGTGCGGCGTGCCCTTTTACGGCATCCCGCCGGGCCAGCTCGCCGACCCGGCGAAGATCACGGTGCCGCTGCAGGGCCACTTCGCCAACAAGGACGACTGGTGCACGCCGGCGGCCGTCGACGCGCTCGAGAAGACGATGAAGGGTGCCGGCCACAGCCCCGAGATCTTCCGCTACGACGCCGCGCATGCCTTCGCCAGCGAGCGCAGCGAGGCCTACGACGTGAAGTCGGCCAATGCGGCGTGGGAGAGGATGCTCGAATTCCTGAAGAAGCACCTCTGAGGCGGCTGCGGGCATGAAGCCCGCCTTCGGCCTCGCCATCGTCGGGCTGGGCGCGTCGCTCGCGCCGCTCGACATCGCCGTCAACGTGGCGCTGCCGGCGATCACGGCCCACTTCAAGGTGGCGCTGGGCGACGTGCAGTGGCTCGTGATCTGCTACGTGCTGGTCTACGGCTCGCTGATGCTGGTGTGCGGCAAGCTGGGCGACCTGTTCGGGCACCGGCTGATCTTCCGCATCGGCCTCGCGATCTCCGCCCTCGGCTGCGCGGCCTGTGCGGCGGCGCCGGACTGGTCGCTCTTCCTGTGGGCGCGCGCGATCCAGGGCGTCGGCACGGCGCTGGCCCTGTCCTGCACGCCCGCACTCGCCACCTCGCTGTTTCCCGAGAGCGACCGCACCAAGGCGCTGGCGGGTTTCGCCAGTACCATGGCCATTGCGGCCGCGATCGGCCCGTTCCTCGGCGGCGCGCTGGTCGAGCTGTGGGGCTGGCCCGCCGTCTACTGGGTCCGTGTGCCGCTCGCGCTCGCGACGCTCGCTCTGTCCGGCCTGCTGCCCTCGCCCAAGCCCGATTCGCGACCGTTCGATGCCGTTGGGGCGGTGCTGCTGGCGGCGTGCATGAGCACGTTGCTCCTGTCGCTCACCTTCTCGCAGCGCAAGGAGATCCCGGGCCCGTGGGCGCTGGCGATGGCCCTCGTCGCGCTGGGCCTGATCGTGGCCTATGTCCGCCGCGCCAACCGGGTGCCGGAGCCGATCATCCGGCCGTCGCTGTTCGCCGATCCGCGCTTCACGATCCCCAACGTGCTCAATGCGCTCGCCAACCTCGCGGGCTTCGCGATCCTACTGCTGACGCCCTACTACCTGGTGAACGTGCTGAAGCTGACGCCGCTGGGCGTCGGCATCGTGCTGGCGATGGCCTATGGCGGCAGCCTGACCGGAGCGCCGCTCTCGGCCTTCCTGGTGAGCCGCATCGGCCAGCGGCCGACCGTCTTCGCGGGCATCGCCTGCGTCGGCCTCGGCCTGCTGCCACTGGGCTTCACCGGGATCGACACGCCGGTGCTCGTCGTGGCGGCGCTGCTGGTGCTGGAGGGGATGGGACAGGGCCTGCTGACGGTCGCTTACACCGACATCGTCACCGCGACCCTGCCGGCCCGTGATCGCGGCGTCGCGGGAAGCCTGTCGCTGCTGACCCGCACGATCGGCATCGTCGCCGGTGCCTCGGTGCTGACGGCGCTGCAGGCCCATGGCGCGCAGGGTTTCATGAACATGGGCGGCTTCCTCGCCGGCTACCGTTTCGCCTTCGTCGCGGCAGGCGGCGGCTTGCTGGCGGTCCTGCTCCTGTCGCTCCTGTGGCCGAGAGTGTGGTTGAAGGAATGAGCGGCTAGGCGGCCTTCGACAGGGTGCGCTCGACGATGCGGGGGTCATGTTCCAGAAGTGCCAGCAGGACCTTGGCCGGCCCATCAGGCTTGCGTCGGCCCTGTTCCCAGTTGCGCAGTGTGCCGACAGAGACTCCGATACATTGCGCGAAGGCTTCCTGGGACAGCTTCGTCCGGGCCCGTATGGCCGCGACGTCGGTGCGTTGAACCACCTGGACGCGCGTTCCCGTCGTCGGCCGGCCGCGGGCATAGGCGCGCGCCTGATCCACGCTCTTCAGGAGGAGATCGAAGTCCTTCTTCTTCATTTTCCATCTCCAAAGTCTTTCAGGAGCATCTCAGATACGGCGATCAGGCGCCGGCGCTGCTCGTTGGTCAGATCGGCGGCGGTATTTTTGGCATAAACCATCAGGAGGACCGCCGGATATCCCTCCGAATGGAACCAGTAGATCAGGCGACCTCCGCCTCTCTTGCCGCGGCCTTGAAGGGGAATGCGCATCTTGCGCAGGCCTTTCGTGCCTTTGATCAGCACGCCCATCGTCGGGGCACCTGCCACGGCATCAACGATAGCGGCTCGCTCCGCCTCGTCCAGCAGCTTGGCCGCCTGAGCGATGTAGAGTTAAGTTTCGACGACAGCCAGGAGCGAAGTCATCGAGGTGCATATACGCCATTGGCGTATATACGTCAATGGCGTATGCGGTCCTTCTTTGCGCGACCACCGCCCTCAGGGCAGCTTGATGCCGCCCTTCTTGATGATCGCCCCGAACATCGCACTCTCGGCGCCGATCTGTGCCCTGAAAGCCGAGGGATCGAGATAGGTCACGCGCATGCCGCCATTGTGGACCTTGGCCATGATGTCGGGCGCGCGCAGGGCGTCGGCGATCGCCTTGTCGAGGCGCGCGATCGCCTCGGGTGAGGTGCCCGCAGGGGCGAGGATGCCGAACCAGGAATCGCCGCCTTCCTTTCCGTATCCGGTCTCCTGCAGGGTCGGGACGTCCGGGAAATCCGGGTGGCGCACCTCGGCCAGCATCGCGAGGGCGCGCAGCTTGCCCGCCTTGATGTGCGGCAGCGTGGTCTGGTCGAACTGCGCCTGGATCTCGCCGGCCAGCAGCGCGTTGGTCGCGGGCGCACTGCCGCGATAGGGCACGTGTGTCATCCGGATGCCGGCTTCGAGACAGAGCATCTCGCCGAACAGGTGGGTAATGGTGGCAAGCCCGGCCGAGCCGTAGTTGAGCTTGCCCGGATTGGCCTTCGCATAGGCCACGAACTCCGCGACCGTGTTGGCCGGTACAGACGGATGGACGGCGAAGGCGCCCCACGAGGTCGTCATGCGCGAGACCGGGATGATGTCGCGATCCGGGTCGAACGGGATCGGCTGCAGATGGCGCGTGATGCAAACCATCGCCGTCGTCGTCGTGAGGAACGTGTGGTGATCGACCGGCTGGTTCTTCACGAACTCCGCCCCGATCATGCCCGAGGCGCCGGCCTTGTTGTCGAACAGCACGCTCTGGCCGAGGAGCTGGGCGGCGCGCTCCATGACGATGCGGCTCGAAACGTCCGACGGACCGCCGGGCGGATAGGGGATGACGAGGCGGAGGGGCTTGGCGGGCCAGGGCGCCTGTGCAATCGCAGATGGTGCGATCGCGGGCGACGCGAGCGCGGTTGCAAAGGCCGAGGCGTTGAACGCACGACGACGCATGGACGCTCCTCCTGTTTTTTTGTTGCCGCTAGCCTCCCACGCGGGCGCCGGTTCCGCCAGCCCGCCTTGCGGGCTTCGTGCTAGGCTCCCGCCATGAAACGGTTTGCCGATCCCAGGGTGGCCGCAACGTTCAAGGCCTATCCGCCGGAGGTGCGCGCCCGGCTGATGGCACTGCGCGAGACCATCTTCGATGTGGCGGCGGGGACGCCCGGTGTCGGCACGCTGACCGAGACCCTGAAATGGGGCCAGCCGAGCTATCTCACTGAAGAGATGGGCAGCGGCACCACAGTGCGCATCGACCGGTTGAAGGACGACAGCGGCGGCTACGCCGTCTACTTTCACTGCCGGAGCGGGCTGGTCGGCCAGTTCCGCGAGCTCTATCCAGACACCTTCGCGTATGACGGCAAGCGGGCTATCACGTTCGGGCCCGACGACCGGCCGCCCTTGGGTGAGCTAAGGCACTGCTTGGCTCTCGCGCTCACCCATCACTTGCGCGCGAAGTAGCGGCTGCGCAGCGAGAGGCACTCCTCTTCGAGGATGCCGGTCGTGAATTTGATGTCGGCGCCCACGAACTCGGCAAACGTCTCGACGGAGTAGCGGCCGAAGTTGCGTCCCACCGTCTTGAAGCGAAGGCCCAGCACCCAATGGCCGACCTTGGCGTTCAACAAGGCGCCGGCGCACATCGGGCAAGGCTCTACCGTGGTGTAGAGCGTAGTGCCCGACAAGTCGTCCGTGCCGAGCGTGCGGCATGCATCGGCAATGGCGTCGGTCTCCGCATGGATCAGCGAGTTGCCCGTGTGGATGCGGTTGCGTCCGCGGCCGACGATCTCGCCCTCCCGAACAATCACCGCGCCGACGCCCATGTCGCCTTCCTTGTCCGCGACGGCGGCGAGTTCGAGGGCCTGCCGCATCATCGTCTCGTGATGGTTCGTGTCCATGGCCCCGATCATGGACGGGGCCTGTCGCATCGTCACCATGAT
>JAESFK010000429.1_pt1 | contig 22475 bp, 18 predicted proteins | sample 9269391 | NCBI WGS metagenome assembly JAESFK01 (sample SAMN14506231, study PRJNA617097) | algae metagenome | isolation source: Drouetiella hepatica UHER 2000/2452 and co-occurring heterotrophs from... | place: Slovakia: Slovak Paradise National Park, Hrabusice, Kosice Region | collected 2000-01-01
CGGATCGATCTGCTCGTCAACAATGCCGGGATCGGGCTGCTCGGCGGCGCTGAGGAATCCACGACCGAACAGGTGAAGGCCGTGTTCGACGTGAACGTATTCGGCACCATACGCATGACAAATGCGGTCTTGCCGGTGATGAGGCGGCAGCGTCGAGGCCGGATCGTTAACCTCAGTTCGATACTCGGGCTGATCCCCGCTCCCTATAATGCACTCTACGCATCGACCAAGCACGCCATCGAGGGCTATTCGGAGTCTCTTGACCACGAAGTGCGGACGCAGGGCATCCGCATCGTGCTTGTCGAACCCGGCGTGACCCGCACTTCCTTTGAAGAGAACATCACGCGACCGGACAGGCCGCTTGCCGTCTACGATACGGTTCGCACTGAGGCGGAGAAACTGATGCGCGAGATCGTCGCCAAGGGCGATGCACCCGAGGTCGTCGCCGAAGCCGTCGTAATGGCCGCCAATGCCGCGTCGCCAAGGAGGCGCTACACCGCCGGAAAAGCCGCGGGACAGGTCCACTTCATGCGCCGCTTCCTGCCCGAGTCCTTCGTGGACAAGAATCTTCGTAAATTCAACCGGCTTCCCGATTGAGCCGGAATCCCCAGATGGTTGGTACCACTCGTTCGCCACAGAAACGAAAGTTAGTCCGATGAAATCATTCCTGATCGATCGCTACACGAAAGGCGGCGCCCTGCGGCTCGGCGAAAGCCCCGAGCCGGTGTTGCGGGACAACGACGTCATGGTCGAGATTCATGCCGCCGGCGTCAATCCCGTAGACTCCAAGATCCGGGACGGCGAGTTCAAGCTCATCCTGCGCTATCGCCTCCCGCTGATCCTTGGCAGCGATCTCGCGGGCGTCGTGACCCGCGTCGGGCCCAAGGTCACGCGCTTCAGCCCGGGCGACGAGGTCTATGCGCATCCGGGTCAGGACCGCATCGGCACCTTCGCGGAGTTTATCGCGATAGACCAGGCCAATGTGGCGCTGAAGCCCAAGAATCTGACGATGGAAGAGGCGGCATCCATGCCGCTGGTCGCCCTGACGGCATGGCAGGCGCTTGTCGAGCGGGCCAATTTGCAGACGGGGCAGAAGGTCCTGATCCATGCCGGTTCGGGCGGCGTGGGCACGGTCGCAATCCAGCTTGCCAAGCATTTCGGGGCCTATGTGGCGACGACCACGAGCACGGCAAACATCGCTCTTGTGAAAAGTCTCGGCGCAGACGTAGTGGTCGACTACAAGAGGGACGATTTCGAGAAGGTGCTGCAGGGCTATGACGTTGTGCTGAACAGCCTCGGCCAGGACACGCTGGAGAAATCCCTTGCCGTTCTGAAGCCGGGCGGGAAGCTGATCTCGATTTCCGGCCCACCCGATCCTGACTTCGCGAGGAAAAGTGGCTTTGGTTGGCCGCTGCGACAGGTCATGCGCCTGCTGAGCTTCGGCATCAGGAGAAAATCGAAACGCCTGGGGATCAGCTACTCGTTTCTGTTCATGACAGCGGATGGCGGGCAACTCGGAAAGATCACCTCACTGATCGAGGCGGGCGGCATACGCCCGGTGATGGACCGGGTTTTCCCGTTCGAGAGGACCAATGAGGCGCTGGCCTATGTCGAAACGGGTCGCGCGAAAGGCAAGGTCGTCGTCGCAGTGAAGTGACGTCCGGGGCTGACTGGGCTCAAGGGCAAACGAGCAGAAGTGAATGCCTTCTGCTCGCGATGCCTTACCAGGAAACGGTTCGCCCATCGAAAGCGCGGAAACTGCCGCTGTCGGCCAGCGTGGCGCTGTCGATGATCCGGCGCAGCCCGGCCGCACTGTCTGCGACCGGCACGACGGCTTCATCGCCGCCCATCTCGGTTTTCACCCATCCCGGATGCAGCGACAGCACCGCGATGCCATCTGCGTGCAGGTCCTGGGCGAGCTTGACGGTCGCCATGTTGAGCGCCGCCTTCGAGCAGCGATAGGCATAATCGCCATCGTCGTCATCCAGCGTGCCCTCGGCGATCGAACCGGCGCGGCTGCTGATATTGGCAACCACTTTTCGCGTGCCGGACACAAGATTGGGCAGCAGCGCGCGTGTGACTAAAAGCGGGCCGAGCGTGTTGATGCGGACGACATCGAGAAAATCGTCCGGCGCCAGTGTTGGAAGACCGCCGGTATCGCCCCGGATGCCGGCATTGTTGATCAGCACGTCGATCGCAATGCCGTCCAGACGACGCGCCAAGTCTATGATGGATGCGGGGTCGGCAACGTCGAGTATCTCATGCGCGATGCCGTCTTCAGCCGCCGGTGCCCCGGCGCGGCCGCAGGCGATGACGCGCCAGCGTGCCGCCGTATATTGCTGTGCCATCGCGCGGCCGAGACCGCGCGATGCACCGGTGATCAGTACCGTTGGGGGTAGAGGCTGACTGCCTTCAGCGGCCAAGACTGGCGCTCCTTGCCGGTTCCGCATGGCTCTGCGCCGCGATCCGGCCGTAGATTTCGCCGGAATATTTGATCGTCCGCACCTGCGTGTCGAAATCGACATGGGTGATGCCGAATGGGGTCGTGTAGCCATAGGCCCATTCGAAATTGTCGGTCAGCGTCCAGGCGAAGTAACCTCTCACCGGAACACCCTCGCTGGCGGCCTTGGCGACCTGTTCGAGATGATCGACATAATAGGTGGCGCGCAGGTCGTCCCAGACGTGGCCGTCAGCCGAAACTGTTTCCGGCGCGGTGGCGACGCCATTTTCGGAAATGAAGATCTCCTTCGGCGCATAGTTTTCATGCACATAGTGCAGGATATCGTAGATGCAGCGCGGCCAGATCTCGTAATTGACGGTGGAATAGGTGCCTTCCGGCTGGATGCGCTTAAAATTCAGCGGGGCCAGTTCCGTGCCCTCGGCCATGACCGAGCGGCGATAGATGTTGACGCCGAGATAATCGACCGGTGCCGCGATGATGGCATTGTCGTCTGCATGGATCGGCGGCAAAAGGTCGCCGTAAAGGTCGAGCATGTCCTTCGGATAGCTGCCCTTGAACACGGCATCGAGGAACCAGCGGTTTTGCGCGCCGTCGAAACGTTTCGCTGCCGCGACATCGCGCGGGTCGTTGGTTGCAGGCTCCGTCACGTTGAGATCGAAGACGATGCCGATAGCGGCATCCGGCACTTCAGCGCGGATGACCGGCACGGCGAGGCCATGCGCCAACAGGGCATGATGGCTGGCGGTGACGCCGCCCTTGGTGCCGTCATTGAGGCCGGGCGCATCCTCGCCGCTTGCATGTCCCGACCAGCAGAATGTCCAGGGTTCGTTGAGGGTCGTCCATGTCTTGACGCGGTCGCCGAAGGCGCGGGTGGCCACAGCGGCATAATCGGCGAAATGTTTTGCCGTTTCGCGATTGTACCAGCCGCCGCGCTCCTGCAGCACTTGGGGCAGGTCCCAGTGATAGAGCGTCGCATAGGGCTCGATGCCGGCCGCAAGCAGATCGTCGATCAGGCGATCGTAGAAGGCGATGCCCTTCTGGTTGACCACGCCGGTGCCTTCCGGGATCAGCCGCGCCCAGGCAAAGGAAAACCGGTAGGCACCGAGCCCCATGGCCTTCAGCACGGCGATGTCCTCGCTCCAGCGATGATAGTGATCGCAGGCAATGTCGGCGCTGGTGGCGTCGGTGATGACGCCGGGCACCTTGCAGAACCGGTCCCAGATGCTTTCGCCCTTGCCGTCGGCTGCCGGTGCGCCCTCGATCTGGTAGGCGGAGGTGGCTGCACCGAAGACGAAGCCTTTCGGAAAGACCAGGCCTGCAGCGCGGGCTTCGAGGGCTTTGCGGGTGTTATCGATGTTTGACGTCATATTTTCTCTCGATGGTGTTGACGAGGCTCGCCGCAGCAAGCGTCAGAACGATGTAGAAGATGGCAGCGGAGTTATAGGGGGCGAACGGCAGGAAGCTGGCCGACTGAAACTCGCGCATGCGCTGGGTGATGTCGCGGATCGACAGGATGGAGAGGAGCGAGGTGTCCTTGAGAATGGCAATCAGCTCGTTGCCGAGCGGCGGGATGATGATGCGGAACGCCTGTGGCAGGACCACGAGACGGGCCGTCTGCCAGCGGTTGAGGCCGATGCTGCGCGCCGCCTCGACCTGTCCGGCGGGAATGGCATTGATGCCCGAGCGGAAGATCTCGGCGAGATAGGCCGAATAGGCAACCGCCATGGCGAAGATGCCGCGCACCAGGTTTGGCGGATCGACGACGCCCTGCGTCGCGTCCTTCAGCGCGCCGCTCAGCGGCAGGCCGACATAGAGCACGATCACCAGCATCGGGATGCCGCGAATGGTATCGACGATGAATTCCGAGCCGATTGCCAACGGATGACGCCGGTGCAGATAACCGCCGAAGGTGAGGAGCCCAAGGACGATCGCCAGCACGGCCATGGTGATGCCGGCCGAGCGGTCACAGTCGTTCAGCGTTTCCATGTGCCAAAGGACTGGCCAGCCGGCCGGGACCGATGCTGCCGGCATCAGGGCGGCGCTGACATCCTCTTTCTTTTCCATGGCGGCGATCGCCTCGGCTGGGCCAAGGAAGGTCCGGACCGGCGTTTCGGTGGTCGGTCCGCCTGGATACTGGCCGTAGCGGACGGCGCCGATCAGCGATGACGGCGTCTTGCTGATGATCGCCACCTTGCCAGAGAGCGTGCCGGTCAGCACATAACTGTCGCGCGGTTGCAGCAGGAACCAGCCGGAGGCGATGGCGAACACAAGCGTGGCTGTCGTGAAATAAAGGCCTGTCCTTTTTGCGTAATGCAGTTGCAGCAGGCCAACCCAGATCAGCCCTATGGTGGCGGCCAGCACATAGGCAGCCAATGCGGCGCGGATGGTGGTGGCAACGCCGGCGGCAAAGGCGATATGGGCAAAGAAGAAGACGAACAGCGCGCCTGCGCCATTGGTGAGGCCGAGAACCCAGCGGCCAGCGCGGCGCAGGCGGTTGTCCGCAGCAGCCCGCAATGTGGCGAGGAATATGCCAAGGCCGATGAGCGTCAGCCCGAGATAGGCGGGATAGAGCACGGCTTCGACGCCGCGCACCATGATATCGGCAGCCTCGGTCAACTGCCGGGGCGTCACGCCCTTCGCAACGAGCGTGGAGGTGAAGGGATCGACGGCATTGGCGACGATCGATGCGGCGAAGGGATGGACGGTGCCGCTGGCAACAAGCGTGACGGCCGCCACCAGATTGAGGGCGGCAGCTGACAGCGCCAGTGACGGCCGGTTTGCCTTGGCACGCGAAAAGACCAAAACGGCGATGCCGGAGGAAAAGGCGATCGCCAGCGCCAGGAAGCCGGGCACGAAGGCGGACGAGCCATTTTCGACGCCGAGGATGGCGCGCAGCGAACGCTGGTAGTCTACCGAGGACGTGAACAGGTAGATGATGAAGGGCAGCGCGGTCAGAATGATGAGATTGCTGGGCCGCACGCTTTTCAGGAATGACATTCATTCCTCCGCAGGTTCGGGAAAGGTCGAAAGGCGTTTCCCGGAGCGCGTCCGCGCTCCGGGGTGTCGCATCGTCAGGGCTTACTTGAGGCCCAATATTTACCGATCAACTGGTCGAGCGTGCCGTCGTCCTTGATCGCCTTCAGGCCTTCGTTGAAAGCAGCGATGTTGGCGTCGTCCTTGCGGAAGACGAGGCCGAGCGGATCGGACTGCAAATCCTTGATGGCGACGACCAGTTCGCCGGCAAATTCGCGCTCATAGGCGGCCGCGTTGGCGCCGTTGATGACGACGCCGTCAACATCCTTGTTCTTCAGTGCGATGACCGAGGCCGAGAAGCTGTCATAAGCGCTGACGTTTTCCTTGCCGACGATGCCTTCGGCAACCTGGGCATCCGTGGTGTTGGCCTGCGCCGAAAGCTTCTTGCCCTGTGCCTTGAAGTCGTCGAGCGACAGTCCCTGGTCGGCGACGCGCATCAGCACGGCCTGGCTGTTGACGATATAGGGATCGGAAAAATCCATTGCCTTCTTGCGCTCGTCGGTGATCGAAACGCCGGAGGCGACGAGATCGAAGCTGCCCTGGTCGAGGGCTGCGAAGATGCCGTCCCAGCCGGTGGTGACGAATTCCGCCTGGCAATTGATCTTGGCGCAGATGGCGTTGACCACATCGACATCGAAGCCGACGATCTGGCCGCTGGCCGGATCGACGCTTTCCATCGGCGGCGAGGTGGTGTCGGAGCCGACCTTCAGAAGCTTGCCGCCGAGATCGGCCGCATGGGAAACGCCGGATGCGAGAGCAGCCATGGCAAGGGCAATCAGCAATGTCTTCACGTTCATTCCTCCGTTTGTGAATGGATGTCAGGCCGGGCGCGCGCCGACATTGTCGGGCTGCCTTTCGATCAGTGTTGGCCTGAAAACCTGCCTCAGCATTTGCGGATCTCCGCCCGCCATGCGCTGCAACAGGAATTGTCCGAGCGTCCTCCCGAGGACTTCGATGGGTTGGTAGAAAGTGGTGATCGGTGGGGTGAAATAGGCGCTGACATTGATATCGTCATAGGCGATGACATCGATGTCGGTGCCCACCTGCCGCCCGAGGCTGCCAAGCCCCGACAGGACGCCGAGCGTCGTGGATTCGTTGATGCAGATGAAAGCCGTCGGCGGTTCTGCCCGCTGTAGCAACTCAAGCGCGCTTTCGCGGCCGAAGCGGGTGGAGAGATCGCCTTCGGCGATCAGATCGGCAGGCGTCGCAAGCCCGGCTTCCCCGAACGCGCGGGTAAAACCGTCGATCCTGTCCATGGCATAGGAGAGGGGGCGTTGCGGGTTGATCAGCGCGATGCGGCGATGGCCGCCGGCGATCAGCCGCTGCGTTGCTGCAAAGGCTGCCCATTCGTTGTCGATATCGACATGCGCATAGACCAGCGGCTTGCGGCAGCGGCCGAGCGAGACGAAGGGAAAGCCGCTTTCGACCAGAAGATCGATGCGCGGATCATCAGCCAGGATGCCTGAAAAGATGATCCCGTCGGCAAGGCCCTGATCCATGATCCGGCGCGCCATGTCGCAGCCATCCTGGGTATCGCGGATGACATGCACGGATATACGGTAGTCGGAGCCTTCCAGCGCCTGGCTGATGCCGCTCAGAATCTGGGTGTATTCGACGCCGTCCCATTCGTAGTCCCGTACCGCCGTGACCGGCATCAGCACGGCTGCCTGGTAGGTCTTGCCGGTTCTGAGTGCCATGCCGCGGGCATTGGCCTGATAGCCGATATCCTGCGCTGCCTTGAAGATCGCGTCCTTGGTCGCCTGGGCAACGACTGGGGAATCCCTCAACGCCTTGGAAATGGTGGCGATGGAATAGCCCGTGAGATCGGCCAGCGTCTTGATGGTCGGCGGCGTACGGCGCACTGATGCTTCAGTCTCTGCCATGCCTGCCTCCCAGCTCGATGACCCTGATGATGGACTCGTACCAAACAATAAAAACGTTTTCAACAAAAATAAAAACGTTTTTATTGTGCAATGCGCCATGAAGGGAGGTTTCGCGTTGGTGGGAAAATGGAGGGTCTGGGCGATGAAACGTCTGCCGGTTGAAAAATCGACGCTTTGGGACTGGTTCCCAAGGACGGCGCTATGTTCTAGAACCGCTTCTGATGAAGATCGCTTTCTATAGCCCGCTCAAATCTCCCAACCATCCCGTTCCCTCCGGGGACCGGCTGATGGCCCGCCTGCTGATGGCTGCGCTTGTGCGGGCGGGGTATCAGGTGGAGATTGCTTCCGAATTGCGGGCATTCCTTCCGGATGCTTCGGCGGATGCAATCGCGGTACGGTCTGCGGCGATGGACGCGGAACGGGCGCGGCTTTCGGCACAGTGGCGACAGAGTGGTGCGCCGGATCTCTGGTTTTGCTACCACTCCTATTACAAGGCGCCCGACCTGATCGGCCCGGCGCTCGCCCGGGAATTCGGCCTGGGGTACGTGACGGCCGAGGCATCCTATTCCGCCCGGCGCAATAAAGGGTTGTGGGCGCAAACGCAGCAGCAAGTGCTGGATGCCGTCAGGCAGGCCTCGGTGAATATCTGCCTCACCCGCCGCGACTTCGACGGACTTGCGCAAGCTGCACCCGGCGCGCGTCTGGCCTTGCTGCCGCCTTTCATCGATCCGGCTTTGTTTCTCGAAAGACAGCCAAAGCCTGAGCCTGCGCGGTTGATCACCGTGGCGATGATGCGGTCCGGCGACAAGATGGACAGCTATGTGATGCTGGCCGATGCGCTGTCGCGGCTGGTGCATCTGCCGTGGCAGCTGTCCATTGTGGGCGACGGGCCGCGTGCCGCCGATGTGCGGGCGCTGTTTGCCGGGTTCGATGCGGACCGGATCATCTGGCACGGCGAAAAGCCGGCTGCCGAGATCGCCGATCTACTGTCAAAATCATTACTTTATGTCTGGCCGGGCTGCGGCGAGGCCTATGGTCTGGCCTATCTCGAAGCGCAGGCCGCCGGTTTGCCCGTTGTCGCGCAAGAGATCGCCGGTGTGCCGGAGGTGGTGATGCAGGGGAAAACGGGATTGTTGACGCCGCCGGGCGATGTCGATGCCTATGCGCAGGCGATCGCGCATCTGTTGACGGATGTTGACGAACGGATGGCACTTGCCGGGGCGGCAAGGCCATTTGCAGGCGAGGAACGCTCGCTCGACCGTGCGGCGGTGCGATTGGGCGCCATTCTCGATGAGTATCTCAAACGGGCAAGACATGATGGATGAATTCGAAGCAACGATTGCGGGAGAGTTGGACCGTTGGCGGCAGGCGGGCAAGGTCGCGCAGTTCTGGCTGCGGGATGATGACGCCGTTGAGCCGGCCGCGGCGCTCGACCGGTTGCTGGATATATCGGCTGCATTTTCAGTGCCGCTAACCTTGGCGGTCATTCCGGCCCAGACGGGCGAGGCGCTGGTCGAAAGACTGCGGCGGGAACCATTGTCTTCCGTCGCCGTGCACGGCTGGTCGCACCGGAACCATGCTGGCCCTGGCGAAAAGAAGCAGGAGCTTGGCCGGCATCGACCGGCGCTGGATGTGCTTTCGGAATTGAAGCGGGGTTTCGATCAGCTCGCCGCGCTCTATGGCGAACGGTTCGTGCCGATGCTGATCCCGCCGTGGAACCGGATCGACGCTGCGCTTGTTCCGCAACTGGCCGGGCTCGGCTATCGGGCCCTCTCGGTCTACGGCCCGGAAAAGTCGGCAGCCTTGCCGCTGATCAATACGCATGTGGATGTGATGGATTGGCACGGGACGCGGGGCGGGCGTGATCCGCAGGCGCTGGCTGTCGAGATCGCCGCGCGCCTAAAACATATGTTCGATCATGGCGGGGCGATGGGGCTTTTGACCCATCATCTGGTTCATGATGCGGCGGTATGGGATTTCATGACCGCGCTGTTCAAGGTGACGGCGCAGCATCCGGCCTGCCGCTGGACGCCAGTTGCGGATATTCTGTAAAAACAGCAAGCGTCAGCCGGCTAAGGCTGTTTCAGAGATCGATGATCTGGCCGTCGCGGGCGGTGATGGCGCCGTTAAACTCTTTTTCGGCGAGCCGCTGGATTTCGTCGAGTTCGCTGTCGGTGCGCAGGGGAGAATGATGGATGAAGGCCACCCGTTTGGCTTTGGCCGTCTTTGCCAGCCGGATGCCCTGCTGCCAGGAGGAATGGCCATAGCCGACATGGCGATGCATTTCGTCGTCGGTGTACATGCAGTCGTAGAGGAAGAGATCGCAGCCGTCGATCAGATCGAGCACGGCGGGGTCGAGCGTGCCGGGCTTGTGCTCGGTATCGGTGACCAGCGCTACCGCGCGACCGCCCCATTCGACGCGGTAACCGATCGCGCCGCCCGGATGGTTGAGGCTGCCGGTGCGGATGGTCACACCGGGATGCGGAAGCAGGGCGTCGCCGGAGCGAAAATCACGGCAATTGATCGAGGCGCGGCAGATATCCGGTTCGACGGGGAACCAAGGCGGGCGCATGAATTCGCCGATCATCTGGCGGGTGGACATGCGTCCGGCCAGATGTCCTGACCACAGAGTCACGGAAGCATGCGGATCAAACAGCGCCGGCAAGTATGGCAGGCCGACGATATGGTCGTAGTGGCAGTGGGTGAAGAACAGGTTGAAATCGGACACGCCTTCGGACTTCAGCGCCTGGCCGGCCGGCATCAGGCCGGAGCCGGCATCGAACAATAGCCTGTGGGGACCGCATTGCATCTCGATGCAGATGGTGTTGCCGCCATAATTCTGGAACTCGGCCCCCGAGACCGGGAGGCTGCCGCGCACTCCCCATAACCGCACCCGAAACACGTTTTCGTTCACTCTCTTGCCTCAGTCACGGAAAACGACTTTGCCTTTCCGTCTGCAACTGTCCCACTAAACCGTTAAGGCCGTCTTTTTACCGGGCTTGATTAACCAAGCCGCATTTCCGCCATGTTAGCTAAACTGCTTGGGTTAAGCGAGACTTCAATTCGCTTTTTATTTCCACGTGTGCCAAAGACGAAGAGAAACGAATCCGGTTTGAACGCGCAGACGGAAAATACCGATAGAATGCCGCCCTCAACGCATCCGCGCATTGCCGTCATCGCCGATGCGCATTTCCATGATCTCTATGCCGATTATGGCTTTCCCGGCATCGTTCAAGACGATAGGCGGCTGACATTCCGGCTGCTGGCCGATACGGCCCGCTCCACGCGCGTTTTCAACGAAAGTTATTTCGCACTCCATCACGCGCTCGACGATATCGCCAAACGCGGTATCCGCCATGTCGTGCTGCTCGGCGATTATTCCGATGACGGACAGGTGGAGACCGTCAGGGGCGTGAAGCGGGTGCTCGACAGCTATGCGGCGCGGTACGGCATGCGGTTTTATGCGACCGTCGGCAATCACGATATTTTCGGGGCGGATGGGCGCCACCGCGCCAAACGCTTCCTCAACGAGGACGGTGGCTACAGCATCCTCAGCAGCGACCCGCATATGCGCGACCGTGGCGCCCATGCGGTTATTGCCAGTGACCGGATGTATTGCCAGGGCTATCCGGACGGGCTCGATGCCATGGCGGATTTCGGGTTTTACCCGCGCCCTGGCGACCTGCACTGGGAAACGCCTTTCGGTCCGGATGGCGATCCGGCACAGCGGCTTTACGAGGTCCATTCGCCGGACGGAAAAACCACGCGCAGACTGATGGACGCATCCTATCTGGTCGAGCCCTTTCCCGGCGTCTGGCTGCTGATGATCGACGCCAATGTTTTCGTACCCGTCAATGGCGTGAAACCTGGCGAAGAGGGTGATCTCACGGACAGCACCAGCGCCGGCTGGAACGCGATGCTGATCCACAAGCGGTTCGTTCTCGACTGGCTGGCGGATGTTGCACGCCGCGCCAGCCAAGAGGGCAAGGCCCTTCTGGCCTTTTCACATTACCCTGTCCTTGATCCGCTCGATGCAACAGTGGATGACGAGGTGGCGCTGCTTGGCCGCACCGGCATGTCGGAGCGCATTCCGCAAACCGATGTTGCCGAGGCGTTGATCGCAGCGGGTGTCGATATCCATTTCAGCGGGCATCTGCACGTCAACGATACGGCACAGTATAGGAGCGGCGGACGTTTCCTGACCAATATCGCCATGCCGTCGCTGGTTGCCTTTCCCGGCGCCTACAAGGTGGTTTCCATCGGCGAGCATCGTGTCGATATCGAGACGGTCGGCATCGAGACTATGCCGCTGGACGATGATTTGCGGCAGGCCTATCGGCGGGAGATCCTGCCGTCGCGGCTGGAAGCGGGCGGCCTGCTCGAGGTCGCGGACTATGGTGCCTTCCTGTTCGAACATCTCGGCCATCTGGTCGGACGTCGCTATCTCAAGCGCGAATGGCCGAAGGAGCTTACGACCCTGATCCGCACGCTCAGTCTTGCCGATCTGGCGGCGCTGGCGTTGATCGAGGAACCGGTGGCAGCGATGGATGCGATGGCGGCAATCGCGGCCGCCCGTGATGACACCAACCTGCAGCAGCGGCTGGCCGCGCGTTTGACGGAATGCGGGGCCGAGATCGGGCCACTGCACGGACTGTCGGCGCTGGCATTTCTGGCCGACTGGTACCGGGTGCGGATGGGGAGCGAATTGGCGCTGGACTGGATCAGCGGGCAAAAGATCGCATCTTACCTTGCCGTGGGGCAACTGTTTGCGGGTCGTGACGGGCGCGAACCGGGCGCGGTACAGGCGACGTTTGCCCTGATATTCCGGATGTTTTCGAAATATGTTGCTGGCCTGCCGTCGCGCAATTTCAGCATTGACCGCATAAGCGGGGCGATCGAGCGGTCCCTGCCGAAACTCTAGTCTGCCTTGCGCGCGCGGCTGCGGGCCTCGGACAGTTCGCTGGTCGTGTGGCTGAGGCGGTCGGCCAGCACCCGCATGATCTCGATGGTGATTTCGGGAAAATCGGTGAGCAACTTGAGGAAATGCTCCTTGCGGATGCGCAGGGCTTCGAGAGGCGTCGTCGTCTGCACCGTGGCGGTTCGCGAGACATCGCAGAGGATGGCGATTTCGCCGACGATGGAATTGGTCTCGACTTCGGCGATCTTGATCGGTCCTGTCGCGGAATCGACCAGGATATCCGCCTTGCCGGACAGGACGACATAGGCCGCATCAGCGGTATCGCCCTGATGGAAGAGGGTTTCGCCGGGATCATAACTCACGCGGTCGGACGTGAACGCGAGAAGTTTCAACTTGCCCGGTTCCACATTCGAAAACAGCGGCACGCGCCGCAGCATCTGAACTTCATCCTTCAAAAGCATAGTCGTGCCCATTCCCCATTTTCTCCCTCCCGCATCATCCGCCGGCGATGGTTACCGGCCTTGTCTTTCGGAAGGTTGTCCCTGCCTGCATCCCCGCCGCACGCATGGACTTCACCTTTGACATTATGATGACACAAGCTCCTTAAAGATACCGTTATTCTCAACGAGCGTTGCATGTGTTCCTTCTTCCACAAGCAAGCCGCGGTCGAACACTAGAACACGATCGAACAGGCTTGCCAGGCCGGTGTTGGACAGGACCCAGACCACCGCGGGATCGCGGCCGTCCCTGCGTACCAGTTTTAGGACATCGCGGACGATTTCATCCTGAAGCCGGTGATCGAGGCCCGGCAAAGGCCGGTTGAAGATGTAATAGTCCGAACGCCGGACCAATGCCCGCGCCAGGTTGAGTTTCTGGCGCTGCACGGCAGTCAGGCGCTTGCCACCGGCACCCAGATTGAAATCCAGACCGATATCGATGACGCGCTCAAGCAGGCCGAGCGAGTTCAGCAACGAGCTGACGATGGAGCGGATGCGCTTGGACCCATCGGTATGCTTGTGGCTGATGCGGCCGAACAGGATGTTGTCCATCAGGCTTGCCGAGGCGAGATAGCGTTCCGGATCGTAGCGTTCGATATCGCCGCGCATGCTATCGGGCAGCCCGTCATGGAACTGGCGGCGCACATCGACGATCTTAGCCATCAGTTCGTCGGTCAGAAGACCGAAACGATGCCGCGGCTCGATATAGCGGAAGCTCAGGCGAATGATCTGGCCGCGGTCGTCCTCGGACGCGGCGTCAAATCCCTTGCCTTTCAGCTTTTGCAGCAAAAGCTGGTAATCGGGAATATCGTCCGCCGTCATGAAGGTGAGCTGCTGGAAGAACGGGTGATCCGGCGGCAGGTCGGCAAACAGCTCCACCGCGTTTTCGGCGATGCTGTAGCCCATGTCGAACAGGATGCGGTCAAGACCGGTGCGGCCGACGACGGACCGGAAATAGACGTTCTTGCCGATGGCCTTGCCGATCAGCGCCGGGCCGGTCGCGGTGCCGAACAGAAGGTTTTCGCCAACCGTCGCCTCGGTATTATAAGCACCCGGCTCGAAGGAGACGACGAGGCTGCTCAGGCCTGCCTCTTCCAGCTCGTCGCGAAGGGCGTGACGCATCTCGACAATGCCTTCGGCAAGGCCGGGGTGATCGCCCGGCGAAACGGTGCTGCGCAGCGCGAGGTCGAGAATATCCTTCGACAATTGCACCGTATCGAGCACGGAAAGGACCGGCGCGAACAGGTCGTCGCGATTGGTTGCATTGGCCGCGTCGTAGTCGATCCAGTCGCTGTTGACGTCGTAATCCGGGTTACCGGCGAGCCGCGCCTCGTTGATCTCCCATTTTCGATGGGTGGCGCGGCTGCCTTCATAGGCGGCGTCCTTCAACGGTGCATGTTTCAGGCCGTAGAGCAGGTTGTCGCGCAGGCTGCCGTAGAAGAAATAGGCGTCCGCTGAGACATAGGAAATCCCGCGACCCGTGACGGATTCCGGCAGCTCCAACAAATCGTCGCCACCGGCGGTAACCTTGCCGCTTTCCGGCCAGGTCAAGCGGGCGAACGCTTCTGCCAGCATGTCGCCGCCGCCAGCGGCTCCGCCAACAATGGCGACCGTCTCGCCGGGATGGATCTGCACGGAAACGCGTTCCAAAAGCTTGGCGCCGCTGTCGTCTGCAAGCGACAGATTGACTGCGGCCAGCGGATGTTTCAGCGAACCGGCATCCTTGATGGCAATGGCCTGGACGGCCGGATCGATTGTCCTGTCGACGCTGAACTGTTCGACCACCTGGACATATTTCACCTGAACGTCCTGGCGCGTCTGGTCCCAGTCGATCAAGTCCTTCAGCGGGCCGGGCAGGTCCTTGTAGGCACTGATCACGGCGATCAGCTGACCGATGTCGAGACGGCCCTGCAGCGCCAGGTAACCGCCGATGCAGTAAAACAGGAAGGGCGTCAGCTGGGCGAGGAAGTTGTTGATGAACTTGACGAGGAATTTCCACTGGTAGAGGTCGTAGCGGATCTTGAAGATGCGGCCGAGGCGCGAAGCGATGTCGGCCCGTTCGTAGTTCGAGGTGTCGTAGGCATGGATCGTGCCGATGCCATCGACGATCTCGCTGACGCGGCCGGCAAGCTCGCGCGCCGTCAGCTGGCGTTCGCGGCCAAGCACCAGCAGGCGCCGGCGCATGCGCGGAATGATGACCGCCTGGATACCGACCATGACGGCTGCGATCACCCCCAGCCAGGTGTTTTGCATGAAGATGAAGAACAGCGCCGTCAGCGCCTGTCCGCCGAGCAGGGCCGGCTGGACGAAGGCATCGCCGGTGAAGCCGCCGAGCGGCTCGACCTCGTCTTTCACCATGCTGGAGACTTCAGCGCCTTTCATGCGCTTGAACTGGCCGGGCGGGAAACGCAGGATCCGGTCGACGAGTTCGAAGCGGATGCGGCGCAGCAGGCGCTCGCCGAGCCGTCCCTTGTAGGTATTGATGTAAAATTTGAAGAGGCCGTTGATGATCACCAGCAACAGAAAGACCATGCTGAGCGCAAACAGCGTCTGCATGCGCGTCAGTTCGACACCGTCAAAAAGCGTCACGGTTCCGAGCCAGGGCAAGTTAAAGCTGATGTTCATGAACAGCTGGGTGGCGCCCGGCTGGTCAAAGCCTTGACCTTGAATAGGCCCGTTGACGATCTGCTTGGGCAGGTCGAACGACAGGAAATAGGGGATCATCGAGACGGCGACGACCAAAAGGATCCAGAGTTGCTGGCCTCTTGTATGCGTCCAGATGTAGCGGGCTATGCTTTTTTCCATGGGTGGGTTCAACTGGCCGTGTAGCGGGTGTCGAGGACGTAGAAGCGTCGGGCAGCATAGGGCGTGCCGGCGATCTCCGGATCGTGCAGGTGAAGATCGAATTGCCCGCGGACCGTGACGGCCGGACTGCTGACGATATGCGGAACTTGTGAGGCGGCGCGCTCAAGCTCGGGAGCGTATTCGATCACGACGGTCCTGGCGTTTTCGATCAACGAGAACAAAAGGTCGCCGAGAGGGTCCTTGCGGCCGAACGGTTTCAGCGAATAGCCAAGCAGGACGAGACCATAGCTTCCAGGCTGATAATGATAGTCGATCTGCTGGAACTTGGCTGCGATGTGCCGCACATGGCACTGCTTGCCGTTCAGTTCGTTGGCCTCGTAGGCCTCGGTCTTCGGGTCGACGGAGGTTACCGATAGCGGATGATGGGTGAGGTAAGGGGTGATTGGCCTGATATGGCCGCCGATTTCCAGGATATGCGGGCAGTCGCGCATGAAGTGCGCGGCAAAGACCTGCCGCATGGTTGCGCCCAGTCCTGCCAGATGCGGTATGTCCTTTCCCGCCTCCGGGGGCGGCGAAGCGGAGGCGGCATCCTTCAGGTTGACTTGCATTCCTTGCACTCCAGAAAAGTCCAGACTACAACACGCGCATGATGAAAACCACCCGATCAAACGAAGCAAACACAACAGATTGGCACGAGAGTGCCTTCGATATCATCCGCGGTCTGTCCGCCTATACGGGAAGCTCTCTGATAGAAGGCCTTGCGAAAGTTGTCGCCAAATATCCGGATGCGGACCTCGGCACGGCCTTCAACCACAAGCAGGTTGGAAGCAAGATATGGGCACGCGAAAAGCTGTTTGAAAGCCTTGGCGGAAAATTTAAACACATCGTTCTGCTGGGTGGCTGGTATGGCGTGCTTCCGGCGATGTGTTTCGATGACAGCCGTTTCGACATCGACCTGTTCGAGAGCATCGACATCGACCCGCATGTTGCAGAAATCGCCGAAACGCTGAATGCCAAGGCCGGCGGCCGTTTTCGCACGGTGACGCAGGATATGTACGCGCTCGACTACAGCACCCGCGGCGCCGATCTCGTCATCAATACCAGCTGCGAGCACATTGCCGATCTGCCGGGGTGGCTTTCGCTGCTGCCGCGCGGCACACAGGTTCTGCTGCAGTCGAACGACTATTTCAGCGAGCCGACCCACATCAACTGCGTGCCGTCGCTGGAGGCTTTCCAGAAGCAGACGGCGCTCAGCCACGTAGCCTTTGCGGGCTCGCTGGCGATGAAGAAATATACCCGTTTCATGGTGATCGGCACGGTCTGACGGCGATCAGAGCAATCCGCGCAGGATTTCGGCGGTGCGTTGTGCGCCGTCGAGATCGAGGCTATGGGGCGGGCGGTCCGTTGCCGTCAGCGCGGTTTCGATGGCCCGCGTCATGCTTTCAGTCGAAAGATCATCCTCAATCAGGACATGCGCCAGTCCAAGCTTTTCGAGACGTTCGGCCCGAACCGTCTGCTCGGTTTCGCCGCCGGCGGTGAAGGGAATGAGCAACGCATGGCATCCGGCGCGCAGGATATCGCAAACCGTATTATAGCCGGCCTGTGAGACGGACAGCCGCGCACCGGCCAACAGGCTCGCGAAATCCGGGCGAAAACGGGTGACGCTGACATGGGCGGGAGCATCCGCCGAGATCGCGTCGAAATCAGACTGCGGCAGATTGGGACCGGTTATCAGGGCCCAGGACAGGGGCTTGCCGATCGCCTTTGCCGCTTCGAGGGCGGCGCGGATCAAGGCATTGCCGACGGCGCCGCCACCGGCCGAAACGATGACGTCGAACCGTTCGGTTGGCTCCGCGGGCGCGGGGGCTGCCACCAGACCGGTGTAGATCACCTTGTCTGTTATTTCGGACGCCAGCGGAAACGTATCTTCCAGCCGGGCGAATGCCGGGTCCCCGTGAACCAGGACGCGGTCGAAATACTGCTTCACCAGCGCGACGGTTTCCTCATCGCGGCCGGGCTTGGACCGCTCCTGGAGGATGTCGCGCAGCGACGTCACGACCAGAGGCTTCCGATCCATCGCCGCAATCTCCTCAAGCAGCGGCAACAGTTCGAAACGAACCTGACGGCGGCCGAAGGGGAAGGCCTCGATGATGACGATATCGGGCTGGCTTTGACGAAAGGCTGCGAGCAGCCGTTCCTTGCGATTGTCCTTGAAGGCATCATCGACCGGGTTACCGTCGATGTCGGCAAGCCCCGAAAAGCCGGCATCGCCGGCGGTGATCGGCGGCAAAGCGACATGATGAACGAGCGGGCCGGGAAAACCGGTGACCGGTGTTCCGCCTGTCACGACCGTCACGTCGAAACCGTCTTCGGCCAGTGCCCGGGCTATGCGGCTCGCCCGTGCGAGATGACCGATGCCAAGCAGATGCTGGACGTAGAAAAAGACGCGGGGGGGCTGGCTACCGGTCATCGTCCACGCCGCCATTCTGCTTCGAACAGGTCTTTCAACTGGTGGATGCTGGTTTGGTGGTCGAAGTGGGCGCGCACCTTGCGTTCGGCTGCTTCCCCCAGACGCTTGCGCAGCGCCGGATCGCGGATGGCCTGCTCCAATGCGCGTGACAGGGCTTGCGCACATTCCGGCGGCACGACAAAGCCGTTTTCTCCATCGACGAGAAGTTCGGGCACGCCGGAGATGTTCGTCGATATGCAGGCCAGTGCCTGGCTGGACGCCTCGACCAGCACATTCGGCAAGCCATCCCGGTCGCCATCGGCGGTGATGCGGCAGGCAAGCGCGAAGATATCGGCGTCGCGATAGTGTTGCAGCACCTCGGTCTGCGATAGCGATCCATGCCAGACGACCTTCCCGGCAATGCCGAGTTCGGACGCCAGTGCCTGCAGCTTTTTCAGCAGTTCGCCGCCGCCGATATGCACGAACCGCCAGTGGAGATCGCCGGGCAGGAGGCTGAGCGCCTCTAGCAATAGATCAAACCCCTTTTTCTCGACCGCCCGACCGACGCTGACGATCGTGACCGGGTGGGCCGGATCCGATCCGTCATAGCCCGGACGGGTGCCGTCAAAGGGGTCGAAACGGCGGAGATCAAGGCCGTGATAACTCAGGTGCACATGCGGTTTGCCACCGGCAAGGTGGCGCAGATGCTCAAATCCGGATTGCGTACAGGTCACGGTCCAGCGGGTGCTGGCGAGCTTGCCGGCCAGTTCCCATTCCGGCGATGTCCAGATGTCCTTGGCGTGGGCCGAGCAGGTCCAGCCGATGCCGGTAATCATGCTGGCATAGCGGGCGACGGAGGCCGGGGTGTGGATGAAATGCGCGTGCAGCCATTCGCCACCGTTTGGCCATTCGGCCGAAAGGACCATGGCCTGGCCGAAGCGGCGAACCCGGTTGCGGGTCCGGTCGCGCCAAAGGTCGCCGAAGAATGCAGGCAGACCGCGCCAGAAGCCGGGTTTGGGCAGGCAGCGGACAAGCGCACAAGCGACCCGGACGGGCTCCTCGTGCAGATATTCCGGCAGGTAATGGACCGGGGCACGGATTTCGTCGTGGATCGGGTGGCGTTTCTTGTCCGTTGGCCGGCGCAATGCCACGAGTTCGAGGTCGAAACCGGCCCTTTCCAGTCCAAGCAGTTCCTGCGCGATGAAGGTTTCCGACAGGCGTGGATAGCCCTTCAGCACCACGACGATCTTGCGGTGTTGGGTCAACTCTGGCTCGACCCTTTGACGACCATCAAATGCTCACGGTCGCGGCGGCCGAGCCATTCACCGACGATCTGCGATATGTTCGCCAGGCCTTCGAGCGTCATGCCCTTGGCGCTCTTGGAGGGGGGGGCACGATCCGGCAGGGCTTTGAGTGCTGCGGCAAAGCGCATGGGATCGGCAGCCTGCTCCGGAAGAAGCATATCGACCAGACCCAGTTCGGCGGCACGGCTGGCGCGGATGAGCTGCTCCTCGCGCGGCATGACCCTCGGTACGATCAGCGCCGGCTTATCGAAGGACAGGATTTCGCAATAGGTGTTGTAGCCGCCCATCGCGACCACGGCCTTTGCCCCGGCAATCAGCTCTTCCATGCGATTGTCGAACTCGATCACCTCGAGATAGGGGATCTTCGCGCATTTCGACAAAAGTTTGTGCCGCTGCTTGACCGGCATGTAGGGGCCCAGCACGATCAGCGACTTATGCGTCAGCGTCGGGTCTTCCTGGTACGCATCGATCACGTCATGGATCAGGTCGGAGCCGTCACCGCCGCCGCCCGTGGTGATCAGAATATAGTCGCCCTTCGGCTTGTGTTCGGATTCGACATCCTGCGAGACGCTTCTCTGCAGAAAGCCGACGAAATCCATTTTGGCGCGCACCGCCGGGGGGACATCGAGGCCGACGAGGGGATCGTAGAAGTCCGGCGGGCCATACACCCAGACGCTATCGTAAAACTGGCCGATCTTGCGCATCACGTCATTGCGCTTCCATTCCGCGTCGAGCAGATGCGGGGCGTCCATGACTTCGCGCAGGCCGAGAACCAGGGTCGTGCCCTGTTTTTTCAAATAGGCCAGCGTCTCCTCGACCTCGCCGTGAAGGCCCATCGGCTCCTTGTCGACGATGAAGATATCCGGCTGGAAGGTCTCGGCGGTGTGGCGGATGATCGACCTGCGCATCTTCAGCGTCTCATGCAGGTCGATATGCCTGTCCATCGAGGTGTATTCGCCATTGCGCAACTTGATGACGCTAGGGATTTTCACGAAATCGACGCGGGCCCGGTAGTCGAAGGCCCCGGCGATCGTCGCCCCCGAAATGATCAGGATATTGACGCCGCGATAATCCTCGACCAGCGAATGCGCGATGGTGCGGCAACGCCTGAGATGCCCAAGGCCGAACGTGTCGTGGCTGTACATCAAGATGCGCGCATCTTCGATCCGGCGCGTCATGAGCGGAGCCTCTTATCTCCCACGGCGTCGCCAATCTCCGTCAGGAGTGTCCTTAGCATATCGGTATCCACTTCACTTGTACGGATCGGCAGCATCGCGCAGCCCGTCGCCCAGGAAATTGAACGCCAGAATCACGAGAATGACCGGAATGGTTGGAAACAACAGCCAGGGATAAAAAGCAATGACGCTGACGCTGCGGGCTTCGGTCAAGAGGATGCCCCAGCTGGTGATCGGCGGGCGAAGGCCGAGGCCGAGGAAGCTGAGCGCTGTCTCGCCGAGGATCATGCCTGGAATTGCCAGCGTTGCGGTGGCGATCAGGTGCGACATGAAGCCGGGGACAAGATGGCGGCCGATGATGCGGCCAGAGCCGGCGCCCATCAGCTGGGCTGCCTGGACGTAATCCTCCTCGCGCAAGGCCAGGAGCTTGGATCGCACGGCGCGGGCAAGTCCTGTCCAGTCGAGCAGACCGAGAATCGCGGTAATGCCGAGATAGATCAGGATCGGGCTCCATGTGACCGGCATGATCGCTGCAAGCGCCATCCAGAGCGGAATACTCGGTATCGATTGCAGCACCTCGATAATACGCTGGGTAATCAGATCAAAGACGCCGCCGTGATAACCCGCCAGGCCGCCGATGGTAATCCCCAGGATGAAACTCATGGTGATACCCAAAAGCCCGATAGTCAACGATATCCGCGCTCCGTAAAGTATACGTGATAACACGTCACGACCGAGGCGGTCGCTGCCGAGCAGGAACAGCTGTCCGTCCTTGGCCGGGCAGGCCAGATGGACATTGGTCTCGACCAGACCCCAGAATTTATAGCCGTCGCCGCGGCAGAAGAAGCGGATCGGTTCCACCTTGTCCGGTTGCTCGGTGTAGATGCGCCGCAGCGTATCCATGTCGAGCGCCATCGTACGCCCATAGACGAACGGCCCGACGAATTTTCCGTCATGGAACATATGGATGCGTTGCGGCGGTGAATGGATGAAATCGACGTTGCGGGTGTGCAGGTTGTAGGGAGCCAGGAACTCGACGATGGCGATGGTCGCGTAGAGAAAGGCGAGGAAATAAAGCGAAAACAGCGCAAGCCGATGTTTTTTGAATTTCCACCACATCAGGCGCAACTGCGAGGCCTGATAGATCCGCGACTGTTCCTCCGTCATGACATCGACGGAATGCGGATCGAACGGTGCTGTCGAGACGTAATGCGAAAGCGGTTCGCCGGATTGGGGAAGGGATACCGTCACTTGGTGCTACCGCCTTGCAGTCTGATGCGCGGGTCGAGGAATGCGAGCGCGATGTCTGAAATCAGCACGCCGATCACGGTGAGGAATGCCAGGAACATCAGGAAGGAGCCGGCCAGATACATATCCTGACTTTGCAGCGCCTTGATCAGCATGGGCCCCGTCGTTTCCAGCGAAAGCACGATAGCCGTGATTTCGGCACCGGAAATGATCGCCGGCAGGATCGAGCCGATATCGGAGATGAAGAAGTTGAGCGCCATGCGCAGCGGATATTTCACCAGCGCCCGGAACGGATGCAGGCCTTTGGCGCGGGCGGTGACGACATATTGTTTCTGCAGTTCGTCCAGCAGATTGGCGCGCAGGCGGCGGATCATGCCGGCCGTGCCGGCCGTGCCGATGATCAGCACCGGGATCCACAGATGTTCGAGGATGGATTTCGCCTTGTCCCAGCTCATCGGTTCGGAGAGATATTTCTGGTCCATCAGATGGCCGATGGAGGTGCCGAACCAGATATTGGCGAAATACATCAGGATCAGCGCGAACATGAAGTTTGGAATGGCGATGCCGATCAGGCCGACAAAGGTCAGCCCATAGTCCCCCCAGCTGTATTGGTGGGTGGCCGAATAGATGCCGATCGGGAACGCGATCAGCCATGTGAACACTATGGTCACGAAGGAAACCATAACCGTCAGCCAGAGACGG
>JAESFK010000430.1_pt1 | contig 22454 bp, 20 predicted proteins | sample 9269391 | NCBI WGS metagenome assembly JAESFK01 (sample SAMN14506231, study PRJNA617097) | algae metagenome | isolation source: Drouetiella hepatica UHER 2000/2452 and co-occurring heterotrophs from... | place: Slovakia: Slovak Paradise National Park, Hrabusice, Kosice Region | collected 2000-01-01
CGGCACCGGCGCACGCTGGGCAGGCGCTGCCGCGGGAGGCACTGGCCTTGCGGGATCCGCGCCCGGCGGACGCGGCGGCGTCGGGCGGACAGCGGGCACGTCGGTCACGGGCGGCACGGGTACGGGGCGCGCGGTGGGCTGGCCGGGCGCCGGAGCTGCCGGGGCGGTGATCGGCGGCGCCGCGCGCGGCATCGGAGGGTCGCGCCGTGGTTCGGGGGCCGCAGGGGGCGGTGCGGCTTGCGACGGTGCGGATTGGGGCGGCGCGACTCGTGGCGGCGCGACCTGGGCAGGCGCCGGAGGCCGCGGCGCCGCGGGCGGAGCAGCAGAGGGAGCTGGAGGGGCAGCCGGGCGCTGCACCGCCGGCGGCGGACCGGCAGGCGACGGGGCCGAGGGTGCGGCAGCACCGGGAGCGGCGGGTGCGCCGGGTGCACGCGGCACGCCGGGCGCGCGGTCGCGGCGCGGCTGGCCGGGCTGATCGTCGGCCGAAGGAGGCGCCTGTGCGAGGCCGAAGGATGGGGGGAGCGTAGTCGCAGGAGCCGCGAAACCGCCCTGCGACAGAACGACGGCGGGGAGGATGGTACCGACCAGAAGCCAGTTCTTGGTACGCGTCATGAGATCCGTTTTCCAGTTCAACTGCGGACGAGAACACGCCCGATGCGCTGAACCCGTCCTGAACCAAAAACGGCGGAAATCGGGCCTGGTTCCTCCCAGGGCGCTTATTTCGCTGCAGCGCAGGACCTCCGCGGACGATGCTGTGAACTGCCCCCGGTCCTGTTCTCGGCTGTCCCGCACGGAACAGCCGGGCGGCTGTCCCCGCCGTAAACCGTCCTCCGACCGCGACGCCTCATTCCGAAGCGCGGGTCGTTTCGAGGACCACCATCATGCATGCTCTCAGACAGGACGACTGCGCGGGCTGCACCGGGCCGGTGCGGCAAAAGTGCAAGGAACGGCCCGCTATCCCGACCCTCGCTTCCACTCTCCCGCCAACCGCAGCACATGGCTCTACGCTGCTCGGCGATCAACTTCGCTTCGAGATCAAAGAGCCGTTTGACGCCGAAACTGCCGCACCGAAGCGCGCCCACTGGACCGCCCGCCTGAAGGCCGGCATCGCCGGCTTCCGTGAAAGGGCGGCACAGCGGCGGCTGGATCGCCAGATCGCCCTCGAATTGTCGCGGCTCGACGACCGCACGCTCAGGGACATCGGCATCAGCCGGCCCGTGATCGAGGCCGCCATCGCCAGTGCACAGCGCAGCGGGCGCTGAGGCGGCTTCCGCCACGCCCCCTTTTGCAAACATTCACAAGGTACCAGACAGATGTTTTCCCAAGACCGTCACGGCAATGCGCTTTCCGGCGCGAGCCATAGCTCCGCCGACTCCTTCGCGCAGGCGGTTTCGCAGTTCGCGATCTTCTCGGGCGATCCCGTCGGAGCCGCCGAGACGCTGATGCGCGACGAGCCCGGCTTCGTCATGGCGCATGCGCTGCAGGCCTGGCTCTACTTGCTCGGCACCGAGCCGGCCGGCATCCCCGTCGCCCGGCAAACGATCGAGCGCGCGCTCGCACTCCCGGCGACGGAACGCGAGCGCGGCCATCTCGCAGCCCTCTCCCATCTCTGCGATGGGCGCTGGCACGAGGCCTCGCGCGTCATCGAGGATGTCGCGATCGAGAACCCGCGCGACCTGCTCGCCCTGATCGCCGGGCACCAGCTCGACTTCTTCACCGGCAATGCCCGACTGTTGAAGAACCGCATCGCGCGGGCGCTGCCGGCCTGGTCGTCCGAGATGGCCTCGCATCACGCCATGCTCGGCATGCACGCCTTCGGGCTCGAGGAGAACGGCGAATACGCGCTGGCCGAGAGCCAAGGCCGTGCCGCGCTTGCGGCCGCGCCGGCCGATGGCTGGGCCCGGCATGCGGTTGCGCATGTGCTGGAGATGCAGGGGCGTCACGACGAGGGCATCGCCTTCATGCGTGAGGACATCGCCACCTGGACGCAGGGCAGCTTCCTTGCCGTCCACAACTGGTGGCATCTGGCGCTCTACCATCTCGAACTCGGCCAGATCGACGAGGTGCTGGCGCTGGCCGACGGGCCGATCTGCGGCGGCACGCAGGTGCAGATGCTCGAGCTGATCGATGCTTCCGCCATGCTGTGGCGGCTGCATCTGCGCGGGGTCGATGTCGGCGACCGCTGGAGCAGGCTGGTCCAGCGCTATCAGGCGACCTGGTCTGCAGGGCTCTACGCCTTCAACGACCTGCATGCGCTGATGGCCTTCATCGGAGCGGGCCGACGCGACCTGATCGAGGCGGTGCTGGCGCAACAGCCGATCGCGGTGCTCTCGGCTGGCGACAATGCCGGCTTCACGCAGGATGTCGGCTATCCGTTGATGCGCGCCTTCAAGGCCTTCGGCGAGGGGCGCTATGCCGAAGCGGTCCGGCTGATCCGGCCGGTGCGCCATATCGCGGCGCGCTTCGGCGTCAGCAACGCCCAGCGCGACGTGATCGAGCTGACGCTGATCGAGGCCGCGCTGCGCGCCGGGGACGAGCCGCTGTCGCGTGCGCTGGCCGGAGAGCGGCTGGCCGCCAAGCATGAAAGCCCGCTGGCGCGGCTCTTCGCCCAGCGTGCCGGGCTGACCGTCGCGGGAACGCCGAAGGCCGCGTAACGCATCGCGGGCCGCCATGACAAATGCCGCGCCAGGTGTCTTCGACGCCCGGCGCGGCATCGTTGTTTTGATCAGATGCCGGACTCTGCCTTCACGAAGCCGGCGATCTCGGCATGGCTGGCGAACCAGACATCCGGCATCTCCTTGATATGCGCGATCAGCTTTTCGAGGATCCAGATGCGCGAGCGGTAGGTGATGACATGCGGATGCATGGTCAGCAGGAACAGCCCACCCTCCTCATAGGCGCGGTCGAACTCGCGGCGGAAGATGTCGAAAACGGCTTCGGGCGCCGTATATGGCCGCAGGGCCTGGAAACGGTTCATGTTGAAATAGACCGCGTCGTCGCGGATCCACTCGACCGGCAGCTCGACCATGCCTGTCGGCTCGCCCTTCTCGACGATCTCGTAAGGGTCGTCATCGGCGAAGAGGGAGCTGTCATAGAGCAGCCCGAGTTCGCGCTCGATCGCCAGCGTCACTTCCGAAAAATCCCAGGACGGCGTGCGCATGCCGACCGGCCGGACGCCGGTGACCTTCTCGAGCGTGTCGGCCGAGCGCAGATGCAGCTCGCGCTCGGCGTCCGGTGGGACGGCGGTGTTGACCTCGTGAATCCAGCCATGCAGGCCGATCTCGTGGCCTTCCGCGATGACGCGACGCTGCTCGTCGGGATAGAGCAGCGCGGTCACGGCCGGCACGAAGAAGGTCGCCTGGATGTCCTCCTTCTTCATCAGATCGAGGATGCGCGGCATGCCGACGCGGTTGCCGTACTGGCCCCAGGAGAGCCGCCCGACCGACTTGCCGCCGTCGCGCAATTCATTGGTCTCGTGATCGACGTCGAAGGACAGCGCGACGGCGCAGCGGGCGCCATTCTTCCATTTCGCGGGTTTCAGATTGCGGCCGGCGCGGACGCGATCGACCTTGGCGCGCCAGGTCTCTTCCGGCCACTGCCAGGGGAGAAGTTCGGATTCGGACATGAGGTGGCTCCTTCTCAGATTCTCTCGACGGGCAATGACATTCACGCCGTCATCCTGGCCGAAGCGAAGCGGAGCGCCGGGATCCATCGGAGGGCTCCGACGCCCTAGGATGGATCCCGGATCTGCGCGGCTACGCCGCTTGTCCAGGATGACGGCTTGCATTTTCGAAGCGACGACATTCTCAAGCCACCGGCAGCACCGGCACCGCTGCCAGCAGCCGCTTCGTATAATCGTCGCGCGGATTGTCGTAGACCTCGCCGGCCAAGCCGCTCTCGACGATCTTGCCGCGATGCATGATCGCGACGCGGTCGCAGAGATGGCGCACCACTGACAAGTCATGCGAGATGAAGAGCAACGTCAGGCCGAGCTCCTGCCGCAGCCGGATCAGCAGGTTGATGATCTGGGCCTGGATCGAGACGTCCAGCGAAGCCACCGGCTCGTCGCAGACCACCAGATCAGGCTGCATGGCGAGCGCGCGGGCAATCGCGACGCGCTGGCGCTGCCCGCCCGAAAACTGATGCGGATAGCGACCGGCGAAGGCGGGATCGAGCCCGACCGCCGCAAGCCATTGCGCGACGTAAGCAGGCGCCTCGGCCCGGCTGACGAGACCATGGGCAAGCGGCCCCTCCGCGATGCTGTCGCCGATCCGCATGCGCGGGTTGAGCGAGGCGAAGGGGTCCTGGAAGATCGTCTGGATGCGCGTCGTGATCTTGTGGGGGCGTTCGCCCTCGCTCATCACCCGCTCGCCATCAAGCAGGACATGACCGCTGTCGGGCGCATAGATGCCGGCGACCATCCGGCCGAGCGTCGACTTGCCGCTGCCGGATTCGCCGACCAGCCCGAGCGCCTCGCCCCGCGACAGGGATAGGCTGACGGCATCCACCGCCTGCACCAGCGGCAGCGGGCGGGCCAGCCCAAGCTTCTGCGCCAGCAGGCGCAGAACGCCCGACTTGCGCTGGAAGCGCTTGCCGACATCGTCGATGACGACATAGGGCACATCGGCGCTGCGCCGGCCCGATTCCGCCTGACGCGCCAGGCGCGGCGGCGGCGCCGCATCGGTGCCGGCACCGCGCGCCAGCAAGGCGCCGGGCTTGGCGCGCGAGGGCAAGGCGTCGAGCAGGCCCTGGGTGTAGGGATGCTGCGGCTTCGTCAGAACATCGAGCACCGGACCGGCTTCGACGATCTTGCCGTAGCGCATGACGCAGACATGGTCGGCTATCGAGGCGACGGTCGCGAGATCGTGGCTGATCCAGATCAGGGCCGTGCCGAGCTCGGCTACCAGTTCCTTCATCTCGGCCAGGATCTCGGCCTGGATCGAGACGTCGAGCGCGGTCGTCGGCTCGTCGCAGATGATCAGCTTGGGTCGGTGCAGGAGCGCGATCGCGATGGCGACGCGCTGGCGCATGCCGCCCGAGAACTGGTGCGGATAGAAGTCGATCTTGGTTTCCGGGTCGGGGATGCGAACCTGCGCCAGCGCCGCGATCGCGCGCCTGCGTCCCTCCTTGGCGGAGACGCTCTCATGCGCCTCAAGCGCCAGGCCGATCTGCGCGCCGATGGTCAGCATCGGGTTCAGCGTCATCATCGGGTCCTGGAAGACCATCGAGATGCTCTTGCCCCGGATGGCGCGAAGCTCGGCCGGCGACAGCCCGACCAGTTCGCGGCCCTCCAGCCTGACCGAGCCGTGCTCGATGCGGCCGGGCGGGTCGATCAGCCCGATGATCGAGAAGCCGGTGATGCTCTTGCCCGAGCCGGACTCGCCGACGAGGCCCATGACCTCGCCGCGCGCCAGGCTAAAGGAGACACCGTCGACCGCCTTCACCACGCCGGCACGGGCATGGAAATGCGTCGCGAGGTCGGTGACCTGAAGCAGCGGCGGCTGCACCTCGGCGCTCATCGCTTCAGCCTCGGATTGACCTGATCGCGAATGCGGTCGCCGACGAGGTTGATGGCGACGATCAGCATGATCAGCGCAATGCCGGGATAGATCGAGATCCAGTAGCGGCCCGAGAGCATGTACTGGAAGCCGTTCGAGATCAGCATGCCCAGCGAGGGCTCGGTGACCGGGAGGCCGACGCCGAGGAAAGAGAGCGTCGCCTCCAGCGCGATGGCGTTCGCGACCTGCACCGTCGCAACCACGATCAGCGGCGGCAGGCAGTTCGGGAAGATGTGCTTCAGCACCACGCGCCAGGCCGGCAGCGGCGTCGAGAGCACGGCCTCGACATAGTCCTTGCCGCGCTCCGCCGAGGCCGCGCCATGGGCGGTGCGGGCGAAATAGGCATACTGCGCCGCCGCCAGCGCCGCGATGAGCTGGGCCTTGCCCTGCCCCAGAAGCGCGGAGAGCACGAGCGCGAGCAGGATCGCCGGGAAGGCGAGCTGGAGATCGATCACGCGCATGATGAAGGCTTCCCAGCGGCCGCCGACATAGGCTGCGCCAACGCCGAGCGTCACGCCGACGACGAAGGCGAGCGATCCGGCGATCAAGCCCATCTGGAGCGAGATGCGCAGGCCGTAGAGGATGGCCGAGAACAGGTCGCGGCCCTGCGCGTCGGTGCCGAGGATATGGGTGTAGCCGCCCGAGCCGACATAGCCGGGCGGGCGACGGGCATCCATCAGCACGAGATTGGCGAGGTCGTAAGGATTTTGCGGCGCCACCAGCGGCGCGAAGATCGCGACGCCGAGCATCAGCACGACGACGATGAGCGCGGCGACCGCGACCTTGCTCTCGCGGAACTCGGCCCAGAAACGGGCGGCGGGCGAGATTTCCTTGGCGGGCAATGCCTGGCTCATCGCGAACTCGCCCGGCGCAAGCGCGGATCGAGCCCGACATAAGCGAGATCGACGAGGAAATTGATCATGATGAAGACGAAGGAGACCAGCATCAGATAGGCCACCATCACCGGGCGATCGAGCGAGGTGATCGAGTCGATGATCAGCTTGCCGATGCCCGGCCAGGAGAAGATCGTCTCGGTGACGACGGCGAAGGCCAGCGTCGAGGCGAATTCGAGCCCGAAGACCGTGACGAGCGGGATCGCGATCAATCGCAGCACATGCCGCCGCAGCACCGTCCATTCGGAGAGGCCGGCGGCGCGGGCAAATTTCACGGTGTCCGACAGCATGGCCTCGCGAGTGCCCGCCCGCGCCAGACGCGTCATCAAAGCGAGCTTGAAGAAGGCGAGGTTGGCCGCCGGCAGGAGCAGATGGCTGAGGCCGTTGGCGGTCAGGAAGCTCCATTCGACGCCGAAGACCGCGAATGTCTCGCCGCGCCCACCGGCCGGCAGCCATTGCAGTTCGACGGCAAACGCAATGATCAGCACGAGGCCGATCCAGAAGGTCGGCACCGAGAAACCGAGGATCGAGATCGTCATGATCGCCTTGGCCGCAAGGCCATCGGGCCGATAGCCGGCATAGATGCCGGCGGGGATGCCGATCAGGGCCGCGCCGCAGACGGCGGCCAGCGTCAGCTCCAACGTCGCCGGCAGCCGCGACAGGATCAGGTCCAGCACCGGCATGCCGAAGACGAAGGAACGGCCGAAATCGCCCTGCAGGATGCGCCCGAGGAAGGTGAAATACTGTCGCCAGAGCGGCTGGTCGAGCCCGTAGCGCGCGATCGTCTCGAGCCGGATGTCCTGGCTGACATCTGGGCCGATCAGCACGTCGATCGGGTTGCCGATGGCATAGACGCCGACGAAGACCAGGGCCGACATGACGAGCATGACGACGAGGGCCTGCCCCAGCCTGCCGAGGATGTGGCCTAGCATGGCGTGAACGGGATCGGCCGCCTCGCGCTCACGGCCAGTTCTCCGTCATCGCGGCGCGCGTCTCCTCGACGCCGACCTGCCAGAGGCTGAGCATTTCGTTGTCGGAGCGCTGGTAGCGGCCGTGGAAATTGCCGTCGCCGAGGATCTCGCGCTTCTTGACCGGGCCGGCGGCCTGATAGGCCGGCGCATTGAAGGGCGGCTTGACCGCATCGGGCATGGCGACGCCGTCCAGCCGCGTCCAGGGGAAATTCTCCATCCAGGAGGCATGCGAGGCGGCCGGATCGACCGCCTGGACCGCCGCCTGGAAACGCGGACCTGCCCACCAGTTGTGCAGCCGGACGCTGGCATCGCTGCGCTTGCCCATCCACTCGGTCGCCAGCGTCATGACAGGCGAATTGCCGCCATGCCCGTTGACCAGCACGATGCGGCGGAAGCCCGAACGATAGAACGCCTCGAGCAGGTCCTCCATGACGGCGACATAGGTGCTGAGGCGCAGCGAAACCGTGCCGGGATAGGCGGCGAAGCCCGGCGTCATGCCATAGGCCAGCACCGGGAAGACCGGCAGGTCGAGCGGCTCGGCCGCGTCGTTCGCCACCTTCTCGGCCAGGATCGCGTCGGTCGCGAGGCTGAGATAAGCGTGCTGCTCGACACAGCCCAGCGGCAGGACACAGCGGTCGTCGCGCTTCGCCTGCGCTTCGATCTGCATCCAGTTCATCTCGGCGACGCGCACGGCCTGATCCTTGCTTGAAACAACTTCGGCATTTCGGGACGTTTCGCGGCGATCGCGAGGCCATCGGCAGAGAAACGGTTTGCGGGACCGCCGATGCTCCATCATCCTCAATTCCAGCATCCTTGACTCTGGCCTACGACAGCGTCAAGTTCCATTTGGAACTAAATCGGGAGCAGGGAGGGCCTGGACATGCGGCGCGCGCCAACAGCCCTTTCGCGTGTCAGTCCAGAGCGCGAGCAGGCGCTCGTCGATCTCGACCCGCTGACCGTCACCAAGCTGTGGGACAACCCCTGCTGGCTGTCCTTCCGGCTGAACTTCGTCGCCTTCCGCTTCAACGACCCGGTCTATCGCTGGATCGAGACCCGCTACGGCCTCGTGCGCCCCGAATTCGTCGCACTTTATGCGGTGGGTCTACGGGACGGCGTCGCCGCCAAGAACATCGTCGCCTCGTCGGGCCTGCCGAAGAACACGCTCAGCCGCTCGATCCAGAGGCTGCTGCAGCGACGCCTGCTCCGGCGAGAGACCGACCGCGACGACCTGCGCAGCTTCGTTTTGTACCTGACCGCGCCGGGCCGTGCGATCTTCGAGGAAACCATGCCGCTGATGGTGCAGCAGCAGACGGCCATGCTGTCGGCGCTGACCGAAGCCGAACAGCGCCAGCTCTGCGAGTTGATGGACAAGCTCGTCATCGCCTCCCCGAGCTGGCCGACCGATCTCGACGGCCAAGCATAGGCGCAAACCATGTTGCTCAAGACATAGCCCGGAGGAACAGAACCGTCCTTCCAAAGAACCTGCAGGCGATGGCATGCCAGCCTCGCCTGGGCCGCTCAAACAGAATGTTCCTCACGCCTCGATCCTTCATCATGCCGACGCCTTCCAGCATCGTCGCTGCGTACCCAGAGACCTCAAGGAGCCCGCAATGAAACTCGTTCCCGCATTCCGCCCGCTCGCCCTGTCCCTCCTGCTCGGCGCGTCCGTCTCGAGCGCGGCTCTGGCCCAGAACCTGACCATCGGCGTGCGCGCCGGCCCGGATTCGATCGACCCGCATTTCACCGCGACCGGCACCCATGCCGAGGCGCTGAAGCACGTCTTCGACACGCTGACCTGGTCCGGCGACAAGCTGCAGATCGAGCCGCGGCTGGCGACGAGCTGGAAGGCGATCGCCCCCGACGTCTGGGAGTTCAAGCTGCGCTCCGGCGTCAAGTTCCATGATGGTTCGGACTTCACCGCCGAAGACGTGAAGTTCTCGATCGAGCGCATTCCGGTCGTGTCCGGCCCGAACCCGACGACGATCTATGTCCGCCGCGTCAAGGAGGTGAAGATCGTCGACCCGCTGACGGTCCATATCGTCACCGACGGCCCGGCGCCGAACCTGCCCAACGACTTCATCCGCCTGTTCGTTGTCTCGGCCAAGGCCGCGGCCGGCCTGACCAAGGACAACGCCAACGAGACCTTCAACTCGGGCAAGGCCGCAATCGGCACCGGCCCCTACAAATTCGTCTCCTGGACGCCGAAGGACCAGCTCGTGCTCGACCGCTTCGACGGCTACTGGGGGCCGAAGGAGCCCTGGGCCAAGGTCGTCCGCAAGGAACTGCCGAACGACGCCGCCCGCGTCGCGCAGCTCAAGGCCGGCCAGGTCGACATCATCGTGCGTGCGCCCTCCTCCGACGTCGCGACGCTGAAGCGCGACCCGAAGCTTTCGGTCGCGACGATGGACACGGTCTACGTCTTCAACATGGAGATCGACCTGCGCGACAAGTCCCCGCAGGTCAGCGCCAAGGACGGTTCGCCCCTGCCGAAGAACCCGCTGCAGGATCCCAGGGTGCGCGAGGCGATCGATCTCGCCATCGACCGTCCCGCGCTGGTCGAGATCGCGATGGAAGGCCTCGGCGCGCCGGTCAACCAGCTCGTCACCTCGAGCATCGCCGGCTTCAACACGAGCCTGCCGCCGCTCAAGGTCGACATCGCCAAGGCCAAGAAGTTGCTCGAGGAGGCCGGCTACCCCAACGGCTTCAAGACCACGTTCTCCTTCACCAATGACCGCCTGCCGGGCGACCGCCAGGTCGGCACCTCGATCGCCCAGATGCTGGCGCGGATCGGCCTCGACGTCACCGCCAACGCCCAGACCGCGGCCGTGTTCTTCCCGGCCCGCACCCGCGCCGAGTACTCGCTGGCCATGTCCGGCTGGGGCACGCTGACCGGCGAGGCCAACTACACGCTGTCCTCGGTCGTGCACTCCAACGACCCGGCCAAGAAGCTCGGCGCCTTCAACGTGCTCGGCTACAAGAACGCCGAGCTCGACAAGCTGATCGAAGACGCGGCGATCGAACTCGACGAGACCAAGCGCAACAAGTTCCTCTCCGACGCCAACGCGATCGTCGCCAAGGATCGTCCGCGCCTGCCGATCGTCGCGGTCGGCTCGGCCTGGGCGATGCAGAAGGACAAGGTCACGATCGCGCCGCGTGTCGACGAGGACACGCTGGCGATGGACATCAAGCCCGCCAAGAAGTGAGGCACCCCGCTATCGTCATGGTCGGGCTTGTCCCGACCATCCACGCCTTTGCTCGTCGCGCGCCATTGCGCAGACGTGGATGCTCGCCACAAGGGCGAGCATAACGGCTCGGTTCTCGCGCAGATCCAGGATTTCCCAACATGACCATCGCTCTCGCCATCCATGGTGGCTGCGGCACGCTGCCCAAATCCGAGATGACCGACGCCGAATGGGCTGAAGCCCGAGCCGATCTCGCGGCGTCCCTGCGCGCCGGCTGGGCGATCCTCGCCAAGGGCGGCACGGCCGTCGATGCGGTCGAGGCCGCGGTGCGGGTGATGGAGGATTCCCCGCATTTCAACGCCGGCCATGGTGCCGCCTTCAATGCCGATGGCGAGCACGAACTCGACGCCTCGATCATGGACGGGGCGACGCTGGCGGCCGGCGCGCTCGCCGGCGTCAAGCGCATCCGCAATCCGGTCAGCGCCGCCAAGGCCCTGATGCTGCGCGGCGATCCGCTGCTGCTGGCGGGCGCGGCCGGCGACGCCTTCGCCGCGCATGAGGGGCTCGACACCGTCGAGAATTCGCATTTCTCGACCGAGCGCCGGCGCAAGAACCTGTCCTCGATGAGGATCCGGGAACTGGTCGGCACGGCGTCCCAGGCGAGCGAGGCGGAAAAGCACGGCACGGTCGGCGCCGTCGCACGCGACGCGCACGGGCATCTCGCCGCCGCGACCTCGACCGGCGGCTACACCAACAAGCCGGTCGGACGCGTCGGCGATTCGCCGATCATCGGCGCCGGCACCTATGCCCGCGACGGGCGCTGCGCCGTCTCCGGCACCGGCAAGGGCGAGTATTTCATCCGCTACTGCGTCGGCCACGAACTGGCGTCGCTGATCGCCTACAAGGGCCTGGCTCTGGAAGAGGCGAGCCAGACGGTTCTGGGCGAGCTCAGCGCCCACAAGATCGGCGCCGGGCTCGTCGCGGTCGATGCCGATGGGACGATCGTCGCGCCCTACAACACAGATGGCATGTATCGCGGCTGGGTGACGCCGGACGGGCTGGTCCACGTCGCGACCCATGGCGACGTCGAGATCGCGGGGCAGGCATGAGCACGAACGAACCGATCCTGATCTGGGGCGCCGGCGCGATCGGCGGCACGCTCGGCGCCTATTGGGCGCGGGCGGGTGTCCCCGTCCTGCTCGTCGACATCGTGCCCGAGCACGTCGAGGCCTGCCGCACGACGGGCCTTGCGATCACCGGGCCGATCGAGGAGTTCAGGCAGGTCATTCCGGCGGTGACGCCGGGCGAGCTGACCGGCACCTACAAGCGCATCGTGCTGGCGGTGAAGGCCGGCGCGACCGAGGCCGCCACAGTCGCGCTCGCCCCCCACCTCGCCCCCGACGGCTTCGTGCTCTCGGCCCAGAACGGCCTCAACGAGATCGCCATCGCAGCCCATGTGGGCGCGGAGCGGACGATGGGCTGCTTCGTCAATTTCGGTGCCGACTGGCATGGGCCGGGCGAGATCCTCTACGGCAATGCCGGGGCCGTCGTCGTCGGCGAGATCGACGGCCAGATGACACCGCGAGCGGTCGAGATGCACAGGCTGCTGCTCGGCTTCGAACCGGCCTCGATCCTGACGACCAACATCTGGGGTTATCTCTGGGGCAAGCTCTCCTATGGCGCGATGCTGTTCGCCACCGCGCTGACCGAGGATTCGATGTCGGCCAACTTCGCCGATCCGGGGCGTCTCGTCGTCTGGCTGGCGCTCGGCCAGGAGGTCGCCGCGGTCGCCGCCGCGCGCGGCGTCTCGACGCTGGGCTTCGGCGAGTTCGACCCGATGGTGTTCGCGCCGGGCCAGCCCGAATATCCGCAGATCGAGACCATCGCCTGGCTCGCCGACTACACCTCGAAGACCGCCAAGACCCATTCCGGCATCTGGCGCGACCTCGCCGTGCGCAAGCGCAAGACCGAGGTCGATCCGCAGATCGGCGTCATCGCCACGCTTGGTCGCGAGGCGGGTGTTTCCACGCCGGCGATCGAGACGCTCGTCGCCCTGATCCACGACGTCGAGGACGGCCGGCGGCCGCAATCCTACGACACGCTGAAAGTGCTGATTGACCGATGCAAATCCGTTTTGACAACCGCGTAGCCCTCGTCACCGGCGCGGCGCAGGGTATCGGCCGTGCCATCGCCACCGCCTTGGTGGAAGCCGGCGCGACCGTCCATCTCGCCGACATCGACGCGGAGGGCGTCGCCGCCACCGCAGCCACGATCGGCGCCATCCCGCATGCCGTCGATCTCGGCTCGGCCGAGGGCGCCGCCTCGCTGATCGACGCCATCGTCGCGCAGAGCGGCCGGCTGGAGCTTCTCGTCCATGCCGCCGGCGGCGTTCGTGGCCAGGTCGGACGGCCGATCGAGGAGATTTCGGAGGCCGACTGGCGGGTGATCTTCGCCGCCAATGTCGATTCCGCCTTCTTCCTGGCGCAGGCGGCCGCACCCGCGATGAAGAGCGCGGGGCACGGCCGGATCGTCACGATCTCGTCGGGTGCGGGACTGCGCCCGAGCCTGACCGGCATCCAGGCCTATTCGTCGGCCAAGCATGCGCTGGTCGGGCTGACCAAGCAGCTCGCCTGGGAGTTCGGGCCGCACGGCATCACCGTCAATTCGGTGGCGCCCGGCTTCGTGCGCTCCAACCCGGCGACCGAGCGGCAATGGGAGAGCTACGGCCCGGAAGGGCAGAAGCGCCTGGTCGAAGGCATCCACACCCGCAGGCTCGGCACGCCGGCCGACATCGCGACGGCCACACTGTTCTTCCTGAGCGAGCAGGCCGGCTGGATCACCGGGCAGGTGCTGTCTGTGGATGGCGGGCGGTCCTGAGGCTCGCCGGACTGTCAGTCGATCCCGATCAGCACCCTCTCCGGCCAGAGCGGATGGCTGAACCAGATACGCAGACGCGTAATGTCGGGGACGTCCGACTGCTGGGTGAGGATCTGGTTGTTGACGTCATGAATGATCAATCGGCGCGTCGGAGTTGCGATCGCTCCAACGAAGCCGGGCGGCCAACCGGGGTCGATCTCGTTGCTGCGTCCGAAGGTCAGCTCGGTTTCGCCATCCACCTCAGGCATAACACACACGATCAGCATCGTCCGTGATGCTGCCACAATCGATTTGTTCGGATCGATCAGATCATAAGGAACCTCGACGTTCCCATCGCCGCAAATGAAGATGATCGAATTCGGCGGCTGAATTCGTTGAACACTCATTATCGCCGCCCCCTAAAATGATTCACGAAACCGCCCTGTTTAGCGCTGCATGATCTACAATGCGGAAATAGCCTTTGACCGCTACCAATTGAGTTCATCGAGCTTGGCAATTGATGATCTCCAATGAAGTGCCCATTCGGAGTTCCAGGCACGGTCGTGCCGCAGGTATGGCAGCCGAACAAGGCGCCAATGGCATCGATGTCCCTCTGCTCGCTTTCGCGTAGACGACCCGGCCCACGCGCTGGAATCGACTCGCGCGCAAACGGCCCTTCGCCAATACCTCGGCTGCTCAACTCCCGTAGGCGCGCTTCGGCCTGGCGGATCGCCGCCTGATTGCTGAGGATCGCGCCCTCGATCCCTTCCGACATGCTCGCCGGTGGCTGCCAGCGCGGATCGATCTCCTGGACGCGCCGGATCGCGGATTGCGCCTGGCTTTCGCTCGCGGCGAACCTTGCTTGCTGGCCGAACGTCGCTTCGGGCCAGCGCCCTGCGCCGCCGCGCGGGCGATACTGGACCTCCTCGATCGGCGCCTGGTCGTCGCGCAGGCGCCAGTCGCCCAGGCCGTCCTCGGCATCTACCGCGCCGAGACCGCTGGCCCAGCCTCCGGCAAGCCATTCCTCGAAGCTCATCAGGCCGGAACCGCCCGAGCCGTCCGTCCATTGCCCGCCATCAGCGTTGCCCGCGGGGACCCGCGGCTGATCCGGGCGATACTTCCGGGTCGGGAGCCGTCGGCTCCGACGACGGAGGTCGCGACGCAGCGCGATCAGCCCGATGCGCAGTCGCAGCAGGCTAAGCTTCAGATGCCAATGCTCGTTGAGGGCCGTCGCCTTCATCGTCCGCGCCCCTCCCATGCGGCGCGGACGGAAGGGTGAGGGCGTCCCGATGGGGCGGGGACAGGATGCCGGGCTTATCCCCGTAGCCCGCACCCATGCCTAATCGCTCCCGACCAAAGGAGCTGTCGCGAGGCGTCGCGTGGAGGGGGTGTGTGGATGCAGCGACGGCTAGGAAGCACCATCAGTCGGAGTGCAGCGAAGCGGCGACCCAGGATGCCCCGTCGTCAATCCGGAATGCGATCGAGATCGGCGAGCCAAGCCGCGGCCGAGGCGTCGCTCGGCGCCCGCCAGTCGCCGCGCGGCGAGAGCGAACCGCCGGACGAGACCTTTGGGCCGTTGGGCACGGCCGAGCGCTTGAACTGGCTCGTCTCGAAGAAGCGGCGGACGAAGACGCGCAGCCACTTCTTGATCGTCGCGAGATCGTAGGCGACCTTCTTCGAGGCCTCCATATGCGGCGGCCAGTCGCCACGCGCGGCGTCCGCCCAGGCATGGTGCGAGAGGAAGGCAACCTTGCTCGGCTTGAAGCCGTAGCGCGTCGTGTAGAACAGGTTGAAATCCTGCAGCGCATAGGGGCCGACGAAATCCTCGGTCTTCTGGCTCGGGCCCTCGCCGTCACCCGGCACCAGCTCGGGCGAAATCTCCGTCGCCAGGATGTCTTCCATCGCCGCCGAGGCGTCTTCGCCGAAGCGGCTCGACTGCGCCACCCAGCGGATCAGGTGCTGGATCAGCGTCTTCGAGACCGAACCGTTGACGTTGTAATGGGACATGTGGTCGCCGACGCCATAGGTGCACCAACCCAGCGCCAGCTCTGAGAGATCGCCCGTGCCGAGCACGAGGCCGTTGTGCCGGTTGGCGAGGCGGAACAGCAGCGAGGTGCGCGCGCCCGCCTGCACGTTCTCGAAGGTGATGTCGTAGACCGGCTCGCCTTCCGCGAAGGGATGGCCGATGTCGATCAGCATCTGCCGGCAAGCGGGCGTCATGTCGATCTCGGCCGCGGTGACACCCAGCGCCTTCATCAGCCGCCAGGCATTGGTCTTGGTGCCGGCGCTGGTCGCGAAGGCCGGCAGCGTATAGGCGAGGATGTTCTCGCGCGGCAGACCGAGCGCATCGACCGTGTCGGCCGCAACCAGCAGCGCCTGCGTCGAATCAAGGCCGCCGGAGACGCCGATGACGATCTTGTCGACGCGAGCGCTTTCCATACGCTTGCGCAGACCATGCGACTGGATGTTGTAGGCCTCGAAGCAAAGCTCGTTCAGCCGGGCATCGTCGCTGGGGACGAAGGGGAAGCGCTCGACCTCGCGCATCAGGCCGAGGTCGCTCTCGCGGTCCGGCTCGAGCGCGAAGGAGACCCGCCGGAAGGCCAGGCGATCGCGCAAGGCATCGGCATTGTCACCGAAGGTGTTCATGCGGATGCGGTCGAGCGCCAGCCGCTCCAGGTCGATATCGGCGAGGATCAGTTGCGGTTCAGCGGCAAAACGCTCGGCTTCCGCCAGCAGCGCGCCGTTCTCATAGATCATCGCCTGCCCGTCCCAGGCTAGATCGGTGGTCGATTCCCCCGTTCCCGCCGCCGAATAGGCGTAGGCCGCGATGCACCGGCCGGAATGAGCCTTGCACAGCGTATGACGCCAGTCCGACTTGCCGATGGTGACGTTGGAAGCCGAGAGATTGAGCAGCACCGTCGCGCCGGCCAAAGCCGCAAAGGAACTCGGCGGTACCGGCATCCAGACATCCTCGCAGATCTCCATATGGATGGTGAGATCGGGGACGTCGGAGGCGGTCAGCAGGATATCGGTGCCGAACGGCACATCCTGCCCGCAGAGCCGGATCGAGCTGACGCCGGCGCGCTCGCCGGAGGCGAACTGCCGGCGCTCGTAGAACTCGCGATAGTTCGGCAGGTAAGTCTTCGGGACGACGGCGAGGATGCGGCCGCGATGGATCGCCACGGCGCAGTTGAACAGCCTGCCCTCGACGCGCAGCGGCGCGCCGACGACGGCAACAGTGCGCAAGCTCCGGCTCTCCTCGACCAGGCTCGCGAGCGTCGCCAGCACCGCATCGAGCAATGCGCTCTGCAGCAGCAGATCATCGATCGCATAGGCGCTGAGGCCGAGCTCGGGGAACAACACGATCGAGGCCCCGCCCTCATCCGCCCGGCGCAGCAGCGGAATCGTCTCGGCGCGATTGAAGGCGGGATCGGCGACCTTGAGCCGCGGCGCCGCGCAGGCGAGACGGATGAAGCCGTGGCTGTGGATGTTGGAAAAGGTCATGCTGAGGAGGCTCTTGGACGTCCCGTCGCGCCGCGGCAGACAGCCAAGGCCGACGGGTTCTTATCGCGCAGGCGACACAGGGCGAGCAAGGGCCGGCAACAGGGTTCGGCCCACCATCATCGGACATGGCGCAGGCTTCTCGTGAGGCGTTTTCCACGTAGGCTCTCACTGGACAGCGCCCTCATGCGCCCTGAGGCAAGGTTGATGTCGCGTGGTGGATGGGGATATGGCGTAGCGCGATCGGCAAGGATGGCAGCAGAGATGACACCGCGGAACGTGCAGATGCGAGGCGCGCGCGCCTGCGCGGCGGTGGTGCTGTACAGACCGGACAGGGGCTTGCTCGCACGGCAGGCCGAGGGGCTGCGCGATTGCCCCTTTTTTGCGTTTGCCAACGGGCCCGTGGCGGCCGAGGCGATCGAGGCTCTGGCGCCGACGCAGCTCCGGTTGCTGTCGAGCCCGGAGAATGTCGGGCTGGGACGCGGCCTCAATGCGGTCATGGAAGCGGCCGCTGAGGAAGGCTTCAGCCATGTGATGCTGCTCGACCAGGACAGCGAGCCGCCTGCTGGCGTTCTCGAAACCCTGACCGAGCGTTGCCTCGCGCTCGAGCGCCGAGGCGAAAAGATCGCCGTGCTGGCCCCTCGCCTCGTTCCGCCCCCCGAGGGGTTCTACAAGCCGATCCGCTATGAGTGGCGCGGGAAGCCCCGTACGGACGGTCTCGCCGCGGTCGATTTCGCACCAACCTCGGGTTCTCTCGTGAGCGTCGCCGCCTATCTGGCGATCGGCCCCTTCAGGGATGACTTCTTCATCGCGGGTATCGACGTCGAATGGGGTTTCCGGGCCTGGGATCGCGGCTGGGCGTCCTATGTCGCGAGCGATCTCGCCGTGCCACATCGCTGGGGAGAGGCTGTGAGCCAGGACGAGCTGGGCAAGCCCCAGATCCTGCGCCACACCCCAATCCGCAACTATTACTACGCACGCAATGTGATCGCAGTTGCGCGCCTTCGTCATGTGCCGCTGCGCTGGCGTATCAAGTCATGCGCAGGCCTCGCCGCCCAGATCGGCCTTCTCGTCCTGAAAGGGCCAGCGGGGTCGCTGACGCCGGTTCGGGCCGGACTGTCCGATGGTTTCAAGGACCGGCTTGGCGCAGCCCCTGCAGGGTTGGTCTGAACGTGCATCGACGCGGTCCGACGGTAGTATTATCGATACCGCAATCGCCTGGGTCCTCGGCCAAGGCGTGATCGATCCACGGATGAGGCCGCTGGCCGCGCGTTCGCGCGACGCATTCGAGCTTTGCGAAACGGCCCACGGAATGCCCTGCCAGGTCGGATCGCGGGCCTTCCGATACCAGCCGCTTCGATGGCAAATGCTTGACAGATCAGAGGGGGGCTGTTTCTTCCCTGCGGCCCGATAGCGGCTCTAATCAACACTCGACCCTCCGGAGCGAAGCGGCGTGTCACTGAAATTCCTCGTCACTGGCGGAGCCGGCTTCATCGGCTCGGCGGTCGTCCGCAAGCTGATCGGCGAGACGGAGCATAGCGTCTGCGTCGTCGACAAGCTGACCTATGCCGGCAACTTGGCCTCGCTTGCGCCCGTCGCCAGCAGCAACCGCTATCACTTCGAGAAGGCCGATATCGGCGACGCCGATCGCATGCGCGCGATCTTTGCGGATTTCGATCCCGACATCGTCATGCATCTCGCCGCCGAGAGCCATGTCGATCGTTCGATCGACGGACCCGGCGACTTTATCCAGACGAATATCGTCGGCAGCTTCGCCCTGCTGCAGGAAGCGCTGCGCCACTGGCGCGGGCTTGATGAGGCCCGCAAGGCCACCTTCCGGTTTCACCACATCTCGACCGACGAGGTCTTCGGCTCGCTCGGCGCCGAGGGCTTCTTCCGCGAGGACACCGCCTACCAGCCGAACTCGCCCTATTCGGCATCCAAGGCTGCCTCCGATCATCTGGTCCGCGCCTGGCACCACACCTATGGCCTGCCGACCGTGATGACCAACTGCTCGAACAATTACGGGCCGTATCACTTCCCCGAGAAGCTGATCCCACTGATGATCATCAACGCACTCGAGGGCAAGCCGCTGCCGGTCTACGGCAATGGCCTGAACGTCCGCGACTGGCTTTATGTCGATGATCATGCCGACGCGTTGCTGACGGTCGCCACGAAGGGCGTCGTCGGTGAGACCTACAATATCGGGGGCCACAACGAGATGGCCAATATCGACGTGGTCAAGGGCATCTGCGCCATTCTGGATGAATTGCGACCCGATCCGGCCGGCTCCCCTGAGCGACTGATCAGCTATGTCACCGACCGGCCCGGCCATGACGCGCGCTACGCAATCGACGCCGGCAAGATCGGTCGCGAGCTCGGCTGGACGCCGAAGGAGACCTTCGAGACCGGATTGCGCCGAACCGTCGAATGGTATCTCGCCAATCAGGGCTGGTGGGGTGACATCCGTTCGGGCGTCTATCGCGGCGAGCGCCTCGGCGCAGCCTGATCAGAAGCGACCATAGCATGTTGAGCGTTGAGCCCACGGCCATCCCCGCGGTGAAGATCATCACCCCGAAGAAGCATGGCGACCATCGCGGCTTCTTCTCCGAGGTCTACAAGCAGTCCGACTTGGCGGCGGCAGGGATCGACCTCGCCTTCGTCCAGGACAATCACTCGCGCTCGGCGCAAGTCGGCACGCTCCGCGGCCTGCATTTCCAGTCCGCCCCCTTCGCGCAGGACAAGCTCGTGCGCGTCACGAAGGGGCGCATCCTCGACATTGCGGTCGACATCCGCGCATCCTCGCCGACTTTTGGACAGCATGTTGCGGTCGAACTCTCCGAAGAGAACTGGCGCCAGCTCCTGGTTCCGATCGGCTTCGCCCATGGCTTCGTCACACTCGAGCCCGATACGGAAGTGCTCTACAAGGTGACCGCGCTCTATGGGCCCGCCAATGATCACGGCCTCGCCTTCGACGACCCGGCTCTCGGCATCGACTGGCGCCTGCCGCGTAGCGACCTCGTGCTTTCGGACAAAGACCGCAAGCATCCCCGCCTCGCCGACCTGCCGCGCTATTTCGACTGATGACACTTCGCATCGCCGTCACCGGTTGGACCGGTCAAGTCGTCTGCGCCATGCTGGAGCGCGTGCCGGTAGGAGTCGAGGTCATCGCGCTTCGCCGGCCAGATCTTGACCTTGCCGTTCCCAGGACGGTCGCGCCGGCTTTGCGTGCGGCCAGACCCGACGTCATCGTCAACGCGGCGGCCTATACGGCCGTGGACCAGGCCGAGAGCGAAGCCGAGCTTGCCATGCGCGTCAATGGCCAGGCGGCCGGCGAAGCGGCACGCGCCGCTGCTGCCCTTGGCATTCCGGTCATCCAGCTTTCGACCGACTATGTTTTCAATGGCGCGCTTGATCGGCCCTATCGCGAGGACGATGCGACCGGCCCGATCTCAGCCTATGGCGCGAGCAAGCTGGCCGGTGAACAGGCTGTCGCCGCCGCCACCGCGAACCACGCCATTCTGCGCACGGCCTGGATCTACAGCCCCTTTGGCAAGAACTTCGTCAAGACGATGCTTCGTCTCGGCGAGACGCGCGACGAGATCAGCGTCGTCGCCGACCAGGCCGGCTGCCCGACCAGCGCGCTCGACATCGCCGATGCGGTCTTTGCTGTTGCGCGCAATCTGATCGAGGATCCGAGGGATCCGGCACTGCGGGGCGTCTTCCATATGGCGGCGCAAGGCGAAGCCGTCTGGGCCGATGTCGCGGAGGCGATCTTCGCCGAGCGCCAGGCGCTTGGTGGCGCCCCGGTGGTCGTCAAACGCATCGCGACATCAGCTTATCCGACACCGGCCCAGCGGCCGGCGAATTCGCGCCTGGACTCCTCCAGGCTCGCCGAAATCCATGGCGTCAGGCTGCCACCGTGGCAGGGTGCGCTTGCGGCCTGCGTGCGCCGCCTCCTGACCAGCGAACAGACGGGATAGACGACGATGAAGGGCATCATCCTGGCCGGGGGCTCCGGCACGCGGCTCCATCCGATGACGCTGGCCATGTCGAAGCAGCTTCTGCCGGTCTATGACAAGCCGATGATCTACTACCCACTGACCACGCTGATGCTGTCCGGCATCCGCGAGGTCCTGGTCATCTCGACACCGACGGACCTGCCGAACTTCAAGCGCCTGCTTGGCGACGGCTCTGATTGGGGCATGGCCCTGACCTACGCCGAGCAGCCCAACCCAGGTGGGCTTGCTCAGGCCTATCTGATCGGCGCCAATTTCGTCGCGGGCGGACCGTCCGTCCTGATCCTCGGCGACAACCTGTTCTACGGGCACTCGCTACCGGAGATGATGGCCTCGGCCGCCGCTCGCGCAAAGGGTGCCAGCGTTTTCGCCTATCATGTGCGCGACCCGGAGCGTTACGGCGTCGTCGATTTTGATGCGAGCGGCAAAGCGATCTCGATCGAGGAAAAGCCGGCGGCCCCGAAATCGAACTGGGCCGTCACAGGCCTGTACTTCTACGATGCCCAGGTCGTCGACATCGCCAGGAACCTCAAGCCCTCGCCCCGTGGCGAGCTCGAGATCACCGACGTCAACCGGGTCTATCTGGAGCGCGGCGAGCTCTCGGTCGAAACCATGGGCCGCGGCTTCGCTTGGCTCGACACCGGCACGCCCGACAGCATGCTGGAAGCAGGGGAATTCGTACGCACGCTTGAATCGCGGCAGGGGCTGCGTATTGCCTGCCCTGAGGAGATCGCCTACCGGCAAGGGTGGATTTCGCGCGAGCAAATCACAGAACTCGGAGAAAAACTGGCGAAGGCCGATTATGGGCGGTATCTGCTGCAAGTCGCACGCGACAACCGCAGGTGACAGAAGTACTGTATTAGAATTTCTGAACCGCCCAACGGACAGCAAATCCCACGCTGGTTATGGATGCCTTTACATTGCACTTGGGCCACAATTTCGTGCCTTTGCTCAATGTATCCATTCGTGCGGATTTCCTGCTGCAGGCGCAATTACCTCTACGGCTCAAGCTTGAGACACCCGGTCCCAGACTCCGATAAGCACCAAATGTGCCGCGGCGTTAACAACCAATAGGATTTCGGATGCAGGACAAATTTGAAAAAGCAATCGGCAGCCTGATCCGCGAGCACGTTTTTGCCAAGCCTGTCAGACTGAGCGATGTGCCCTCCTGGCAGGGGCATATCCCTTTCGCATATTTTCTTGTGAGCTTACTGAAGCCCCGCACCTTTGTCGAATTGGGAACGCATAAAGGCGATTCCTACAGTGCATTTTGCCAGACAGTGGATGTTCTCGGCATGGAGACGCGCTGCTTTGCCGTTGATACATGGCAAGGGGATGACCACGCGGGCCAATACGATGACAAGATATATAACGATCTCTCTCGGTTTAATTCAGATAATTTTTCTCGCTTCTCCACATTGCTGCGCAAAAAATTCGAAGAAGCGGTAAATCAATTCGACGATAAATCTATTGA
>JAESFK010000431.1_pt1 | contig 22445 bp, 21 predicted proteins | sample 9269391 | NCBI WGS metagenome assembly JAESFK01 (sample SAMN14506231, study PRJNA617097) | algae metagenome | isolation source: Drouetiella hepatica UHER 2000/2452 and co-occurring heterotrophs from... | place: Slovakia: Slovak Paradise National Park, Hrabusice, Kosice Region | collected 2000-01-01
TCTCCCCCACCCCCCCCCCCCCCCGGGGCGCCCCGCGCCCCCAGCGGCATGACCGCCGCAGCCGTCCCCCTGCAGACTGCCGCGGCGCTCACCGAACGCTACGGGCCCTCGTATCGCTGGCTGGTCACCATCACCGGCATGATGGGCGTGGTGTCGATGGTGCTCGCCATGACCACGGTGAACGTGGCGGTGCCCGACGTGATGGGCGCCTTCGGAATTGGTCAGGACAAGGCGCAGTGGATGTCCTCGGCCTACATGGCGACGATGACCGCCGGCATGCTGATCAACGCCTGGCTGAGCGGCATCCTGGGCGAGCGCCGGACCTTCGTGGGTGCGGTGTTCTTCTTCTCGGTGGGCGCCCTGATGGGTGGCTCGGCCCCGACCGAGGACGCGCTGATCTTCGCCCGCGTCCTGCAGGGGTTCAGCGCCGGTGTCGCCCAGCCGCTGGTCATGGCCACGATCTTCACGGTGTTCCCGCCGGAGCGTCGCGGCATGGCGATGGGCGTGTTCGGGTTGGGCGTCGTCTTCGCGCCGGCGATCGGGCCGACGCTGGGCGGCCTGATGATCGAATACTTCTCCTGGCGCTACGTCTTCTTCATCTCGTTGCCCTTCTGCGTCGTCGCGGCCGTCATGGGCATGATCTTCATGCCGACCCGCCCGATCCCCAAGATCATCCCGCCCTTCGACTGGCTGGGCTTCGCGCTCCTCTGTACGGCGCTGCTCGGACTGATGACCGGCATCGCCGACGGCCAGCGCGAGGGCTGGAGCTCCGATGCCATCGTATTCAGGCTGGTCCTCGGCGCCGTCGCCACGGTCGCCTTCGTCGTCTGGGAGCTCTACAATGTCGAGTTCGCCGCGGCCGCACTGATCGCCTTCATCTTCGGCGCCGGCATGATGGGCTCGACCTACATCATTCCCGTTTTCGTGCAGACCATCATCGGCTTCACGCCGCTGGAGGCCGGGCTGATGATGATGCCGGCCGGCATCATGCTGGCCTTCATCTTCCCGTTGGCCGGGCGGCTGTCGGACTCGATGCCGGCCTCGATCATGATCATCGGCGGGCTGGTCCTGTTCGCCGGCGGCTTCGCCTGGATGACGGTTGCCGACATCGACACGACCTTCTGGACGCTGGTCTGCATGGTCATGGTGTCCCGCCTTGGCCTCGGCTTCATCAACCCCAGCCTCAACGCCTCGTCGCTGAAGGCGCTACCGGCCGACAAGGTGCGCCAGGGCTCGGGCGTCGCCAACTTCATGCGCCAGCTCGGCGGCGCCTTCGGCATCAACGGGATGGTCGCCTTCTTCGAGATCCGCACCCGCTTCCATGCCGATGCGCTGACGGCGACGCAGGACTGGGGCAACCGAACGACCGACCGCCTGCTGACCCAGGTCGAGCAGCTTCTGCAGAGGAGTGGCCTGCCGTTCCAGCAGCAGAAGGCGGGCGCCGTCGAATATCTGGCCACGATGCTGCAAAGCAACGCGCAGATGATGGCGTTCTCCGATACGTTCATCGTCGTGGGCGTGATGGCGCTGCTGGCCCTGTTTCCCGCGACGATGCTGTCGCGGTCGCAGCGCCGGTCGCGCGGATGACTCACACGATGCGGCTCTTCTTGTCGCCCCAGTAACGATCGCGCAGCAGGCGCTTGTAGAGCTTGCCGGTCGGCAGGCGCGGCAGCTCGTCCTCGAAATCGACGGACCGCGGGACCTTCTGCCGGGCGAGATGCTGGCCGCAGAAGGCGATCAGCTCCTCGGCGGTGGCGCCCGTCTTCGGCACGCTAGGCATGAGCTGGACGACCGCCTTCACCTCCTCGCCGAGATCGGCGTTGGGGACGCCGAACACCGCCGCGTCGGCCACCTTGGGATGGGTGATCAGCAGGTTCTCGCATTCCTGCGGGTAGATATTCACGCCGCCGGAAATGATCATGAAGGTCGCGCGGTCGGTCAGGTAGAGGTAGCCGTCGGCATCGACATAGCCGACGTCGCCCACCGTGCTCATCGTGCCGTCCTCGGAGCGCGCCTCGCGTGTCTTGGCAGGGTCGTTGAAATACTCGAACGGCGTCGCGGTCTTGAACCACAGGGTCTCGGCCGTGCCGGTGGGCAGCGGCTTCATGTCATCGTCGAGCACGTGCAGTTCGCCCAGGAGGACGCGTCCCACCGTGCCCTTGTGCGCCAGCCATTCCTGCGAGTTGCAGGCGGTGAAGCCCAGCCCCTCGGTTGCGCCGTAATATTCGTGGATGATCGGGCCCCACCAGGCGATCATCTGTTCCTTCACCTGGACCGGGCAGGGCGCCGCCGCATGGATGGCGATTTCCAGCGAGGCGAGTTCGTACCGCTTCCGCGTCTCCTCCGGCAGCTTCAGCATCCGCGAGAACATCGTCGGCACGAGCTGGCTGTGCGTGACGCGATACTTCTCGATGAGCTGCAGGTAATGCTCGGGGTCGAAGCGCTCCATGACGATCACGGTGCCGCCCATGCGGATCGTGAGGTTCACCGCCGCCTGCGGCGCCGAATGGTAGAGCGGCGCCGGCGAAAGGTAGATCATGCCGTCGCGGTACTGCCAGAGCTTCAGCAGGAAGGAGAAGATCGGCAGGAGCTGCGAGGGCGGCTGTACGGCCAGCGGCCGGACGATCCCCTTCGGCCGTCCCGTGGTGCCGGACGAGTAGAGCATCGCGGTCCCGAGCGATTCGTCGGCGATCGGCGTTGCGGGCAGGCCGGCCGTCGCCTCCGCGAGATTGACGATCTTCGCGCCGCCGGCTGATCCGCCACCGGGCCCGTCGACGACGATGCAGAGCGAGATCCCCGGACAGTGCGGCAGGGCCGCGAGGGCCACGTCCCGCTTGGCCTGGGAAGTGATGAGCACTTGCGAGGCGCTGTTGTTCAGGATGTAGGCAAGCTCGTCGGCCGTCAGGAACGAATTCACGCACGTGTAGTAGGTGCCGGCGCGCTCGCCGGCGGTACAGCACTCCACGTAGCGCGCGTTGTTTTCCATGAAGATCGAATAGTGGTCGAGCCGCTTCACGCCATGGGCGCGCAGCAGGTGCGCCAGCCGGTTGCTGCGCGCCTCCAGCTCGCCATAGGTCACGGTCTCGCCGCTGCCGGCCATGATCACCGCAGGATGGGACGCCTGCGTCGTCGCGTGCTTGCCCGGGTACATCTTGTTTCCTCCGTCGAAACTATAGACGGCGTACCGGGGCTGCGCCAAAGTCCGCCCATGCTCGAATCATCGCTCAAGTCCAAAATCATGGACGAAGTCGATCGCCGCTTCGACGATCAGACGAACGTACTGGCCGATCTGGTCCGGATCCCCTCAACCCGCTTCCAGGAGGCGCCGGCGCAGGACATGATGGCGCGCCTGTTCAAGGAGGACGGGCTCGGCATCGATCGCTGGCAGGTCAAGATCGACGACCTCAAGCACCTGCCGGGCTACTCGCCGCATTCGCTGGACTATGACGATGCCTGGAACGTCGTCGGCGCCTGGCGGCCGTCGAACCCCAAGGGCCGGTCGCTGATCCTCAACGGTCACATCGACGTGGTCCCGGAGGGCCCGCACGAGATGTGGACCCGCAACCCCTACGATGCCTACGTCAAGGACGGCTGGATGTACGGCCGCGGCTCGGGCGACATGAAGGCCGGGCTGATCCTGAACGTCTTCGCGCTGCGCGCGCTTCGGGCATTGGGCTACATGCCGGCGGCCGACGTCTATCAGCAGTCGGTGGTCGAGGAGGAATGCACCGGCAACGGCGCGCTCGCCTGCCTGCAGCGCGGCTATCGCGCCGAGGCCGCGCTGATCCCCGAGCCGTCGGGCTGCACCCTCACCGTGGCGCAGGTCGGCGTCATGTGGTTCCAGGTCAAGGTCACGGGCCATCCGGTCCATGTCTACAAGGCCGATGCCGGTTCGAATGCGATCGAATCGGCCTTTCGTCTGATCCAGCAGCTGCGCGAGCTCGAGAAGAAGTGGAACGCGCTGAAGGCGCACGACAAGCATTACTGCGACCATCACCATCCGGTGAACTTCAACGTCGGCAAGATCGCCGGCGGCGACTGGGCGAGCTCGGTGCCGTCCTGGTGCACCTTCGACATGCGCGTGGGCGTACTGCCGACCCAGACGCTGAAGGAATGCCGGCAGGAGGTCGAGGACACGATCCGCCAGGCCGCGGCCAACGATCCCTTCCTCGGCAACAACCTGCCGACCGTCAGCTGGGAAGGCTTCCAGGCCGAGCCCTATGTGCTCAAGAACCACGAGCATGTGCGCGACGTCCTGGCCGAGGCGCACAAGACGGTGTTCGGCGCCGAACTCGACGACCGGCGCACCACCGGCACGACCGATGCCCGCTTCTTCGGCCTCTATGCCGGCCTGCCGGCCCTGGTCTACGGGCCGCAGTCGGACGACGTCCACGGCTTCGACGAGCGGGTGAACCTCGAATCGATCCGCAAGATCACCCAGTCGACGGCGCTGTTCATCGCCGAATGGTGCGGCCTGCAGAAGGCCTAGCCAACAGGCCGCTGAAAAAACCGGAGTCAGGGCAAATAAACGAAACCAACGAAATAAACGAAACAAATGAACCGAACGTCGCACCCCCCGAATCCTGGGTCCTGGCGACAGTTGGCGCAATAATGTTGCTCGCCGGTGCTTCTGAAAGGCCTGTTTCAACAGCCTGCTAGAAGCCTTCGACCGGCGGGACTTTCCGGCACGGGGCCGGTTGGCTTAAGGGAGCGACATGACGTCAGATCATGCCGCGACCGGTACCATGCAAGCCTTCGTCTATCGCCGCTATGGCGGGCCCGATGTCGTCGAGCTCAGCCAGATGCCGAAGCCCGTGCCGCGGGACAACGAGGTGCTCGTCCGGATCCATGCGACGACTGTGACCTCGGGCGACTGGCGCGTGCGGACGATGAGCGTTCCGACCGGACTCGGAACGATTGCGCGCCTGGCCTTCGGATTCACACGGCCGCGCCAACCCATCATGGGGTCCGAGATGGCCGGGACGATCGAGGCCGTCGGAAAGGACGTCACGCGGTTCCGCGTCGGCGACGAGGTGTTCGGCTTTCCCGGCGGCGCGATGGGATGCCATGCCCAATATCGGGCGATGCCCGAGGATGGCAGGCTGGCCCGGAAGCCCGCCAACCTGTCGTTCGAGGAAGCGGCTTCGCTGCCCTTCGGCGCGTCGACCTCCCTGCATTTCCTGCGCAAGGCGGGCATCAGGCCGGGCGACGAGCTCCTGGTGATCGGTGCGTCCGGCGGCGTGGGGACTGCCATGGTGCAGCTCGCGAAGCATCACGGCGCCGAGGTGACCGGCGTTACCAGCACGAACAACCTCGCACTCGTCAGGTCGCTCGGCGCCGACAGGGTGATCGACTACACGAAGGACGACTTCACGGCGCGCCGCGAGACCTACGACATCGTCGTCGATACGGTCGGCAAGACGCCGTTCGCGCGCTGCAAGCCCGTGCTCAGAGACAAGGGCAGGCTGCTCGCGGTGGCCGCCGGGATTCCGGAGATCCTGGCGACCCTGTGGGCGCCGTTGACCGGCAGCCGGCGAGTCATCGCCGGCCCTGCCGAAGAGCGCGTCAGTGATCTGGCGGAGATGGCCGCCCTGGCGGAAGCCGGCGCGCTGAGACCCGTGATCGACCGGCGGTACCGGTTCGCACAAATGGCCGAGGCGCACGCCTATGTCGAGACCGGCCGCAAGCGTGGCAGCGTCGTGGTGAGCGTAGAACCAATGAAATAGCGGTCGATCACTCAGCGATCGCCTGCTCGGCGGGCGCGTAGGGGAGGCCGAGACTTTCGGCCGCCGCCTTGTGCGTCAGCCGGCCGCGATGGACGTTGAGGCCGGCGGCGAGATGCGGGTTCGCGGCGATGGCGGCGAGGCCCTTGGCGGCCAGGGCGAGGCCGAACGGCAGGGTCGCGTTGTTCAGCGCCTCGCTCGAAGTCACCGGCACCGCGCCCGGCATGTTGGCCACGCAATAGTGGATGATGCCGTCGACTTCATAGGTCGGCTCGGCATGCGTCGTGGCGTGCGAAGTCTCGAAACAGCCGCCCTGGTCGATGGCGACGTCGACGATCACCGAGCCCGGCTTCATCGACTTCAGCATCGCCTTGGTCACGAGCTTCGGTGCGGTCGCGCCAGCCACCAGCACGGCGCCGATCACAGCATCGGCCGAGAAGACCTCCTGCTCGATGGAGTCGATCGTCGAATAGCGCGTGCGGATCCGGCCCTCGAACAGCTCGTCGAGCTCGCGCAACCGCGGCAGCGAGCGGTCGAGCACCGTGACCTCGGCGCCGAGGCCCGCGGCCATGCGCGCGGCATGCGTGCCCACGACGCCGCCGCCCAGCACGACGACATGGGCCGGCTTCACACCCGGCACACCGCCCAGCAGCAGGCCACGGCCGCCGCGATGGCGCTGCAGGGCGCCGCCCGCCGCCTCGATCGAGAGACGCCCGGCGACCTCGCTCATGGGCGCGAGCAGCGGCAGGCCGCCGCGAGCATCCGTCACGGTCTCGTAGGCGATGGCGGTGCAGCCCGATTCGATCAAGCCCCTGGCTTGCGCGGGATCGGCGGCGAGATGGAGATAGGTGAACAGGATCTGGCCGGAGCGAAGTTGCGCCCATTCGCCGGGCTGCGGCTCCTTCACCTTCACGATCATCTCGGCAGTCCAGAAGATCTCGGCGGCGCTGTCGGCGATGCGGGCACCCGCCGTGCGGTAGAGCTCGTCGCTTGCTCCGATCCCGGCGCCGGCGCCTGTCTCGACCACGACCTCGTGGCCGGCATGGACGTATTCGCGGACCGCGCCGGGCGTCAGCCCGACGCGATATTCATGGGTTTTGATTTCTCTCGGCACACCGACGCGCATAGGGTCCATCTCCAGCTGGGTTCGGGTGTGATCAGACCAAGGAATGCAGGTTTGTTTCCCGGCATTCTGAAGACGAATTGTGTCTCTCCCGCCGAAATTCTACGTTGAACCGCGAAAGCACGCAGGATTCCGAACATGCCTCTCGACAAGATCGACGCCACCATCCTGTCGGAGCTGACGGAGAATGCCCGGGTGAGCCAGGTCGATCTCGCCGCTCGGGTCGGCCTGTCCAGCACCGCGGTGGCGCGGCGGCAGCGCGCGCTGGAAGAGGAGGGCCTGATCCGCGGCTATCAGGCCGTGCTGGATCTCGGCCGCTTCGGCCTCGCCACCACGGTGGTGGTGCGGATCACGCTCGACAGCCAGAGCGACGAGGCCCTGACCGCATTCGAGGCCGGCGTCCTCGACTGTCCCTCGGTGGTGCGCTGCTTCCTGATGTCGGGCAGCGACGACTATGTCGTGATCGTGCTGGCGCGCGACATCGAGGATTTCGAGCGCATCCACCGCACCGAACTCTCCCGCCTGCCGCGGGTTGCCCGGCTGGAATCGAGCTTCGCGCTGCGCGAGGTCGTGAACCGCGCCGTGCCACCGTCGGTGTTCGGCAAGGCACCGCGGGCGGTGCGCCGCCGGCGCTGAGGTCACCGCCCATCCTGGCCGCCATGACGCTAGCGGCAATCACAAGAACTGGGCTAGATCGCCATAGTCGATGACTCGCCTGGTGGGATTCGGTGCGACGGGTTGGTCGGTTGCGTACTCCTTCGGCCACCAGTCAAGGGCCGGATGCACCAGCTTGGTGATGCGGCGGCGATCAACATCATCGAGCTTCGTCGCTGGAAACACACCGCCATACTGTCTAGGGACAAGATGATCTGGGCGCGCAGGAGCAGGTCCGCCTACGCTGGAGTTCCATGCCCATATGGCGCCTCTGAAGAGTTTCCACTCCGGGCGCGGCGACGGCACATTGGTCTCGAGTGCATAGTCACTAATTGAGAAGTAAGCCCACATCGCATCGGTCACGATGTGGCATTCATGGACTCCAGTCTGATAGTGCGGATCGAGCCACACCACCAAGCCGCGATCGTCACAGACCGCCGCCAAACGGTACAGGGTCCCGTCCGTCGGAGGGCCAAAAACTGGCCGGTGCTCGAAACGGTAGGATTTTGGGAAGCTCTTTGCTTCGACCATCGGTTTTCTCGCGCATACTGGTGGTTGCACCGCATCTCGACGCAGGCGGGATAGTGCTTGCCGAGGATCTGTAGACGGAAAATACGACAGTAGATGGCGAGGACATATTTCTTCTTGGTCGTCGTCCCGGCCGCGCAACGTCGATGCCACGCAAGTTGGTTGCAAAATCAGCGCAGGCGGCGCGCCGAGGCGTAGACGCCGAGCGCCACCCCGCCCAGCACGACGGCGACGCCGACCAGCCGCGTCACGGACACCGGCTCGCCGGTGAGATAGGCCGAGATGGCGAGTGCGGCGCAGGGTACGAGCAGGCTGACCGGACCGATCTTCGCGGCGGGATAGGTGCGCAGCAGCGTGCCCCAGATCAGGTAGCCCAGCCACATCACCGGAACGACCGTGTAGAAGAGCACGAACCAGCCGCGCAAGGTCGGCGCGAGGATCGGCGCGGCCAGCGCCGCGGGCCCGTCGAGCACGAGGGACGCCAGGGCGAGCGGGATCGGCGGCAGGACGCTCGCCCAGACGGTGACGGCGAACATCGAAACCCCGCGGGCCGAGCGGAAGAAGAGATTCCCCAATGCCCAGGTGAGGGCCGACATCAGCGCGAGGCCGATCGCGAGCAGCGGCGTGTCGTCCGAGATCGAGCGGGCGAGTAGCACGACACCGACGACCGCTACGGCGAGGCCGAGCCACTGGCCGCGCGTTGCGTGCTCGCGCAGCAGCAGGGCGGCCAGCACGACGGTGAGCGGCCCCTGGAGCTGCACCAGCACGGAGGTGAGGCCGGGCGGCAGGCCGGCTCCCATGGCGAAGAACAGGAAGATGAACTGGCCACCGAACATCAGGCCGCCGATGCCCGCCAATACTGCCCAGGATACGGCGGGCTTGGGGATGAAGAGGGCCGGCAGGGCGCCCAGGAGGAAGCGCCAGGTCGCGAAGGCGAAGGGTGTGAACTCGTCGAGGCCGAAGCGGATGACGGTGAAGTTCAGCCCCCACATCGCCACGATGAGGAGGGCGGCCGCGAGGTGTAGCGGGCTCAAGTGCCTACAGCCAGACCCACGGACGCGAACTCTTGTCCGAGGCCTGCCAGGCCTCGATCTCGTCCCGCCGCGACAGGGTCAGCGCGATGTCGTCGAGCCCGTTCAGCATCGCGTGCTGGCGACGTGCGTCGACCTGGAACGGAATCGTGCGGCCGGTCGGCGAGATCACCTGGCAGTTCTCCAGGTCGACGGTGATGCGCGCATTCCCGGGCGAGGCTTTCATCTCGTCGGCGAGCTGCTCGATCTCGTGGATCGGCAGCGCCACCGGGAGAAGTCCGTTCTGGAAGCAGTTGTTGTTGAAGATGTCGCCGAAGTAGGGCGCGATCACCGCCTTGATGCCCATGCCCTTCAACGCCCACACTGCGCCCTCGCGGCTCGAGCCGCAGCCGAAATTCTCACGGCTGAGGATGATCGGCGCATCGCGATAGGGCACCTGGTTGAAGATGCAGTCCGGATCCTCGCTGCCGTCGGGCTTGAAGCGGATCTGCTCGAAGGCATAGGGGCCAAGTCCCTCTCGCGTGACATTGTCGACCAGCCGCTCGATGCGGATGATCAGGTCGGTGTCGACGTTCTGGCGCATCAGCGGCGTGGCGACTCCCGTCACCTTGGTGAACTTGTCCATGATCAGATCTTCCTGACGTCGGCGATGGCGCCCTTGATGGCGGCGGCGGCGGCCATGGCGGGGCTGGCGAGATGGGTGCGCGCGCCCGGGCCCTGGCGGCCGACGAAGTTGCGGTTGGAGGTCGAGACGCTGCGCTTGCCGGGCGGCACGCGCTCGCCGTTGGAGGCGAGGCACATCGAGCAGCCGGGCTCGCGCCATTCGAAGCCGGCATCGAGGAACACGCGGTCGAGTCCCTCTGCCTCGGCTTCTGCCTTGATGCGCACCGAGCCCGGCACGACCCAGGCGGTCACGTGATCGGCCTTGTGGCGGCCCTTCACGATCTCGGCGGCGGCGCGCAGGTCGGAGATGCGGGAGTTGGTGCAGGAACCGATGAACACCCAGTCGACCGGAGTGCCCTCGATCGGCTTGCCGGGCTCGAGCCCCTGGTACTGGAGCGCGGCTTCCCAGGCGCCGCGTTTCTCCTCCGGTCCGGTGCGCGGGTCGGGGATGGCGCGGTCGACCGCGATGACATGTTCGGGGCTGGTGCCCCAGGTGATCTGCGGCGCGACGTTCTTCATGTCGATCGAATGCTCGCGATCGAACTCGGCGTCGGGATCGGTCGGCAGGGTGCGCCAGTGCGCGACGGCGCGGTCCCACATCGCACCCTTGGGCGCATAATCGCGGCCGTTCAGATATTCGTAGGTCGTGTCGTCCGGGGCCACCATGCCGGTGCGTGCGCCCATCTCGATGGTGAGGTTGCAGAGCGTCAGTCGCGCTTCGACCGGCAGCGCGCGCACGGCCGAGCCCGCATACTCGACCGAATAGCCCGTACCGGCGGCAGTGCCGAGCTCGCCGATCAGGTGAAGGATCATGTCCTTGGCCGTGACGCCCGGCATCAGCTTGCCCTCGAAGCTGGCGCGCATCCGCTTGGGCTTGCGCTGTACCATCGTTTGCGTCGCGATCACATGCACCAGCTCGGAAGAGCCGATGCCGAAGGCCAGCGCGCCCATGCCGCCGTGCGTGGAAGTATGGCTGTCGCCGCACACGAGAGTCGTGCCGGGAAGCGTCAGCCCCTGTTCGGGACCCATCACGTGAACGATGCCCTGACCATCCTGGCCGAGGTCGAACAGTTTGATGCCGTAGGCGCTGGTCGTCTCGCGCATCGACTTGATCAGCGGCAGGCCCGGCGGATGGGTATGTTCCGTGCGACCGGGCCTGGTCGACATGGTGTGATCGGGCGTGCCGTAGATCAGCCGCGGCTGCACCGGCGGATAGCCCTTGTCGATGGCTTCCTTGAGTGCCTTGCCGCCCGACATGTCGTGCAGCAGCAGGCGATCGATGTGCAGCAGCACGAAGCCGTTGCCGAGATCGCTGATGACGTGGCTGTCCCAGATCTTGTCGAACAGGGTCTTGCCCATGGGTTTGGCCTCTGGGTGTTGGGTGTTTCCGCCGGAGGCGGATATCAGCACCCGGCGAGCCGCGCCGCCAGTCCTTCACGATCATCGTCGCGCAGCAGTTCCGCAGACGCATACCACGGCGATATTCCGAGGTTCGGTCCCCAGAGCCAGTCTGCGATAGGGGGCACCAGGATCACCGTCGGAATACCGAGCGCCGCCGCGGCATGAACAGGCCAGGTGTCGTCGCCCACGACGAGACGACAGGTCTGGATCGCTTCCGGCGTGCGCACGAGATCGAGCCCGGCAAGGCCAGTGGGAGGTTCGGAGGTGCTGAACCAGCCAATGCGCGAAGAGGGTTCGGGCGTACGGCTCAGCTTCGCCGGCGGCGGCAGCGCGTCGCGGGTCCAGTTCAGGAGAAGCGGCAGGCTGCGCAGCGGGGCGGCGGCCGCGAACCCGTCGAGCGGCTCGCCGCGGCGCACGGTCGGGCCGTCCAACCAACCCGCGAGTGTCTCACTGCATTGCACGACGGCCTCGATGCCGCGCGTCAGCATCAAGGTATCGCGCTGGGCCGCGTCGCTCTCGATGTCGGCCTGCTCGGGGTAGAGCAGCAGCCGTCCCTGCAGCGGTTCACCCTGCCAGCGCGGCAGATCGGGCGCGTAGCGCTCGCCCGGGATCTCGAGCCGTGCTTCGTAATCGCCGAGCCCGCGCCACCAGTCGCCCTGGCGCAACATCAGCTCGCCGCGCCGCAGCCTGAGACGCGGATCGTCGGGCTGGCTCACCAGCGCCGTTTCGAGATCGGCGAGGGCGCCGGCCCATTCGCCGCGCGCGGCCAACAGATCGGCCCGCGCGCTGAGCGCCGGCAGCAGCCGGTGGTCGATCGACAGAGCGAGATCGTAGGCGCGCTCGGCTTCCTCGGTCCGGCCCAGCGCTTCGAGGGTGCGGCCGGTATTGTGGGAGATGGCGGCGTCGTCCGGCTTGAGCCGCGCCGCCTTGGCGAGCGCGGCCAGCGCCTGCTCGTGCCGGCCGAGCTGCGTCAGGCAACCCGCAAGGTTGGTCTGAGCCGCGACGTCGCGCGGCAGGAACTGAGCGGCACGCTCCAGCGGCTCGCGTGCCTCGGCGAAACGGCCGAGCTTCAGTCGCACCTGACCCAGCAGATGGAGTGCCTGGCCCATGTTGGGCCGCGCCTCGACGATGCGGGCGAACATCTCTTCGGCCGACGCGAAATCGCCCGCCGCCGCGCGCTGGAGCGCATCGCGGCCGAGGGACTGGATCTGTTGATCGTTGAGCGGCACGCGGCGGCTCTAGCAGAGCCGCGTCGGCTGGCAAAGAAGAACGGCAAAGAAAAAGCCGGCGGTCGCAAGGGAGGCTGGAGCGACCGCCGGCCAGGCACCGGAGTGGGATGGTCCCGCGCAGGGTATGAAACGGGACCCCTCCGGATCGGGATGTCAGACGCGCCAGAAGGGCTTGTTCGCCTCGAACTGGACGTCGGTCGGACTGATGCCCAGATCACGCATCGTCCGGTAGTCCAGATTGCCAAGCTCGCGGCGCTGCCTGGCCCGCTCGCGCCAGGTGGTAAGGATCTGGCCGAAGGCGGTGAAAGTGCCGGCCAGCGGGGCCTGCGAGGAATAGTGGAGCGATATGTTGGCCATGGGACTGCTCTCGAAAGGGTTGAGTTCTGTTGGGACTGATGTGCGCTCCAAGGCCCCCCTTTACAAACGACCCTTTGTCCTGTTTTGATTAAATTAGCTCATGTGAAGGACCCACGATGAAACGATCCCTGCCGCCCCTCAATGGATTGCGCGCCTTCGAGGCGGCGGCACGCCATATGAGCTTTACCGATGCCGCGGAGGAATTGAGCGTCACGCAGGCCGCGATCAGCCATCAGGTGCGCGGGCTGGAACAGAGACTCGGATTAAAATTGTTCGTGCGGCGCAATCGCTCGCTGCTGCTGTCCGAGGCCGGCCAGGCCTATCTCCCTTCGGTACGTGCGGCCTTCGATCAGCTGAACGAGGCGACCGAGAAGCTGCTGCAGAAGGACAAGGGCGGGAACCTCACGGTGACGACGACCTCGTCCTTCGCGGTGAAGTGGCTGGTGCCGCGGCTGGGTGGTTTCCAGCGCTCGCATCCGGAGATCGACGTCCGCGTCTCGACCGGTACGTCGCTGGTGGACTTCTCGCGCGAGGATGTCGACATCGGCATCCGCTACGGCCGCGGCCAGTGGCCGAACCTGCTGGCCGAGCGGCTGGTCAGCGAGGACGTCATGCCGGTCTGTGCGCCCTCGCTGCTCAAGGGACCAAACGGCCTCAAGAAGCCGGCGGATCTCAGGCGCTTCAACCTGCTCCACATCGGCAGCTTTCCCGACGACTGGCAGGTCTGGCTGACGGCGGCGGGCGTGAAAGGCGTCGATTCCTCCCGCGGCGTGTCGTTCGATTTCGCGCTGGCGGCCTATCAGGCTGCGATGGACGGGCTGGGCGTCGCGCTGGGCCGCAACCCCCTGGTCGAACCCGACCTCAAGGCCGGCCGGCTGGTCGTCCCGTTCGAATTCAAGCGTTCCTCGGACTTCGCCTACTATCTCGTCTATCCACCCGAGGCGATCCGGCGGCGCAAGATCAAGGCGTTTCGCGACTGGATCGTGTCCCTGTCCGATGTGGCGCAGCAGGCGGTCTGATCATGCAATTCGGCTATTTCACGCTGTCGGACAATCGGTATCCGAACAATCCGCGCTCGGCCGAGTCCTTCATCAAGGACATCTATGCCGAGGCACTGTGGGCCGAAAAGGTCGGGCTGAACTCGGCCTGGATCGGCGAGCATCATTTCAACCTGCTGGGCGTCAACGCCTCGCCGCTGGCGATGCTGGCGCAGCTGGCGGGCGCCACGACGAAGCTGCGGCTGGCGCCGGCCGTGACCCTGCTGCCGGTCCACCATCCGCTGCATGTCGCCGAGGAATGGGCGACGCTCGATCTCCTATCGGGCGGCCGGGTCGATTTCGCCGCCGGCCGCGGCTACGACCGCAAGGAATACGATCCCTTCCAGATGCCCTTCGACGAGTCCGCCGAGCTGTTCGCCGAGGGGCTGGAGATCGTCTGGCGCGCCTGGACCGAGCCCGGCAAGTGGTCCCACAAGGGCCGGTTCTACGAATTCAACGACGTCGAGGTGCGCCCGAAGCCGGCGCAGCAACCGCTGCGGCCCTACGTGGCTTGCTTTTCGCGGCCTTCGATGGAGCTGGCGGCGAAGAACGACTGGAACGTGATCTACGCGCCGTTCGCGGCGGCCATGGTCTACGGGTCACTGGCCGATGCGGTGCGGGTCTATCGCGAGACCTGCGAGACCGGCTTCAAGCGGCCGATGCGGCGGGCCATGTGCTCCTACTTCGTGCACATCGCCTCGACTCCGGAGGAGGAACGCTACGGCAAGGAAGCGCTGGTCCGCTATTTCCAGGACGCGCTGATCGCGGCCTTTCCCTCGTCGTCAGGCGAGAAGGTGCCGCCGACCTACAAATACTTCGTCGAGATCGTGAACGTCCTGCGCGACATGCGGCCGGAGAAGCTGACCGACAAGTCGATCCTGTGCGGCGGCCCGCAGCACATCGTCGATACCCTGAAGCAGGTCGAGGCGGCCGGCGTCGCCGAGGTCATCCTCTACTTCAACTACGGCCAGAAGCCGCATGCGATGGTGAAGGAGCAGATGCAGCGCTTCATGCATGAGGTGGCGCCGCACTTCGCCTGACGCGGGGTGGGGAGATTGAGTCCCCACCGTGCTCAAGGTTGCAAGTCGTTCGCAGGTGGCGGATGTTGCCGGCCAACGCGTTTCGAAGGAGTTGTCTCATGGCTCGCATCAGCACGAAGGAAGAGCTGCGGCGCATCATTGCCGAGCCGCGGCCGGCCACACGGGTGAAGATTCTCGACTCGCTGGACGAGCAGTCGATCGACTTTCTGAAGCGCTGCCCGTTTGCCTTGGTCGGGACGACGGCCGCGGACGGCACCGTCGAAGTCTCGCCCAAGGGCGACGAGCCCGGCTTCATCCGGGTCGAGGATGCGAAGACGCTGCTGATCCCCGAGCGGGTTGGAAACAACCTGGCCTTCGGCCTGAACAACATCATCGACACCGGCGAGATCGGCATCATCGCGCTGGTCCCGGCGACCGGGGAGACGCTGCGCATCTCCGGCACGGCGGAGATCCACGACGACCCCGAACTCGTGGCATCGCTGAGCTCGCTGGGCAAGCCGGCGCTGCTGGCGACCCGCGTCCGCATCAAGCATTGCTACTTCCACTGCGCCCGCTCGATCGTGCGGGCCAAACTGTGGGATCCCAAGGCGTGGCCGACGCCTGGCCGCATCTCGTTCGGCAAGATCATCGCGCCGCGCATCGGCGAGAGCGACGCCGTCGCGGCGCAGATCGATGCCAATGTCGAGGGCGCCTACACGACGCGCCTGTGGCAGAACACCTGACCCGCAGAGAGGTCGAGCTGGATGCGTTGAGGCCGAACGCGAACCAACCCCGTCGAGACGAACGCGGCTGGTTTTGAACGTCAGCTATCCCGCGAGCTTGCGCGCCTCGCGGAAGGACACGAGGCGACGCTGCGTCTCGTCCCACAGGACCAGGCGCACGCAACGGAAACTCTGAAGCAGGGTCAGGCGCCCGACGTCCCGAAGCTCGGGATGATCGCGCAGCACGTGCGGCAGCCGGTAGTAGGGAATGCGGCTGCTGAGATGATGGACGTGATGGATGCCGATGTTGGCGGTGAACCAGCGCAGGAAGGCCGGCAGATCATAGTGGGAGCTGCCGTGCAGGGCGGCCTCGTGCAGGTTCCAGTCGGGGTCGTTGTCCCACTTCGTGTGCTCGAACTGGTGCTGGACGAAGAACAGCCAGACGCCGACCGAGGCGGAGAGCAGCAGCACCGGAAGGTGGATCAGCAGGAAGGCCTTGATGCCGACCAGCCAGATCAGCAGACCGGCGACCAGAACGATCGCCAGGTTGTTCGCCATGGTGCTGACCCACGGCCGCCAGCCATCTCGCATCAAGCCGATCGGAAGGCGATGCTGGACGATGAACAGGTAGGCCGGTCCGAGACCGAACATGACCAGCGGATGGCGATAGAGACGATAGCGCAGCCGGCCCCACATCGAACGGGCGCGGTATTCCTCGACCGTCAGCGTGTCGACGTCTCCGAGGCCGCGCTTGTCGAGATTGCCGGTGCTGGCATGATGGGTCGCATGCGTGCGGCGCCACACTTCGTAAGGTGTCAGCGTGAGGACGCTGGCGATGCGCCCGATCCAGTCGTTCGCCGAGCGCTGGCGGAAGAAGGCGCCATGCCCGCAGTCGTGCTGGATCGCGAACAGCCGGACCATGAAGGCACCGGCCGCGAAGGCCAGCGGCAGCGCCAGCCAGTAGCCGATGTCGAGCGTCGCCCAGGCCAGCGCCCACAAAGCGATCAGCGGCACCACCGTGACGGCGATCTCGAAGATGCTGCGGCTGTTGCTGGGCTGTCGATAGCGCGAGAGGATCTGGGCCCAGGCGCGGGCGGCTTTCGCCACGTGCGCGCGCGGGCCGGCAGCTTCCGGAGGGGTGCTCAAACGAGTGAATTTCCTTGAGAAGAGGAGCGGGCGTCGGCAACCGCAAATCGGGCTTAGGGGGCGGTCTGGGCAAAAGCAACGAGCGAAGTGGCCCAGCGCTGCGAATCTTTGGCGACTAAGCCGATTGTGACCGTGGCGCAGCGGAAGCGGCTCCTCTGCCTCGTCCCCTGCCGCGGCTGCGACTGCGGGCGGGGACACTTTCCGCAAGCGGCTGGGGCGGCTTGGCACGTATCCGCACGGTGCGTCCGTCCGGCTGTTCCATATCGAAGGCGCCGGTCTTGCGGATCAGGTCGCTGAGCTTGCGGAAACCGTAGGTGCGCGGGTCGAAGTCCGACGCGATGTTGGCGAGGCGCTGGCCGACCGCGCCGAGGCTGACCCAACCGTCTTCCGTCTCCATCTGCGCGATCGCCTTCGTCAGGAACGGAATGGCGGCGCTCGCAGGCTGCAGGGAATTTGCAGGCGCGCCCTCGCCGGGCGTGGTCACCGCGGCCTCGGGCAGGAGATTCTCGGTGTAGATGAACCGCCGGCAGGCCTGCCGGAAACTTTCGGGCGTCTTCTGCGCGCCGAAGCCGTAGACGTCTGCCCCTTCCTCGCGCAGACGGGACGCAAGGCGTGTGAAGTCGCTGTCGGAAGAGACGAGGCAGAAGCCGTCGAACCGCCGGCTGTGCAGCAGGTCCATCGCATCGATCACCAGCGCGATGTCGGAGGCGTTCTTGCCCGAGGTGTAGGCGAACTGCTGGTAGGGATCGATCGCGTATTTCTGCAGGATCTCGGCCCACGACTTGAGGCGCGTGCTCGAGAAGTCGCCGTAGATGCGACGGACGCTGGCCTCGCCGAACTTGGCGATCTCCTCGAACAGGCCGGCGGCGATGCGCGGCGAGGTGTTGTCGGCGTCGATCAGGACGGCGAATCGGCGGGGGCGGGTGTCTTCTGCCATGTGGTTGCTCCAGGCCGTCAGGCGGCCGATGTGGCGTAGATCGCGTCGACATGGATGTCGGCGCAGTCGATGACGGGAAAGCCGGGATCGTGTCCGGCGAAGGCCAGGAACAGGTCGGTGCCGCCCAGCATGATCGCCTCGGCGCCTCGCGCGCAAAGCGCGCGACCGGCCTCGAAGAAGACCTGCCGTTGGGCCGCGGTCACGTGTCCGATCGTCGCCATGGCGACGTAGGTATCGTGGACGAGATCGAGCGCGGCGCCTTCCGTCGGGACGACCTCGACCGAGGGGATGCCGCCATAGAGTTTCGATTCCATGACAGTGCGGGTTCCCAGGATGCCGATCTTGCGGAACCGTCCCCTGGCCAGCGCCGCATCGACCGCCGGGATGGCGTTGAGCATCGGGAGCGGCGAGATCGCCATGAGCTCGTTCACGCAGAAATGTCCGCCCATCGAGGTGATGGCGGCGGCCTGTGCGCCGGCCGCTTTAAGCCGCCCGACGAGCCCGGCGAAGATTTCAGCCTGTCGGACCGGATTCCTGCCGACGAGGTTGCGGCTCATCTCCCGCACGTCGGCATGCGCCATGGTGAGGTCGAGCGGAATGCCGCCGGCGACGTGCCTGTCGATCAGCCCGCGATAGTAGAAGTCGGTCGCGGCCGGTCCGATGCCGGCGATTAGTCCGATATGCATGGGCGACTGTCCCCGATCCGCCGCCGGGCGGCAACAGCGGCGGCGGGGCCGGGGTGTGGCGAAAAGCGTGCCTGCAGAACCGCTGCTGCCGACGCTAGAGTTCGCCCATGCGACGCGTGGCGGTGTTCGGAACGACGGGATCGGGCAAGAGCTGGCTGGCCGAGCGCCTCGCTGAGCGCGCCGGCCTGCGCGTGGTCGAGCTCGATGCGCTCTTCTGGGGGCGCGACTGGCAGCCCGCGCCGGTCGACCTGTTCCGGCATCGCGTCGAGCGCGAGACCAGCGAGGACGGCTGGATCGTCGTCGGCAATTACGGCCAGGTGCGCGATCTCGTCTGGCGTCCGGCCGACACGCTGGTCTGGCTCGACCTGCCCTTGCCGCTGGTGATGGGGCGCCTGATGCGGCGGACGGTGAAGCGCGCCGTCACGCGCGAGGAACTGTGGGGCACCGGCAATCGCGAGACCCTGTCCAACGCCTTCCTCAGCCGGAACTCGATCCTGCTCTATGCGCTCAAGACGCATCGTCGCAATCGGGAACGCTTCGCGAAGGAATGCGAAGCGCTGGCGGATGGGAAACGCGTCGTGCGGCTGTGCAGCCAACGCGACGTCGAACGGTTCGTGCTCAGTCCGCTGCCTTGACGGCCGGCGCGGGCGCTCGCACGCCGCCGCGCGCCAGCAGTGCGTCGATCTCGGCGGCGCCGTAGCCCAGCTCGCGCAGGATGTCCGGCCCGTCTTCGCCGACATGCGGGGCGTGCTGCTGCGGCGCATGCTGCGAGGCCGGCGGCAGGCCCGCGATGTTGGCGACCGGCATGCGGCCGAATCCGTCCTGCTCGATCCAGTCGATGGCGCCCGATTCCTTGACGTGCGGATGGTCGAGATAGTCGGAGTAATTGTTCACCCGCTCGCAGAACACGTCCTTGGGCTGCAGGATCGCGATCCACTCCTCGGTCGTCTTGCTCGGCATCGTCTCGTTCAGTGCCTTGATGATCTTGGGCGCGTTCTTGATGCGGTTCTCGTGGCTCTGCAGGTCGGGGTCGTCGGCGATGTCCTGGCGGCCGATCAGCTCGAACAGCAGCCGGAAATGGTGCGGCCGCATGGCGCTCACCATGATGTAGCCGTTCGACGTCTTGTAGCTGCCGGCCGGCATGTAGAGCACCGGCGGTGCGCCCTTGGAGAATACCCACTCCATCAGCTTGGCGCCCTGGAAGGCGGCGGCGGCGCGCATCAGGCTGGAATCGATGAAGCAACCTTCATTGTAGCGGAACTGGCGCATCAGCGCGGCCGCCAGCGCCTGGAAGGTGTAGAGGCCGGTCGTCACGTCGACGGCGATCATGCCCTGACGCCACGGCGTGCCGTCCGGCATCTTGTTCATCACCATCATGCCGCTGAACGCCTGGATCAGGCCGTCGACGGTCGGGCGCTTGCTGTAGGGGCCGGTCTGGCCGAAGCCCGACACTGAGCAGTAGACGACGTTCGGGTTGATCTTCCTGATGTCCTCGTAGCCGAAGCCCAGACGCGAGATCACGCCCGGACGAAAGCTCTCCATCACGACATGCGCCTTGGCGGCGATCTTCTTCACGACCTCGACGCCGTCGGCGGACTTGAGGTCGAGGGCGATCGAACGCTTGCCGCGGTTGAAGGCGACGGAATGGGCGCAATGATCGCCCTTCAGCTCGCCCAGCGCGCGGCCCCAGTCGCCTTCCGGCGGCTCGACCTTGATGACGTCGGCGCCGTGCAGCGCGAGCAGCATGGAGGCGTGCGGCCCCGCAATGCCCTGCGTGAAGTCGAGAACGGTAATGCCGTCGTAGGCGCCCTTGATCGTGGTCACTTGTTCCTCCCGAAGGCGCTGAACGTACGTTTAGCGACGCCATTCACGCAAGGCCCGACCTGCAGCCCCGCCCTGCATACAGGCCATGCGTCTTCACGATGCAGACCGCCTTCAGGCGATGATCGGCAGGGTCTCGATGTCGTAGGCGTGGCTGATCGTGCGGCCGAGCACGGGATCCTCGAGTTCCATCTCGAAGCGCGAGGACGAGCGAATGCCGCCGATCGCCGGCATGGTGCCGCAGAACATCACGGTCCCCATGGGCAGGCGCTTGTTGTCCTTCCAGGCGAAGATCAGCTCGCGCGGATCGCGGATCTTCGACAGCGGCCCTTCCTGATAGAGGGTCTTCTTGCCGCCTTCCTGCACGAAGCTGCGCAGCACCAGTTGATCCCAATGCGCCTCGACTTCCTCGAAACGCCAGGCGGTGCGGCCGACCGGCTTGGCGCACATCTGCTTGGAGACGGCGATGCCGTAGCTCTCGACCTTGCGGTCGGTATGGTCGGCGCCGACCGTCACCCAGAGCCGATCGGCGGCGCCGATCAGCACCGGTTCGACTTCGCCGGAACTGTCCTCGCCCAGCACCTGGATGCGATCGGCCTGGATCAGCATCTGCGCGGCGGCCCGGTAATAGATCGGCACCCGTGACGGCGGCTGCACGCCGATCGCCTTGAGTTCCTCGATGTGATGGTTGAGCGCCGTGACGTCGCGACCGGTCCAGCCGGCAATGACCAGATCCTTGATGTCGACGGTGACCTGCTCGACCGCGCCCTTGGCGTGGCCCTCGAATTCCAGGTGCGCCATCGTCAGAGGACGGCCAGGCGAGAGTTGAGCAGGTCGGTGACGAGCATGTAGCCCGGCGCGTGGGTGATGCAGAATTCCGGCTTCACCGTCGCCACGACCGATTGCGGAGTGACGCCGCAGGCCCAGAAGACAGGGAACTCGTCGTCGCGCACCGGCACGGCGTCGCCATAGTCGGGCTTGGAGATGTCCCTGATGCCGATCATCTCGGGCTTGCCGAGATGCACGGGGGCGCCATGCACCGAGGGGAACCGCGTCGTCACCTGCACCGCGCGGATCGCGTCGGTGGGCTTGAAGGGCCGCATCGACACGACCATCGGGCCGTGGAACGGGCCGGCCGGCGCGCATTCGATGTTGGTGCGGAACATCGGCACGTTGCTGTTGCAGCTCTGATGGCGAAGCTCGAGGCCGTTCTCGATCAGCGCTTCCTCGAAGGAGAAGGAGCAGCCCAGCACGAAGGAGACGAGGTCGTCGCGCCATACACCCTTGAGGTCGGTGACTTCCTCGACCAGCTCGCCGTTCTTCCAGATGCGGTAGAGCGGGATGTCGGTGCGGATGTCGAGATCCTCGCCCAGGGTCGGCAGGCGCCAGTCGCCCGGCTCGGACTGGCCGAGCAGGGGGCAGGGCTTGGGGTTCAGCATGCAGAAGCGGGCGAAGTCGGCGGCGAGCGCCTTGGGCAGGATTGCGAGGTTGCCCTGGACAAAGCCCGGCGCCATGCCGGAGGTCGGCAGGCGGGCGGCCCCTGCACGGATGCGCCGCCGCGCATCGCGGCCGGTCTCGCCCTTGAAGCTGGTGATCGTGCTGTCCATGACGGTCTCCTTATTTCTTCCTCCCCATTCGAATGGGGAGGAAGTTCAGACGTGCTGGCCGCCGTTGATCTGGATCTCGGCCCCGGAAACGTAGCTCGATCCCTTCTCGCAAAGGAAGTGAATCACGTCCGCCACCTCGTCCGGTGTGCCGAGCCGTCGCATCGGGATCTGCTCCTCGACGATCTTCTCGGTGCCGGGCGACAGGATCGCGGTGTCGATCTCGCCAGGCGCGATCGCATTCACGCGGATGCCGCGCGGTCCAAAATCGTGGCTCATCTCGCGGGTGAGCGCGGCCAGTGCCGCCTTCGAGGTGGCGTAGGCCGAGCCCGCGAACGGATGGACGCGGCTGCCGGCGATCGACGTCACGTTGACGACGCAACCCTGCGCCTTCGACAGCTCGACGACCAGCCCGCGCGCCAGCGCCACGGGCGCGAAGAAATTGACGTTGAACACCTGGCGCCACAGGTCGAACGGCGTGTCCATAGCGCCGAGCCGGCTGCCGCCCGTGCCCTTGGGCGAGATCGCCGCGTTGTTGACCAGCGCGTCGAGCCGGCCGCCGGCGAGACGCGAGCGGATCTGCTCGATGCCGCGGCCGATGTCGACGGGATCGGCGAGATCGAGCTGCACATGGTTCTCGCCGCCGCTCGGCCACGGGCACAGCGCGCTGAACGGCTGGCGTGAGATCGTGATGACCCGCCAGCCATTGGCGCTGAATTTCTTGACGGTCGCATGGCCGATGCCTCGGCTGGCGCCGGTCAGGA